>Ga0302289_1000073_pt1 | contig 57853 bp, 51 predicted proteins | sample III_Fen_N1_2_FD_194552 | JGI IMG/M metagenome (GOLD analysis project Ga0302289, IMG submission 194552) | Peat permafrost microbial communities from Stordalen Mire near Abisko, Sweden - III_Fen_N1_2 | ecosystem: Environmental > Terrestrial > Soil > Wetlands > Permafrost | place: Sweden: Abisko... | reverse complement strand
ACAGTACCAATTCACCCGATTCTATCATTACGGAAGAAACAGAGAAACTCTAAAAAGCCCTAGATTAGGGCTTTTTGCATAAAAAAAGTACCCACGAATTGTATCACTTCGTGAGTACTTAGCTGGAGGCGCCACCCAGATTCGAACTGGGGGTGGAGATTTTGCAGACCTCTGCCTTACCGCTTGGCTATGGCGCCATATGAAGTTGAGACGACAAAGAGTGAAAATAAATCCATTCATGAGACGGCTGAATGATCTTGGTACCGTCTCATGAATGGAGCGGGAGACGGGGCTCGAACCCGCTACCTCAGCCTTGGCAAGGCTGCGCTCTACCAAATGAGCTACTCCCGCAAGGAGTCTGGTGCCTCAGAGTGGACTTGAACCACCGACACAGGGATTTTCAGTCCCTTGCTCTACCAACTGAGCTACCGAGGCAAAAGAACTGGCGACCCGGAGGGGGCTCGAACCCCTGACCTCCAGCGTGACAGGCTGGCGTACTAACCAACTGTACTACCGGGCCATGAAAAATGGTGGGAACAACAGGGTTCGAACCTGTGACCCCTTGCTTGTAAGGCAAATGCTCTCCCAGCTGAGCTATGCTCCCCCGCACAATACAAATGCAAAAATAAGTATAGCTGAGAAAGATTGCCCTGTCAACGGAAAACTGACACTTTCAAAAGATAAAAATCATGGGGATTTGACAATGGTGATTTGCTGCAAAAGACGGCCTTTGCTTCCGCATCAATACTAAATTTTTCGGGGATTCCATAAATTTCAGGTAGTTTTCGTTGCATGTGGTGTGTGGATGATATATAATATTGAAACTTAACATGCACTTGGGCATATAAAGGACGAAACGGAGGCAATAAAAATGGAACTTGCGACAAAGCGGAAAACCGACACGAGAAGCCTCGTGCGCGCCGGAATCCTCTCCGCGCTGATCATCGTAATGACCGTTGTGCCTTTTACCGGATATATCAACTACGGACTTGTGGAGATCACCACGCTACATATCGTGGTCGCGGTCGGCGCGGTCATGCTCGGCTGGCAATACGGCGCGGTACTCGGTTTCGTTTGGGGCATCACTTGCATTTTGCGCGCGTTGACCAATCCGCTCTGGGCGCCGTTTATTAACCCGCTGATTTCGCTCGTTCCGCGCGTGGCCGTCGGCATCATCGCCGGCCTCACGGCGCAGGGGCTGCGCAAACTCCGCCTGCGTACCGGACTTGTCGCGGGGCTCTCTGCCGCTGCGGCAACGCTCACCAATACCGTTCTCGTTCTCTCGGCGCTCAAGCTCTTCTCGGTGATGCTCACGGGCTTGCCGCTACTCGGCACCATCTACGCCACGCTGATTGGCGTAAACGGCTCTATCGAGCTCGTAGCGGCCGTTCTGCTTGTGCCGGTGATCGTCGCGGCCATCAGCCCGCGCGAGCTTGTGTTGGGCATCGACATCGGAGCCTCCACAACGAAATTCGCGCTGGTCAAAAACGGCAAATGCGTGAAGGAATATCGTAAGCCGGACGAACAGAGCTTTGAGGACGCACTCGAAACCTTTGGTTACGCGGGCGTCAAGCGCATCGCGATTACCGGCGTCGGTTCCACGTTTATTCAGGGAAACCTGCATGGCATCCCGACCGTACGGCGGGACGAGTTTGTCTCCGTTTCCCGCGGGGCGACCAAGCTCTCTCGAAAGTTCAACACGCTTGTCGTGAGCATTGGCACTGGCACCTCGTTTACGCGCTTCACACCGATTCGCGCGTGGCATATCGGCGGCACCGGTCTCGGCGGCGGGATGCTCAAGGGGCTTAGCAGCACGCTTTGCGATACGGACGATATGGACGAACTGCAAACGCTCGCAGCGAGTGGCGATCTACACGCCATCGACCTGCAGCTCAAGGATGTATATGAAGGTACGCTGTCGCACCTGACGCCCAGCGCCACCGTCGCCAACATGAGCAAGCTCAATGAGCAGTCACTTCGCGCGGATATCGCAGCGGGCCTATGCAATATGATCTTCCAATCCATCGGCGTGATGGCGGTGTTCGCGGCTAAGCGGCACCTGACTCGAACTATTGTGATGGTCGGTACGATTACGGACTGGCCGATTGCGCAGCGCAGCCTCAACGAAGTTGCAGCGCTTCACAACGTCAAGTTCATCGTGCCCGACCATGCGGCGTTTGCGACCGCAATCGGAGCCGCGCTTTCCGAGTAACTTTTGCATCAAACGCTTTTACATAAGAGCGCTTGCGGGCGCTCTTTTTGAGCGAGAGACGATAACATATTAGATGATAAATAAAATTAAGAATAACGTTTGGTGTTTCTTTTGAGAGACACACATAGGAGGAAATGTGAAACACTTTAATGTAGCCCTATTGGGCTTTGGCACGGTTGGCAGCGGGGTCTACCGCATCATCAGCGAAAACGGCGCGCAGATTGCGCATCGCGAGGACATTGAGCTCTCGGTCGGGCGAATTCTGGTGCGGGACTTTGAACACGAACCAAATCTCAATATGGCGCCGCGCGCGCTGTTTACCACATCGTTTGAAGAGATCATCTCTGACCCTGACATCGCGGTTGTGGTCGAGTGCATGGGCGGCATTGAGCCGGCAAAGACGTTTATCATCCGCGCGCTGGAGGCGGGGAAGACGGTCGTCACCTCCAACAAAGAGGTCATGAGCAAGAACTGGCCCGCGTTTGAAAAGGCTGCGAAGGCGACCGGCGCCGGGCTGTATCTGGAGGCGACGGTCGGCGGCGGCATACCGATCATCCGCACGATTCTCGACTCCATGCAAGCCAACAACATCACCCGCGTGATGGGCATCATCAACGGCACGACAAACTATATCCTCACGCAGATGACCGAGAACGGCCAGAGCTTCGAGGGGGCACTCGCGGAAGCGCAGGCGCTGGGTTACGCCGAGGCGAATCCCACGGCGGACGTAGAGGGCTATGACGCGATGTATAAGCTCTCCATCCTCTCGTCGATGTCCTTCCACGCGCATATGCCCATCGAGGTGATTTACCGCGAGGGGATCACCAAGCTGACCAAGGCGGATTTTGAGACGGCGCAGCTGCTCAATTACCGAATTAAGCTGCTCGCCATCGGCAAAAAGGACGGCAACAAGATCGAGGTGCGCGTGCATCCGACCATGATCCCGATGACGCACCCGCTGGCAAGTGTGCGCGGCGTGTTTAACGCCATCTTCCTCACCGGGCACGCGGTGGATGACGTGATGCTCTACGGGCGTGGCGCGGGCTGTATGCCGACCGCGAGCGCGGTGGTGAGCGACATCGTGTATGCCTGCCATCACGAAAAACAGCATAAATATATGACGTTTGTCAACGAAGCTAGCATGAGCAGTGAAATTGAGTTGGTAAAGGATTTCCGCTGCATCTATTGTATTCGCCTCAACGTGGCGGATAAGCCGGGGACGATGGCGAATATCGCCGCGGCGTTTGCCGAACAGGGCGTGTCGCTCAAGAGCGTCATCCAGCTTGGGGAAAACGATGGCGTGACTTCGCGCATTACGTTCCTCACGCATGCGGCAAGCGAGTTTGGCGTAAATGAAGCGCTCAAGAAAGTTGAAGCGCTTGCGTGCGTCAATAAGGTGGAGAGCATGATCCGCGTAGAGGAGTAAGATTCGGTTTTGCCGAAATTAATACTTGCAATGAACGGCTAGCTTCGCTATAATGTTCGTTGCAGCGCTGATGTAGCTCAGTCGGTAGAGCACCTCATTGGTAATGAGGAGGTAGGCAGTTCGAATCTGCTCATCAGCTCCAAAAACAAAAATCGCATCCCAAACGGGGTGCGATTTTTGTTTTTTGCGTTGTAGTGCAGATTGGGTTGTTTATCACTCGATCTTAGTAATCTTGGTAATGAGGTGAGCGCCGTTGCCGCAGGCAGAAATCGATCCTGTGGATCGATTTCAGGCGCGAACGGGCAGACATTTATGGCTGCCCAGAGTTCCTCTGTTTGTCGCCGCAGGCGACATAGGTAGGCAGTTCGAATCTGCTCATCAGCTCCAAAAACAAAAATCGCATCCCATTTGGGGTGCGATTTTTGTTATTTTTTCGAACGAGTACGTGACAAGATTAAGATAACTGAGAATACGTAAAATAACAGTGAATTAGCAAAAAGTAACTTAACAACAAAGCAATTAAAATCTGATAATTATCGAAATGTTGCAATTATATTCTTTCAAATAAACAAAATATGACATTGACATTATATGAAATAGCTGTATTATGGTGGCATAATTTAGAAAGGGGCAAGAAGACTATGTTGATGCGAGATTTATATCTTAACATGCTTACTCAGAGCAAATTTGAACTATTATACTATAAAGCTTACTTTGGACATGCATATAGAGTTGACAATTTTTTAAAAATTGCCCTTACAATTCTAACCGCAGATTTCGTTGCAAATTGGGCAATCTGGCAGACGCACACCGATATCTGGGCTATTGGGATTGCCGTTTCTCAGGTCATTCAGTTGATCAACGGGTTGCTTCCATATTCGAAACGCGTAGATACACTTGGTCCGCTGCACAGAAAACTTGAATCAATTTATTCTGATATGGAAAACGGGTTTATAAAAATCCTGTTGGAAGATATGGACATCGAAAAAGCGAACGATTTAAGAACAAAATATCAAAAAGAATGGGACGAAAACGAGAACACCGCGCTGCTTAAAGATATAATTCCTCGTGTCCCATGGTTGGTTAAATGTTCGGATCGAGAGAAAGTGCAATATTTTAAAACGTTGATGGGTAACGATGCGGTCGAAGTAAAAACTGAGGCCATCGAATTAACTGGCCCGTTCAATAACGGTCGAAAGAATGTCCCACTTAAGGCGAGAACAAAAAGCTTTATCATGCCCTCCCAACAGACTACAATGCATCTTGATATGGAGAAATTAACATTAAAATGAAGCTAGAATATTAGTCAAGAACGGATGCAAAAAAATTACGCCCCCGACCGCAACCTGCGACCGGGGGCTCCTCATATCCTGCCTCATTCAATTTATTCTTTCGGAATATCCCCTTCGGGTTCGGCAATGATGGCGGGGACAATCGCCGTTTCATCTTGTCCCGTTTTTTTCCGCTTGCCGATCAGCATCACGACGCCGAACGTCGCCGCGGCAAAGAGCGTGATAATGCTCACATACTGCGCAATCAACAACGCGGCATTTGTGGAACCGCCTTCCTCGCGACCCTCTCTCACGCCCTCTGCGCCGCCCGGCGGCGAGAACTGGCGGTTGCCGTCCTGCCCCGCCTGCTGTGGTGCTACCGCCGCCCTGCGGTGGCTGAGCGACACCATCACCGTCTCGCTGCGGCTGCGCTTTCATCAGCATTCAACTTCTCCTGTTTTGGCATCGGCAGACTACCATGCAAAATCAGAACGAGTGCGTGATAGAAGCGACAATGTCTTTGACAGATTGCAAAAAAAAACCGTCCTCTTTCGAAGACGGTAATGCTGGTTACGAAAAAAAGATTATTTGTAGATCATGCCGACCAACGCGTTGGTCCAGGTCGCGGGCAGTAGTTTACTCAAGAGTACAAACACCTGATACTGGAATCCGACGGTGGCAAATGCCATCGGGTTCTTTGCGTTTGCCGCACGCAAAACTGCCTTTGCGACCATGACAGGCGGCATGCCGTTCTGCTCGTCGTGCTCCATGACGCTCACCGCGTGATCGAGCGCCGTTCCGTATACATCCGCTCCTGCTGCGCTCTTTTTTCTCGCGGCGGTAAAGCCCGTCTTCACGTCGCCCGGCAAAATCGCGCAAGCCTTAACACCAAAGGGCTTCAATTCGTTGCGCAGCGCGAGGGTGAGGGAGTTGGTTGCGGCCTTTGTCGCGCTGTAAAACGCCTGAAAAGGAATCGCGATCGGCGCTGCTACGGAGCTAATATTGACGATGTGTCCGCTTTTTTGCGCGCGCATCGTGGGCAAGACTGCCTGAATGCAGTGCAGCGAACCGAAAAAGTTGACGTTGAGCTGAGAAAACGCTTCCTTTGGGTCGGTGAATTCCACCGCGCCAGAGATGCCAAAGCCTGCGTTGTTGACCAAGAGGTCGATCTGTCCTTCGGTAGCGAGAACCTGCGAAACTGCGGCTTTCACCTGCTCGGCATCGGTTACGTCCGCCGTGATGTGGCGAATGTGATCCGCATCCGCGCCATTGCGGCTGAACTCATAAACGGTGAAACCATTGCTTGCGAGAAGTTCAGCGGTCGCTTTGCCGATGCCGCTGCTGCCGCCGGTTAGAATGCAGACGCGTTTCATTTTGCTTCCTCCGTTAGAACGCTTGCCATGATGTCCATCGCCTCGTCGAGAAGCGGCTCTTTCAGCGTCGCCATGTAGCTCGTGCGGAGCAGACACTCCGACGGAGGTGTTGCTGGCGGCAGCACGGGGTTCACGTAGACCCCCGCATCGTAAAGCATCTTTGCGATGGTCAACGTGCGGATGGTCTCATAAGTATAGATCGGGATAATCGGCACATCTGCGGTGTATTTATGCGGGATTCCGCGTTCCGTCAGCCCCGCGCGCACATAGCGGCAGATTTCCTGCAGACGGGCGACGCGCTCCGGCTCGCGCTCCAGCACGCGCAGCGCGGCCAGCGCACAGGCGCAGCTTGCGGGCGTCATGGAGGCGGAGAAGATGAAGGGTCTGGAGGTGTGGCGCACATATTCGGCTACTTCGAGGCTCGAGGCCATATAACCGCCAAGGCTTGCCAGCGACTTGCTGAACGTACCCATGTAGATATCCACGTCGTCCTCAAGGCCAAAGTGGCTCGCGGTGCCGCGCCCACCCTTGCCGATGACGCCGAGGCCATGCGCATCGTCTACCATCACGCGCGCGCCGAACTCTTTGGCGAGCTTAACGATCTCCGGCAGGTTGGCGATGTCGCCGCCCATGCTGAACACGCCGTCGGTGATGATGAGCTTGCCTGCCGTGTCGGGAATCTGCTCGAGCGTATGGCGAAGGTGCTCCATATCCGCATGGCGATAGCGCACCATCGTGCCGTATGAAAGCTTGCATCCATCGTAGATGCTAGCGTGGTTTTCTTTGTCGCAGATGACATAGTCGCCTTTGCCGACGATGGCGCTGATGATGCCGAGGTTGCTTTGGAATCCGGTGGAGAAGGTGACGACCGCTTCCTTGTTCAAAAAGCGCGCGAGCTCTTCTTCGACTTCCAGATGCATCCTAAGTGTGCCGTTGAGAAATCTGCTGCCGGAACAGCCGGAGCCGTAACGCTCCATAGCCTTAATGCCCGCCTCGACCACTTCCGGATGCGTGGTGAGCCCCAGATAGTTGTTGGAGCCGAGCATGATGCGGCGCTTGCCTTCCATCATGACCTCGACGTCCTGGCGCGATTCTAACGCGTGAAAATACGGGTAAATGCCCGCTTCGCGGGTTTCTTTCACCGCGGTCATACGGCCGCACTTTTCAAATAAATCCATTCTTTCCCCCCGAAATTCAGATTGATGATGCGCCGTCCATACCCGCGGCAGGCGGCGAAGCGAACGTTGGAAAGTTCTTTGCCGAAATCTTGAATTAAGCCTGCGTGGCGAGGTGGTGGTTGAGTTTGCCAAAGAGGCGGGAGAGTAACTGAATCTCCGGCTCGGTAAACGAAGTAAGCGCGGATGATACTGCGCTTTTCATGTCCGGCAACTGGCGACCGTAATAGTCGAGGAATTTTTTTGTCACGTGCAAGTGTGCTTCACGGTGGTCGTCGTCGTTGCTGACGCGATCCAGATAACCCTTTGTGACGAGGGCGTTCACTTTGTAGCTGGCGTTTGGCTGAGAGATACCGATAAAGTCAGCAAATTCGCCGATGGTCGGGCGATCCAGTAGATAGATGACCTCTACGGAAAACGCCTCGGTCGCGCTCAGGCTACCCGCTTTTTCGCGTAGATGACCGAAGAGGTTGCGGTAATGCGAGAGCCGAAGATTTTTATATAGCTCCGATACCGCCTCGGCAATGGCAAAATGTGCCACAAACATCACTTCCCATTCGAGATTTATCCCGGCGTGAACAGACGTAAAAAAAAACACGCGCCGATCCGCCAAAATACATAAAGATTTTTATGTATCTTAGCAGATTGGCGCGTTTCTGTCAATAGACTTTGAACGTGAAGTACAAATTTTACCGCGATTGCATGCGGATTTTAAGCGAAAGCGACAGATTTAGTCCTGAATCGTCTCCGGTTCGCCGATCTCTTCGCCAAAAGTTTCCACGCGGATGGTCTTTACCTTTTGCTCCACGATTGGCTTGCTTTGTACACCGGTGACGCAGGTTGCGATGGCGTCCACCGCGTCCATTCCCTCAACCACCATGCCAAACGCCGCATAATCTTTGTCGAGATAGTTCGCGTCCGCATGGAGGATGAAGAACTGGCTGCCTGCCGAGTTGTATGCTGCCGGGGGATTGTAGGGGTTGCCCTGACGCGCCATGCTGACCACGCCGCGCTCATGCTTGAGATGGTTGGGGTGCTTGTTGTTGGAAAATTCACCCTTGATGTTGTATCCGGGGCCGCCGGTTCCGGTGCCGGTCGGGTCGCCGCCCTGAATGACGAAGTTCTTCACCACGCGGTGAAAGATGGTTCCGTCGTAAAAACCTTTGTTGGCTAAGGTGACGAAGTTTTTGACCGTGTTGGGCGCGATATCGTAATACAGCTCCATTTTGATGATGCTGCCGGTCTGCATTTCGATGGTGGCTACGGGTACTTTGGTGATCACAGTTTGTCCTCCGAATATTTAAAATATCAGCTTATACGCCGCGAGATTCACTTTCGCTTTTTGCCGCCGACGCTCCTCATTTTCCTGTATTTGCGCGAAAAAGTCAATGAACGTTTTCTTATTTTTATATGAACGTTTTGACGCGACTGTTTTTCTGATGAACAGATTGCGCGTGGTTTATCGCGCGGCTTGCTTGGGGATCACGTTGTAATATGTTACAATAAAAGATAGGAACACGTACAAAACAGCCCTGATTTATAAAAACGCCATACAGGAGGCATATTATGTCCTATATCGCAAACGAACATCGCTATGATGAGATGATTTACCGCAACTGCGGCAAAAGCGGGCTGAAACTGCCGCTGCTCTCACTGGGGCTTTGGCATAATTTCGGCACGAACGACGATTATCGGAATATGAAAAGCATGTGCTTTGCGGCCTTTGACCGGGGCGTAACGCACTTTGACCTCGCTAACAACTATGGCCCTCTACCCGGCAGTGCGGAGACGAACTTCGGCCGCATTTTAAAAGAAGAATTCTCAGCCTATCGTGACGAGATGATCATCAGCACCAAGGCGGGGTACACGATGTGGCCGGGGCCTTATGGCGACTGGGGTAGCCGCAAGTATTTGCTCGCGAGCCTTGATCAAAGCCTCAATCGTTTGGGAATTCCTTATGTGGACATCTTTTATCACCACCGGATGGACAAAAACACGCCGCTGGAGGAGAGCATGCTCGCGCTCGACACGGCGGTGAAGAGCGGCAGGGCGCTCTATGCGGGGCTTTCAAATTATGACAGCGCAACCGCGTGCAAAGCCGCCGCGATTCTAAACGAACTGCATTGCCCGTTTGTGCTCAATCAGGTGCGTTACTCTATCTTCGATCGCCATATTGAGGCGGACGCGCTGGAGCAGGCAGCTGCCGATGTCGGTTTCGGCATCATTTGTTTTAGCCCGCTGGCGCAGGGGCTTTTGACCGACCGCTATCTCGACGGCGTGCCTGCGGACAGCCGCATCGGCAAGGGTGGGCCGTTTTTGAAGCGCGAACAACTCACTCAAGAAAAACTGGGTCAGATCCGCGCGCTCAACAAGGTTGCGCTCTCGCGTGGGCAGAGCCTATCCGAACTCGCGCTGAGCTGGGTGCTGCGCAGCGAGCAGGTAACCAGCGTGCTCATCGGCGCTTCCACGCCGGAGCAGGTCGTGCAAAACCTGGGCATTCTCCACGCGAGCACGTTTAGCGCGGAAGAGCTGTCAGCGATAGACGCAATCACGTTAACCGCCAACTGATCAAACGAAAGCTACACTCTTATATTGAATTTCGGAGGAACCGAACTTGTTTCATATCGTACTCGTTGAGCCGGAGATACCGCAAAACACCGGCAACATCGCGCGCACCTGCGCGGTGACGGGGGCAAAGCTGCACCTCGTTCGCCCGCTGGGATTCTCGGTGGAAGACAAGCAACTCAAGCGCGCGGGTTTGGACTACTGGCACGAGCTTGACATCACCTACCATGACAGCTTTGCCGAGGTAGAGGCAGCGTACCCGGAGGCGCGGTTCTTCCTGCTCTCCACGCACGCGACGAAAAGCTATTCGGATGTAGTGTACCAAGATGGGGATTTTCTCGTCTTCGGCAAGGAGACGGCTGGACTTGGTCAGGCGCTGCTTGCGCGTAGAGGCGAGGACGCGGTGCGGATTCCCATGCGCGAGGGGCTTCGCTCGTTAAACCTGAGCAACAGCGTAGCGCTTGTGGTCTACGAGGCGTTGCGGCAGATCGGCTTTCCGGAGATGAACTGACAAGTGAAAACCAACAGAAATCGCCTCGAAAAACGCAGTATCGTTAAAAAGAAGTCGACTATCGCCAAAGATATCTCGATATAAGAGAAACGAGGCTGACGATATGGGATATAGGACTCTTTTCAGGAAAATAAGGCTTGCATAGCGTCAAAGCGCGTGGTAATATTGTTCTGTTCGATTTTTATCAAGGAGGTGGACTATTCGCATGGGTAAGTATTGTGAAGTCTGCAACAAGGGTGTCATGTCCGGCAATCTGGTCAGCCACTCCAACCGCAAGACCAAGCGCGGCTGGGCGCCGAACATCCAGGGCGTGCATGTTGTCATTGACGGGAGACCGACAAAGATGAATGTTTGCACGCGGTGCCTCCGCTCCGGCAAGGTTAGTCGCGGCAACTAATACTTTTTTAACAAAAGAAATCACCTCTTTTATTTCGGCTGTCCGGGTAAAAGAGGTTTTTCTTGCTGAATTTTGGTAATCTTTTATATTTATGCGGTCCAGATAGAGGAGTTTTTTGCTTCTTATTTAAAATAATTTTTTATAAGAGCATTCAAATACAGCGTTTTCATCTAGCAACAATAAACAAGACCTCTCTTATTCCGACTTCTCGGACAAGAGAGGCTTTTTGTTTGTTTATCTTTTACGAGACAAAGAATAGGTACGCGTTCCTCCGAGAACTATTCGTGGATCGCTTTTTCCTGACGCAGTTTTTTAATCTTCCTGCGAATCGGGATATCGAGGGCGAGGAACAATAGCCCGAATGCAAGCGTGATGCTGCCGATGATCAGATTGCCGTAGGAAAAATTCCCGAGGCGCTCGCCAATGAACAGATTCGTGATCCCGATGGCGATGTTTCCAAATGCCGCAACAAACTCCATGATCATGAAAAATGTCCAGAAGTAGTTGATCCTCTTATAATGCTTAATCTTGGAGTCGATGTCCGTGTAGAGATCAAACGGGCCTTCCGACGCGGGTTTTCTCAAATAAACCCAGCGCATATAGCTGGCAACGTATTCCACGCCGTTCTCTTCCAAAAACCGCAGATAGGCAATGCTCTCCGGGTGCGTCGGTAGATTTTCCAGCAGCTCAATCCGGTAGATGTATTGACTGTTTGGCGCATCCGTAAACACATAACGGCACCAGGAGTAGTCCGTAAACGCCATCCCCTTGGCGGACATCTCGTTGAGCCACTGCTCCTCTTTTTCATAATCCCAATACGCCTTGTGAACGATATATTTCATAGTTTGTTACCCTCAACAATATTTTTTCCCGTTTGCAGCAACTCTTTGAGCCGCGCCAACTCGATTTCTACCATCGATTTTCCCAGATTCGTGATCTCGTATTCCTTCTTGCGCGAATCCAGTTCTCCCGCCACGGGTTGAATCCACTTTTTCTCCAACAGGGTGTTGATCGCGCCATACAGCGTTCCCGCGCCGAGATCGACCCTGCCGTAGCTCAACTCTCGAACCGTTTGCATGATTCGATACCCGTGCATCGGCGTATAGAGCGCCAGTAAAATATAGAGTACCGCCTCCGTCAAGGCACCTCTTTCGGAACTTTCAGGCATGTGCAACCTCTCCAAACACTTATATTACGTTATTCGATATATCGGAAACCGTAATAGTATTATATCGCTTGCCGATATAGCTGTCAAGAGGATTTTGCGAGGCGTGCAATTGCTTTTTTAAGATCGAAAAGAGGGCGTGAGGGCACAAAAAACGCTGAAGCGAAAAGCTTCAGCGTTTTTGAGCGCGATTGTTCGAAACTGTGATTACTCTGTATATGGCAACAGCGCGACGGCTTGCATGATCGGGGGTGAACTCATGGCGGCGATGCCTATCGTGACGGCGGAAACTTTCAGACCCTCGACAAGGTCTTTCCCGGTCAGCCCTTCCAGCGTAAACATAGGAACCGTGAGCGTGATGGTGTTGCTCAAATCATCCTTTTTCTCTTCACCCAGTGGAAGTAGGGATAGGCTGTAGCCGTCCTTGCCCACCAGGACGCTCAGGATAGTGCCGTTTTGCACGATGCCCTCGCTGTAGCTTGCAATGACGGTGATGCTGGTTGCCGTGCCCTGCGCGGGGAGAGAGCGGGTTAGCTTGCCGTCATAGTGCACCTCGACAAACGCGCCCTGCGCTAGCGTGTCGCCAAGTTCTTTTGCGATGCTGTCGCTGACGTGAAAGAGGATGCTGGCTTGCCCGTAGTTATGGCCCGCAACCTGCGTGACGAGAATGCTGCCGTCCTCCGAAATGCTGGTGAGCTCGCCGCGGTAGATCAAGTCTGATTTAGCCGCGCTGCCCGCCGAGCAAGCGGTTAACAGCATAGCTCCGGTTAAAATAAGTGCAGTGAGTGCGATGATTTTTTTCATGGTTGTATTCCTCCAAGTTTGCGTTTTATTTGGTTTTCTTACAAATAGGAATGTTTGGTCGAAATACGTTCGCTGCTTTTTCGTCGAAAACAAATCGAACCATAACACTATTGTACAAACCAATAGGATAGGAAGCAAATATCATTTTGAATCCCCAAAAGCACTGGGAAACAGGCTCTGTTTCTGTTTGCTTCACCTATAATACTCCGTAACTTGGGCAAAGGTTGCGTGCGCGCGTGAAAATGAGTATAATAATGATTCGTATTGATCCGACAGGGTTGAAACCCACAAACGAGAGTTGGGAGAGCGTATCATGGAGCTGACGCGTAAAGCCGTGAACAAAAGAACCGTATATCCCATTTGCCTGCTGTTTGCGGCGGTGTTTCTCTTCCTCTGCACGAAGAGCTCGCCGCTCTATCCACTCAATGAGTGGGTGGACGCAAACATCTACTTTACCATCGGCAAGGGTATGATGCACGGATACGTGCCCTACGTCGATCTCTACGATCAAAAGGGGCCGGTTGCGTTTCTGCTATTCGGTCTAGCTTCTCTGATTTCGGGGACTTCCTTCTTCGGCGTTTATATCATCGAGACGATTGCGTTCTCGTTCTTCCTCTATGCGGCGTATCGCATCGTGGCGCTCTATGCCGAGAAATTTGCATTTCTGGCGTTGCCGTTTCTCTCCGCTTTTATCCTCGGCAGCCTGAGCTTTTCCCATGGCGGCAGTTTGGAAGAGCTGATGATGCCGCTGTTTGCATGGTCGCTTTACGACACACTGCGTTACTTTAAAAAAACCTATCCCGAACCGGTGCCGCTCAAAATGATTGCGCGAAACGCGCTGTTTGCGGGCGTGATGCTCTTTGGTAAGTTTACGTTTCTTGCGTTTTATATCGCCTGGATGGGCGTGATCGTCATTTCCCAACTCATGGCAAAGCAGGTCAAGCGCGCGTTTTCGGCAAGCGCCTTGTTCCTAGCCGTGATGTTCGCCACGGGCATCCCTTGGGTGATCTATTTTGGTCTCAACGGGGCGCTGGGGGATTTCTTCCATTATTACTTCTATATGAATATATTCGGCTACGCGACGACGGAGGGCTCCTCCATTCTGAGCGTGGTGTATGTCATCATCAAAAGCGTCGGTGCGTTTTCCTATCGCAACCCGCAGATCGCGCTGCTCATCGCGCTCGGGTTGGGATGGTTTCTGCTGCAAAAACGCGATCAGGCACGCCCGATTGAAAAGATCAATGTGCTGCTGATGGCGGGTTTACTCGCCTGCGCAATCTATGTGGGCGGCCAGGGGTACCGCTATTACGGGCTGGTGCTCACGCCGTTCATGGCGCTTGGCTTTGTACCCATTTTGCGCTTGCTGGAGAAAAAAGAGCATTTACTCAGCAGCAAAACCAGCGTTCGCCGCGCATTGTTTGCCGGTGTTTCGATCTTGATGCTGGCTTTTGCGCTGCTCATTTCGGATAACCGCTATATGCTCTCGATCCGTCGGGAGGACACGCCGCAGGTACACTTTGCAACCATCATGCGCGAACGAAAGACCGAGGATGAGATCACGCTGTTTTGCTATGGTTGCCCGGATGCGGGATTTTATCTCGCGGCAAACGTGATTCCCCCATACCGCTTCTTTGCGCGCGTCAACGTTTACTTACCCGAAGCCGACGCGGCGCAAGCCGGTTATATCGCCGAGCGCAGTGCGGAGTTTCTCGTAACCCGAAATCTGGAGATTTCTCCGGATGGTTATACACTCATACAAACACAAACTTTCTGGAGCGAAGAACAAAATGACACATTCCGTTTATACCAGCGCGTCAACTGAACGCGCACTGACAAAAACCCGTATCCTGCGCGTGCTTGCCGCGCTGCTTGTGCTTGCGCTGGCGCTGACACTCTCCGGGTGCAGCCTGCTCAAGGATCGCTCTGCTACCACGCTGACCATCGACGACGCAACGCTCATCGATGCACAAGACCTCGTGAAGTACGAGGACCTGCAAGAGCTGGACGTGCGAAATGCGGTCATTACGGTAGATGACTATCTCGCGCTGCAAAACGCGCTGCCAAACTGTACCATCCATTGGAGCGTACCGATTTTGGATCAGCGCTACGACAATCAGGTGACGCAACTGGCGCTGCCTGCGAGCACGGACGCCGCCGCGCTGGATCTGTTGCGTTATTTTCCGAACCTGACCACCGTAGATGCGCTGAGCTGCACGTGTTATGACGCGCTGATGAGCAAAAGCCTGGAACGACAGGATATTTCGTTTTCCTGGCAGGTGGAGGTTGGCGGAGTGACACTGACCAACACCGATACCACGCTGGATCTCTCCGGTAAGACGCTGGACGCGGAAACGCTCATGCAGGACATCTACTATCTGCCCGCGCTGACCGCGGTGGATATTACGGATACCAACATCGGTGCGGAAGACGGTGCGGCGTTGGAGGCGCGATATCCCAATATTTCGTTTTTGCGCACGATCGACCTCTTTGGCGTGAAGGTGAATACGGACGCGACGGAGCTCGACCTGACAAAGGCTACGATTACGGACGACACCCAGCTCACCGACGCGCTCTCCTCGCTCAAAAAACTGACGAGCTGCAATCTCGTCGGGCAAACGGTTTCGTTTGAGACCATGGCGGCACTGGAGGAGCGCTATCCGCTGGTGACGTTTTCGTTCTCATTTGAACTCTTTGGTCAGCAGTTGACGCCGGAAACCACCGAAGTCAATCTGCAGGGGCAAACGTTTACGAGCACGGAAGAAGTCGCTGCCGGGCTCACGCACATGCCAAACCTCACGCTATGCGATATGTGCGGCACAGGACTGACGAACGAGCAGATGGTTGCACTGCAAACGCAGTTTCCTGCGGTAAAGTTCGTCTGGTATGTGCAGGTTGGCGCATGGCAGCTCAGAACGGATATTCAAGCCTTTACTACCCAGAATCGCAAATTATTTCCCGATAACGCGGCGACATTCACCAAGACGGGCAACACCAGACTCACGGACGAAGATACCGCAGGCCTCGCGTATTGCACCGATCTGGTCTATCTGGATTTGCCGGGGGATAAGATCACCGACATTTCGTTTGTCAAAAATCTGCTCAAGCTCCGCATGCTGAACATTGGCAGCAACAAGATTACGGATATCTCCGCGGTCTCCTCGCTCGCTGATCTGGAGTACTTGGAGATTTATTCAAATCCGATCACGGACTTTGCGCCGATTACCGGGCTGACGAAGTTGACGCACCTGAACTGCGCGCGTACGGGGCTTGCCGATATCACGGCGCTCAGCGGAATGAAACAGCTCAAGATGCTCTGGCTCATGAACACGAAGGTCACGAAGGATGATTTGGCGAAGCTCATTGCGGCCCTGCCGGAATGCACCATCTCCTCGCGCGGTTCCAACGTGATCGCCGGCGATTGGCATCTGGCGGATATTTATCATACGTTCCAGATTCTCTCCGGCCTCATTGCGCCGGACCCGACCCCGACGCCGGAACCCTCCGCTTCGATCGATCCTTCCGTTACGCCGGAACCGACGCCAACACCGGCGCCGCCGACCGCGGGATAAACAGACCGCTTCCGGTCTGCCGCAAACACGATCAGACTGCATGACGAGAGCCTGCCCCATATTGAGGGGCAGGCTCTTGCTTTGCGTACTCATGCGGTGCGGTTGGGCAGGCTCTTGCTTTGCGCTCCCGAGAGTTGAGGTTGGACATGCTCTCATTTTGCGCTCTTGAGCGGTGAGATTGGGTAGGCATGCCCAGAGCAGAATTCAACAGAGCAGTATTACCCTGCAAAAGAGAGACGCATCGCCGCGTCTCTCTTGCGTTGTTGTGTTGTTCGTTCGTTATAGTTTCTTCACGCCGCCGAAATTACCGAGGGCAACGATCGCACCCTGCAGCAGCGCGATGCCGCCGAAGAGATAGGACCAGCGATCCGCAAACACCATGCTGCCAGACGACATTGCCTGAGTCAGCACGAAGGCTAGAATCGCGCCTGCGGCAGGCAGGAACGTGGAGATGCTGAAGGCCGTGTTCTTGGTCGTGCCTTTGTTATTACGCTTCTTCTGAAGCATGGAGATGAATGATCCGATACCAAGCGCGGTGAGCGCAGTCAGAATCAGATTCAGCAGCGACCAGGTGGGTCCGGCGAGAGGCGTCTTCTCGTTTGCGACGATCTCCTGCAAGACCGGCATACGCGTCATCGAACCATACAGCACTACGTCTGTATCAGGCATCGTGACCGGAATCGTGGACGTCCATCCGTCAAACGTGAACTCGTTCTGCGCCGGATTATTCGGTACCGGAACAACTGCGCCATAGGCTACGTTATTGTAAACAGCATACGGTGTTGCACCGTCAAGTCCGGCTTGTGTTCCGCCGCTCACATAGTACGTAACGGTGTGAACGTGCGGCTGAGACCACGTTGCGGTGAAGGTGCGCGCGCCTGTCGATGCGGCGGGGATGGTATCCGTCGGCGTCCAACCGCGGAAGTCATAGCCCACGCGTGTCGGGTCAGCCAGCGTGATGAGTCCGCTCACCACGGTATAGGTTGCGGGGTTCGCTCCTGCGTTGATGCCGCCGCCCATGACATAAGTGATGTCATATACGATCGGAGCAGACCAAGTTGCCGTAAAGGTTCTTGCGCCTGTCGATCCGGTGGGGATATTGGCGGCGGGCGTCCAACCGGTGAAGTTGTAGCCTGCGCGCGTCGGCGCTGCCAGATTGATGGTTGCGCTCTCTATTGTATAGGTTGCGGGATTCGCTCCTGCATTCACGCCGCCGTTCATCACATAGGTGATGCCGTAGACGAGCGGTGCGGACCAGGTTGCGGTAAAGACCTTGTTACCCGTAGAGCCCGTAGGAATCGTGCTTGCGGGTGTCCAGGCGAGGAAGTCATATCCCACGCGCGTCGGCGCTGTAAGCGTGATAGGAGCGCTCTCGACGGTGTAGGTTGCGGGGTTCGTCACCGCGTTCACGCCGCCGCCCATTGCATAGGTGATCTGATACACAATCGGGTCGGACCAGATTGCGGTATAGCTCAAGTCGCCATGCGAACCGAGCGCAACGGTTGTGGTATCAGGGCTCCAATCGACGAAGTTGTAGCCTGCCCGGGTCGGGTTCGCGAGCGTGAAGTCGGGCGTTTCAACCGTATAGCTCGCGGGGTTCGTTGGCGCGTTGGCGCCGCCCGCCAGAGCATAGGTGATGCTGTAGGTTATCGGCGTCCAACTTGCTTTGAACGTCAGGTCACCCATAGAGCCCTGTTCAATCGTGGTGCCCGCGGGAGTCCAACCTGCGAAGGTATAGTAGTCACGCGTCGGATTGACCAGCGAGAATGTCGGCGATTCGATGGTGTAAGTCGCGGGGTTTGCCGCGTCGTTTGCGCCGCCTGCCAGATCATAGGTGATGCTGTAGGATATCGGCGTCCAGCTTGCGGTAAACGAGCGATCTCCGGTCGAGCCGCTTCCAATGCTGTCACTCGGTGACCAACCTGCGAAGGTGTAGCCATCGCGCGTCGGGTTGCCCAACGTAATCAAAGCGCTGTTCACGTTGTACATACTCGGGTTGGACGGGTTATTCGTGCCGCCGTTTAGGTTATACGTGATCGAGTAATTGATCGGAGCAGTCCAAACCGCCCAGACGTAACGATCACCGATGGAACCCTGCGGGATGTTGTCCAGCGGGAACCAGAACCAGAAGTTATAGCCTGCTCTGGTCGGATTCGCAAGCGAGATGGTCGGAGTCTCCGTCGTAAAGCTCGCGGGGTTTGCCGGATCGTTGATTCCGCCGGAGAGATCATAATGGATCGCATAGGTCTTCGGCGTCCAAGTTGCGGCAAACGACTTATCTCCGGTTGATCCGGTCGGGATGGAATTCGTCGGCGTCCAGCCAGCGAAGTCATAACCCAGACGCACCGGGTCACGTAACGTGATCGCCGGGCTTGTGATGGTATACGACGACGGATTCAGCAGGTTGTTGGTACCGCCGTTGAGGGTGTAGGAGATGCTGTACCGAATCGGGGCAGACCATCTGGCGGTGAACGTCTTGTTACCCGTGGAGCCTGCGGCAATGTTGCCAGCCGGGTTCCAACTCAGGAAGTTATAGCCGGTCCGCGTCGGCGCAGCGAGAGCAATCGCTGCACTCTCAATCGTATAGGTCGCGGGGTTGGACGGATTATTTGTGCCGCCGCCCAGATTGTAGGTGATGTTGTAAACGATGGCTGCAGACCACTCCGCGGTGAAGGACTTATTGCCTGTCGAACCTGCGGGGACGCCGCCGCCCGGATTCCAACCGACGAAGTTGTAGCCAGAGCGAGTCGGGGCTGCCAGTGTGATTGCCGCGCTCTCAATGGTGTAGGTCGACGGGTTGGACGACGCATTGACACCGCCAGCCAGATTGTAGGTGATGTTGTAAACGACCGCGGCAGACCACGTTGCGGTGAAGGCTTTATCGCCCGTCGAACCCGCGGGGACGCTGCCGGTCGGGTTCCAACCAAGGAAGTTGTAGCCAGTGCGACTCGGCGCTGCCAGCGTGATTGTCCCGCTCTCAATGGTGTAGGTTGCGGGGTTTGTCGAGTCATTGACACCGCCAGCCAGATTGTAGGTGATGTTGTAAACGACCGCGGCAGACCACGTTGCGGTGAAGGCTTTATCGCCCGTTGAGCCGTTTGCGATGAAGCCGGTCGGATCCCAACCGAGGAAGTTATAGCCATCGCGCGTCGGGGCTGCCAGCGTGATATCCGCGCTCTCGATGTTGTAGGTTGCCGGGTTGGTCGAGGCATTGACGCCGCCAGCCATGTTGTAGGTGATGATGTAATCAATTGCGGTAGACCACGTTGCGGTGAAGGACTTATCGCCCGTCGAACCGTTTGCGATGAAGCCGGTCGGATCCCAACCAAGGAAGGTATAGCCATCGCGTGTCGGCGCTGCCAGCGTGATATCCGCGCTCTCAATGGTGTAGGTTGCCGGGTTGGTCGAGTCATTGACACCACCAGCCGTGTTGTAGGTGATGTTGTATGCAATCGCGGCGGACCACACCGCGGTGAAGGCTTTATCGCCCGTTGAGCCCGCGAGGATGCTGCCGGACGGATCCCAACCGAGGAAGTTATAGCCTTCGCGCGTCGGGGCTGCCAGCGTGATCGTCGAGCTTTCGACCGTGTAGGTTGCCGGGTTGGCCGAGGCATTCGTGCCGCCTGCCATGTTGTAGGTGATGTTGTAAACGATCGCGGCAGACCACGAAGCGGTGAACGTCTTATTGCCTGTCGAACCGCTCGGGATTACGCCGGAGTCCGACCAGCCGTTGAAGGTGTACCCGTTACGCGTCGGCGCAGCCAGCGTAATGGTTCCATCAGCTACCGTATAGGTCGCGGGGTTGGCCGCATTGTTTGTGCCGCCGTTCATCACATAGGTGATGTTATAGGAGAGGGGGGCGGACCATGAGGCCGTAAACGACTTGTCTCCGGTCGAACCCGCCAGTATCGTGTTGGACGGCGACCAATTCAGGAAAGTGTAACCTGCGCGGGTCGGATTACCCAACGTGATCTTGGGGCTGCTAATCGTATATGCAAACGGGTTAGAAGGATTGTTGATTCCGCCCGCTAGATCATAAGTGATGTTATAGTTTGTAATCGTCCACGTTGCGGTGAATGATTTCGCACCTGTCGAACCGCTCGGGATTAACCCGCCATCCGACCAACCGCTGAAGGTGTACCCGGTACGTGTCGGCACAGCCAGCGTAATGGGGGTGTTGAGAACCGTATAACTCGCAGGATTGGCAACATTGTTTGTGCCGCCGTTCATCACATACGTGATGGTATATGAGAGCGGGGCAGACCATGAGGCTGTAAAAGTCTTGTCTCCGGTCGAACCCGCCGGAATCGTGTCGGTAGGCGACCAATTCAGGAAAGTGTAACCTGTGCGGGTCGGATTGCTCAACGTGATCTTTAGGCTGCCAATCGTATATGACGACGGGTTAGAAGGACTGTTGATTCCGCCCGCGAGGACATATGTGATGGTATAGGTTGTAAGCGTCCAGCTTGCGGTAAATGTTAAGTTGCCTGTTGAACCCAATTCAATGGTCGTGTCTGCAGGTGACCAACCGGCAAATGTATAACCCGTCTTTGTCGGAGCAGCGAGTGTAAACGTAGGTGTGAGTTTTGTGTACGTTGCGGGGTTTGCGCTATTGTTCGTGCCGCCGTTGAGGTTATAGGTGATCGTATAGGAGCGAGTGTACACAAACGTCATCACATTACTGCTGAAATTGAGTTTGATCGATTGCGGACTGTTGGAGATTAATGTATAGCCGGAAATGGTCGGAGCGCTTTGTGTCAGTGTATCGCCAACCTTTCCGCTGTCATGAATGGACGAACGCAAGCTATTTCCCGCTTCATCCACATAACGGACGGTATAGTCAACATCGATGTTATCCTTCAGGTGGAAGTAAACATTAAAGACTGCCGGATCGGAAGTGGACTCGAGTGAAATAGTTCCGTTGCCGGTCAATTCGCTGTTGCTTATATTAGAAGATTTTCCAGCAAGAGCATAACCAGTATCCGCTTGCAGCCGATTGACAAGGGTTCTGTTTGTCATACCGGAATAGATTCCGATATTGGCATAAGTGACCGGATTCATTGTGAAATGTTGGAGTAGATTCGAAGTTCCGTTTCCAACATAGATGTAGATATGCACCGTGTTGTTATTGTTTATAACGGGCGCCACCGCCATCAACATGGGAACAACTTCTGTATATTGTGCTGTGACCGTTAGGTCGCTCATGACTTTAGTAAAGCCGATATCCCAGCCGGCGGGAACGTATCCCTTGCGGTCAGGATGCGTCGGCGCAGTGGCATCGCTGCCTTCCGCTACCGGAACAGAAGAAATCAGCGATCCGTCCCAGTCAACAAAATTGACGGTATATATTGGAAGCCGATTATCTTGTTTATCATTTTTTGCTAATGTATACTGTGCTGTGACCTTTAGGTCGCTCATGACTTTGGTAAAGCCGATATCCCAGCCGGCGGAAACATATCCCTCGCGGTCAGGATGCGCCGGTGCGGTGGCATCACTGCCTTCCTCCACCTTTACAGTAGAAATCGGCGTTCCATCCCAGTCAACAAAATTGACGGTATATACTGGAAGCTGATTATCTTTTTGAGCATTATCATCTGCTAAGGTTTGGGTGGGGAAGAGTGAGAGTACCAGCAATAAGCTAAGAGCTATGCTGATGAATTTGAAAAAGCGTGTGCTTTTCATGTTTATATCCCCCTTGTAATAGTAAGAGTGCCGAGAGCATTCTTCATGCTATAATAATATGAACAATTCGTTACATAGCTGTTGCTTTCTTAAAAAAAATTCAAAAATTTTGCCTTTTTTTTTAAAAAAACAGGCTGTATTTGACAATATTTCGATTTTTCTGCTTTTTTGTTGCATGAGCGTTGCTTTTCGCAAGAAAACAGTACCTTTTTAGCGACTGAGTGTGCCTTAGTCACCAAGCGTTTTCGTACAATTCCAGAAAATATTGAAACAATATAAAGTAGTATTTTTTAGGCAAAACAAGCTAGAAGGCTTAAAGACGTTGTTGTGTGCAAAAGGAGTCAAGTTCATATCCGGCAAACATACAACAAAACAAGAAAATAGAACAATATATGTAACAGAAAAGTAACATAGATAGACATAAGTGATGTTTTTCATATAGATTCGCGAAACAAACGGAAACAATCAGAAAATTACCGCGCGTGGTAGCGATAGAATCCCCAAAAGCGAAGATTAACACTCGAAAACAGCACTTGTAGTACCGTTTTGTTCGACTGGTCAAGTTCTGGGTGCAAATTGAATTCCAGAAGAGAGTTGTGATTTCGAAAGGCAAGCAATATACGGTCTTCACTTCCGACATACCATGAGTGGTAAGTTTTGTGTAGCGGAAAGCATATTTTTTCCAGAGCAAACGGGGTAACAAGGATCGCATGCCAAGCAATCTGCCATCATAATTAGTTGCAAAGAAAAAACGTCGTTCGCGAACTGCAAACGGCGTTTTGCTTCGCTTGATCAATCGAAACAGAGAAACCTATAGATCTCCCGTGTTCAAACCCAGCGTATTGATCGTGTGGCGAATGTGGATGTTCATGGCGCTCTTGGCGCCCGCGCCGTCCCGCAACCGCAGGAAGTTGACCAGATCGCGATTGTCGTAGATGACGATGTTCTTTAGCCCCTCAATATTGTCCGTCATCTCCATGGCTTCGTTGACCGCGGCGTTGATGATCGGGAACATGCGGATGATGAACTCGTTATGGGAGGCCGCCGCGATCATCTCGTGAAAGCGCTGATCCTCATCCGGCCAGTTTCCGTCCGCACGCACCAGTTCTTCCACCAGCTTTGCCTGCGCAAAGATCCGCTCCAGCTCCTCGTCTGTTGCGCGAAAACACGCCAGCATCATGCACTGCGGTTCAAACATCAGCCGGATTTCATACATATCCGCCAGCCGCGTGTGGCTCAGCGCGCCCATGTCGTACTTATGAAACATGGATAAGTCCTCGCTGATAAACGTGCCGCGCCCGCGCTGCACGCTTAGAATTCCCTGTGCAATCAAGTAATGCACAGCCTCGCGCAGCGTCGTTCGGCTCACACCCAGGCTGAGGGAGAGCTCGTTTTCATTTGGCAGTTTCTCGCCAACCGCGAATTTTTTTTGCAGCACGATCATGTTATACAGCTCGGTAGCCGTACGCTCGGACAGGCTTCTGTTATTGCCGGACATGAAAAAACACCTTCTTTTAGCAAGATCAGTCGAGTGGATGAATCGCAAAAAACGGACTTTTCCGTCGATTAAAATGAGTTGCAAACATCATACAACATATATTATCGTCTTACAAGTTCAGACCCCTGTTCCGGCTTGACATCATACGACTGATTTAGTAGTATGATGTCGTACAGAAGGTCATACATCGTACAACGCAATCTCTTTGCGTGCAGACGAATTCTAATTGAGAAACATACTTTCTAATTCACAAACCAACCAAATGAGCGGCAAACGAAAGGAATAATCGAAAGATGAATTTCCGAATCCTTGCGATCAATCCCGGTTCCTCTACGACGAAACTCGCCGTGTATGAGCGGGAGACGCCATTATTTGAGGAAACGATTGAGCATAATAGCAGCGCGATTGCTTACAGCATCGATCCTGTTGGCGCGATGGCGTTTCGGATGGAACACATCCTCGCCTCCCTTGCGGCGCACGATATCGCGCTGGATTCGCTGGATGCCGTTGTCGGACGCGGCGGCATGCTGCGCCCCATTCCCGGCGGAGTCTACGCGGTCAACGAGCGAATGCTTGCGGATCTAAAGAGCAGTAAATACGGCGATCATGCCTCCAACATGGGCGCTATGCTGGCGAACATCATCGGCAATTCCGTCGGCATCCCCGCTTTCATTGCGGACTCGGTCGTGACCGATGAACTTTGTTCTCTTGCCCGGCTATCCGGACATCCGGAAATCAGCCGGGCTTCTGTCTTTCATGCACTGAATCAGAAAGCAAAGGCTCGGCGTTTCTGCGCGGAGCGCGGACTAAATTATGACGAGGTGAATCTCATCATCGCGCATATCGGCGGCGGCGTCACGGTCGGCGCGCACGAAAGAGGGCGCGTGATCGACGTGAACGATGGCTTGGGTGGCGAAGGCCCCTACAGTGCGCAGCGCTGCGGTGGGTTGCCAACCAATGCTGTCCTCCGCCTTGCCGAACGGGAGCAGCTCTCTGCAACGGCTCTCTTGCGAAAGTTCAACACAATGGGCGGATTATTAGGTTATCTGGGTACAGACGACGGAAAAGAAATCAGCCGCCGTGCGCAGGGCGGGGATGAAAAAGCGCGTCTTGTTTACGAGGGAATGGCATATCAGGTCGCAAAAACGATTGGCGCTTGCGCGGCGGTGCTGAAAGGCGACGTAAGGGCAATTATCCTCACCGGCGGATTTGCGCGAGATGCGATGTTTACCGGCTGGATTGCACAGCGCACGCGGTTTATCGCTGAGATCGTGATCATGCCGGGTGAAGACGAGCAACAGGCGCTTTGCGAGGCAGCTCTGCGTGTGTTATCGAGGCAGGAGCAAGCGCTGGACTATTGACCGCGCTGCGGGCGGTGCGGCGGAGAGAAGCAACATGCCAAATCATCTGATCATCGTAACGGGTCACTACGGCAGCGGAAAAACCGAGTTCGCGGTGAATCTCGCTTTCCGCCTTGCGCGGGAGGGGAACGCGGTTATGCTGGCGGATCTCGACATCGTGAACCCATACTTTTGCTCGCGGGAACGCAGGGAAGAATTATCCGCAAAAGGCATCCGTCTGATCGCGTCCAAAGGAGCGGATTCGGATCTGCCCGCCATTAACCCCGAGGTATACGCGCTGCTGGAGCCCGGCGTTTGCGGTATTATGGACGTTGGCGGGGATGCGGCCGGTGCGCAGGTACTTGGGCGGTTTTCGCAGAAGATCAAAACCATCGAACACGAATTACTCTGCGTGGTCAACTTTAACCGCCCGGAGACAGGCACCCCGGAAAAGGCGGAAGCATATCTACGCGAGATTGAATACAGCGCGCGGCTATCGGTGACTGGTCTGGTCAATAATACACATCTCGATCATCGAACTACCATGCGTGATATATTGCGCGGTGCAGAACTGCTGGAAGAATTGGCATTCATAACATGTATTCCAGTGAAATACCATGCATGGGAGGAGAAGTTCTCGCAACAGATGCAGTTTCCGGAGGCGATGCGCTTTCCGATGCAATTGTACATGAAAAAGCCCTGGGAGATTTAGTTAGAACCGATGAGCCGCGAAAAACGTGCGATCGATTGCAGATATATAAAAACACAAATGAATGTTTAAGGGGTGATCCGATTGGCAGGAAAAGTATGGTTTCGGGAGGAACGCTGCAAGGGGTGCGAACTCTGCTTGTCCGTTTGTCCAAGGCATATCATCGTTCTCAGCGCTGCCACAAACGCAAAAGGATACCACCCTGCGACGGTTGAGCGCATGGAGGAATGCACCGGCTGCGCGAGCTGCGCGCGGATGTGCCCGGATAGCGTGATCACCGTGGAAAGGGGCTGAGAGCATGGCGAAAGAACTCTGGAAGGGCAACGAAGCGGTGGCGGAGGCTGCCATCCGCGCGGGCTGCCGCTATTTTTTCGGCTACCCGATCACACCGCAAAACGAGATTCCTGAATATTTTGCCCGCCATATGCCGGAGCACGATGGCGTATTCGTGCAGGCGGAGAGCGAAGTTGCGGCGATTAACATGGCCTACGGCGCGGCTGGCTGCGGCGTTCGTGTGATGACCTCGTCGTCTTCACCCGGCATCAGCCTGAAGCAGGAAGGTATTTCCTATATCGCCGGCGCGGAATTGCCGGTGGTGATTGTGAATATGATGCGCGGCGGACCAGGGCTCGGCAGCATTGCGCCCGCGCAGTCGGATTATTTTCAGGCGACCCGCGGCGGCGGAAACGGCGACTACCGCACGGTAGTGCTCGCCCCCGCGACCATTCAGGAGATGACCGACCTTACGCTGGAGGCGTTTGATCTTGCGGACTTGTATCGCATCCCCGTGATGATTCTGGCGGATGGTATGATCGGGCAAATGATGGAGGCGGTCGAGTGGAACAAACCGAAACCGCGCGCACTGCCCGTGAAAGACTGGGCGACCGACGGCACGAAAGGCGAACGGGCGCACAACATCATCAGTTCTCTTTTTATCGACCCCAAGGACTGCACGCTGCATAACCACAAACTCCAGCAAAAGCACGACCGGATTACACAGAACGAAATCCGGTTTGAAGAGTTTATGACTGACGACGCGGAAGTTTTGTTTGTTGCCTACGGCACGACGGCACGTATCTGCTCCGCCGCAGTGCTCAAGCTGCGCGAGGAAGGCATTCGCGCGGGCGTGTTTCGCCCCATCTCGCTCTGGCCGTTCCCCGAGAAGGAACTCTACGCCTGTGCCAATCGTGGTGGCGTGAAGAGTGTTGTCTGCGCGGAGATGAGCATGGGGCAGATGATCGATGACGTGAAAATCGCGATCAACGGAACGAAGCCGGTGCATTTCTTTGGCACGGGCGGCGGAACCTTCCCGACACCCACGGAACTCATGGACGCGGCGCACCGCGCACTGGAAGGGGTGTAAGCAATGGCAATTGTCTATGAACGCTCCCGCGGGCTAACCGACGCGGAGATGCATTTTTGCCCCGGCTGTACGCACGGCGTGGTGCATAAGTTGGTCGCGGAAGTGATGGAAGAACTGGATATCATCGGATCAACCATCGGCGTAGCTTCCGTTGGCTGTTCTGCGTTTGCATACAACTATTTTGCTTGCGACATGCAGCAGGCGGCGCACGGGCGCGCGCCAGCCGTTGCAACCGGCATCAAGCGCGTGCATCCAAACCATGCGGTATTCACCTATCAAGGGGATGGCGACCTCGCCGCAATCGGTACCGCGGAGATCGTTCACGCGGCGATGCGCGGGGAGAAGATCACCGCTATCTTCGTGAACAACGCCATTTACGGCATGACCGGGGGACAGATGGCGCCCACGACGCTGATCGGGCAAAAGTCGACCACGTCCCCGCTCGGACGGCAGAAGGATCAACACGGCTCTCCCATTCGCATGGCGGAGATGCTTTCCACACTCGATGGCTGCGTGTATGCCGAGCGCGTGATGGTGGTAGACCCCGCCAGCATCGCGAAGGCAAAGCGGGCAATCAAGAAGGCGTTTACGCTGCAATTGGCGGGTGCGGGATTCACCATGGTGGAGCTGCTCTCCACCTGCCCGACCAACTGGGGGCTTTCGCCGATTGAGGCGGTGGGCTGGCTAAAGGAAAATCTGGTGCCGTATTATCCACTCGGTGTATTTGCGGACAAGGCAGAACAAAAGGAGGAAGCGACACGATGACGCACGAAATCATCTTATCGGGATTTGGCGGACAGGGCATTATGGCGATGGGCAAGATGCTCGCCGAGGCGGGCTTGAAGGAAGGCTTAAGCGTCAACTGGCTCCCGAGCTATGGGCCGGAGGTGCGCGGCGGAACCGCGAACTGCTCCGTCATGCTCAGCAGCGAGCCAATCGTTTCTCCGATTGTGCTGGAGCCAACCGAAATTATCGTGATGAACAAACCTTCGCTCTTGCGCTTTGAAGCGGAGCTGGTCAAAGGCGGGTTTGCGTTTGTCAATAGCAGCATCATCGAGGTTAAGACGACCAGACGGGATATCACAACGTTTTATGTGCCGTGCCTCGACATTGCGCAGGAGCTCGGCAATCCAAGAGCCGCCAACATGGTTATGCTCGGCGCGTATATTGAGGTAACGCAATGTCTGCACGCAAGAACCGTGGAGGAAATGCTCTCACACCTCTTCACCGGTGCAAAGACGGGGCTGGTCGCACTCAACAAAGAAGCGCTGCGCAGGGGCGCCGCGAGCATCCTCAAAGTGGCATCCTGATCGATTTTGCAACGGGAACGTTAGTCGTTCGCTTATTCCTTCAAAAAAATAGGGTTCAGCAAAAAGCGCGCTCCGGCCTGGAACGTGCTTTTTTAGTTTAATCAGTTGCATTCGGTTTGGGAAATAAAACGGAGCAGATAATCAAGTCAGACAATCAAGTCAGATAAAAAATACAGACCAACTCTTGTGCGGTTTCACCCTGACTACGGTAGGCAAGGAAGCGATAGCCACTCAACACGTCCTCAAAATCGTCGCCCACCTTTGCCAGTTGCACCGCTTGCTCCGCCCAATAGCGCACGGAGGATAGCTGCAATTCGTCCTTTGCGTCGCAGGCGGGCAATAATTCTCCCAACACAGCGCTGACCACGTCTGGCAGCACAGCCTGTTGCTCAAGAGACGCTTCATAAAGATAGGCGTCAATGCTGGTCTTGCCTTTGTTTTTATATTTTGTCGGCAGTGGGAAGGTGATCTCGACTGAGGAGAGGAAGCCGTCTTGCACCTCGTAGCGCAGTTTTGCCTGCACCTGCGGGGAAGACGCGCTATAGGAAATCGCGTAATCGCGCCCGCCTCGTTTTTCTTGATCGGCGGAAAACACTTCGCTCGTCGCCAAATAGGTAGTAAACACCGCCTCCGGCACGCCGCGCATGTCAGGCGCTTTGGTTGCATCTCCCGTCGGTGCAGGCGTATCCGTCACGGAAGCGGCTTGCGCGCCCGCGTTTGCGTTACCACTCTCCGCGCGGGAAAGCAAATAAATCACCAGCGCAGCGGCGACGATCAAGACCAGAAATACGATGTTGGTCAACTGACTGCGAATCGTTTGATTCATCCGCTTAATTACCCGTCAATCAAAAAAAATGCCGACCGGCGGAAACCCGCGCGATCGACAGTATTATATCAGATATTTATATTTTTACGCATGAAACAAAAAGAAAATTGGTTAAATTAGGATATTTTCGCTTTTTTTCTCACAAGCGTCCTTCGTGAAGAAAACGAGCAACGCGTTGCGCCGCATTCGAAATGATTGCGCTTAGTTGGTTTAGGCGCATCATTTCTTTTCGCGCTTCCTCTCTTGCAAGCGTGAGGGCAAGCGCGGCGGAATCTTCATAGCTCTTTCCAGCGAGGCTTAAACCGTGCGAGGAAAAGAAGTGCGCGGTCTGCGCCTCAAATTGATCCGTCGTCGGTAGATGCACCAGCGGCGTACCCGTCGCGGCGGCTCCCGCGGAGAGTGCGCCGGAGGGGGCGGCGAGCATGACATCGCAAGCGGAGCGATAAAGTGGTAGCGGGTCTTCGGGAGCCAGCACCGCCACGCGGACATCACCTGCAAAGCGCGCAACAAACGGGCTCTTCGGCGGTGCACCGTCGGGAGAGACGACACAGATTCGGCTACTGTCGCCCTTCATGCGATCCAGCAGTGCAAGCACAGCCGCGGCGGGGTCGGCAGCGTAAGGGATGAAGTAACACGGCACGCCCTGTGGTAAGTTCAAGAGCGCACGCGCATCTGCCTTCTCCTCGGTGCGAAACCAGTCCTTGGGAAGGGGGATACCAGCGGGTATGATTTTTTTTGCTGTAATACCGCGTCTTTGATAGGCGCCGGTCAGGCTTTCGTGCGCGGTAAAATAATGGTCGAGCGCGGCTTCTTCTAAGAATGGCACGCAAGCAAAGTCGCAAGAGAGATAGCAGCAGCGCGCGGAAAACGTAATCGTCCTGCGCAGATAAGAAACTGCCTCGGCAGGGTATCGATGCAGGCACAATACCGCGTCAAACTCGCCTTCTTTGAGCAGCGTGCTCAGATTTTTTGCGTAGAGCGCGTTTACCTCGTAGACGAGCGACTTGCGCTTGTGTTCGCGTAAAAAAGCGTTGTCTGCGGAAAGAAACGCAAAGGCGCGCGGCGTAGATAACGCCTCTTGCTCCATCGTACGCGTTTGTGAAAGCGGCGCGTGCTGACCCAGCAGCGCGAGCGCACCGACGCTGAGGTTCGTGTCTCCGCGCTCGGTAAGCGCGAGTTTCAACGCGCGTGAAACAGCCCGCTGGCTCTCGCTCTCCGGCCCTGTTAACAGTAATGTTCGCATTCCGGTTTTCCTCCCATCCCCATGTGAGAAAAATCGATGATTCGCCTCAGCCGCACTTGCTGAATCCGCACGCGCGGCAGATGACGCATCCACCCTCGTGCTCTACCTTGCCGTCGCACTCCGGGCAAACATGCACCTCGGCGGCGCTGGCGGGCACATCCGACGGATCGGCGGGAATAAATGGTGCATCGCCGCTTTGCGGGGCGGGTGCGGGTTCCGGCGCGTTTGTCTTCGTTTGCGCATCCGGCGTGGTATAGTCCGCGCCGCTGTCGATGTATTTGCTGACCTTGAGCAGCACGCGGGCGATTGCATCAGGGCAAGAGGTGCAGCTCATATTCTTTTGCCGTATGGTCGAGGGGCAGCGAATGCCCTTCAACTGGTCAAAGACCTCGCTCGTCGAGATACCGCTGCGCAGAGCGATGGAGGCGAGTCTTGCCGTGGCTTCGCTCTGGCTGGGGCAGCCGCCCGCCTTGCCGGTGCTTGTAAACACCTCGCAGATTCCGTTTTCATCGTAGTTGACGGTCACATAAAGCGTGCCGCAACCGATGTTCATTTTTTCCGTAAAGCCGCGCGTCACCAGTGGACGCGGGCGCGGCTCGATTTTGCCGTAGTTTTCGGGCAGTGGCGCTTCAAGTTCGGGTTTGTCCGAGTCGGGCTTCTTGTCGTTGACTTTGCCGATGTTGAGCACCTGTCCGGTTCTGCTGCCGTCGCGATAAATCGTCACGCCCTTGAGCCCTTCGCGGTAGGCGAGCAGATACACCGCGTAAACATCATCTCGTGTGGCGGAGTTGGGGAAGTTGACCGTCTTGGAGACGGCGTTGTCCGTATAATGCTGAAACGCAGCCTGCATATGCACATGTGCTTCGGGCGAGATATCGTGGGCGCAGACGAACACCTTTCGCACCGCTTCGGGAATCTCTTCGATGTGCGCAATGGTGCCTTCGGCAGCGATGCGTTGGAGCATCTCCTCACTGTCGAGCCCCAATAAACGAAGTTTTTCCATGAGCAGGGGGTTGACCTCGACCATCTGCGTGCCGTCCATAACGTTGCGGATGTAGACATAGCCAAACACCGGTTCCACGCCGGAGGAGCAGCCCGCGATGATGGAGAGTGTGCCTGTAGGCGCAATGGTGGTTACCGTCGCGTTGCGGATTGGCTCGCTGTCCTTCAGCGTGCTTTCGCCAAAGAGCGGGAACGCGCCGCGTGTTTTTGCGAGGCGGCGGCTGGCGTTATGCCCGGTCGCCTGAATAAACGACATCACCCGCTCGCCAAACGCAACGCCATCCGCGGAGTCGTAAGGGATGCCGAGCGCGAGGAGCGCATCCGCAAAACCCATTAAACCTAGTCCGATTTTTCTCGTGCTCTTCGTCATCTCGGCGATGCGATCGAGCGGATAGTTATTCACGTCGATCACGTTGTCGAGAAAATGGACAGCTTCTTCCACTGTGGTTTTCAAGAGGTCAAAATCCAGCCGCAGTTCCCCGTTTTCGGTTTTGAGCAGGGAAACGAGATCGATTGAGCCGAGGTTGCAGCTCTCATACGGCAGCAAGGGTTGCTCACCGCAGGGGTTCGTGCTCTCGATTTCGCCGACCGAAGGAACGACATTGTCGCGATTGAGCCGGTCGAGGTAAACAATGCCCGGTTCGCCCGTCGCCCACGCTGCGTCAACGATTTCGTCGAACACCTCCCGCGCGCTGAGTTGCGCCACGGTTTGCTTGGTTTTGGGGTCGATGAGGTCAAACGGTTCGCCTGCCTCTACTGCGCGCATAAACGCTTCCGTCAGTCCAACGGAAACGTTAAAGTTGTTGAGATCGCTCGTGTTGCTTTTGCAGCGAATGAACTCCAGAATATCCGGGTGATCCACGCGCAGGATGCCCATGTTGGCGCCGCGCCGCGTTCCGCCCTGCTTCACCGCCTCGGTGGCGACGTTAAACACACGCATGAAGCTGACGGGTCCGCTCGCCACGCCGCCGGTGGAGCGTACGGTCGCGCCCTTTTGCCGCAGGCGCGAAAACGAAAAGCCAGTGCCGCCGCCGGATTTGTGGATCAGCGCCGCGTTCTTGACCGCCTCAAAGATATCCTCCATGCTGTCGCCAACGGGCAGCACAAAGCAGGCGGAGAGCTGACCCAACGGACGGCCTGCGTTCATCAGGGTTGGAGAATTCGGTAAAAAGCGCAGGGAAGTCATCAGCTCAAAAAACGAGTCTGCCGTTGCATCCACATTCGCTTGAGGGTCATACAGTTTGTCTGCCGCAGCTACCGCGCGCGCAACACGCCGGAATAAGCCTTCTACGTCTTCAGTTATGTGTCCTTTTTCGTCCTTTGCCAGATATCGTTTTTCGAGTACCTTCATCGCGTTGTCATTGATGCTATTGAGTGCCATAGGAAATCCCGCCCCTTATCTAATCCATATTGAAAATGAATGATTGCTGTTTAGAAGAGAAGACGCCTGATTCAGGCGCAAATTGAGCATAGCACTATATCTGGTGTCAAACAAGACTTGACATAACCAGATATTGCGAGTTTACAGATCGTTAATTCTTGTTACACTCTGACTTTCTTTTCGGGTTCAGCGGTGTTTTTTCTACGCATAAAAGCCTGAAAACATGCAAAAACCCGGGAGAAAAACCCCCGGGCGCGAAATGATTGCGGATGTAACGCAGCGGTAACGCAGCGATTAACGTTTGTAGTCCAGTATCAAAAGCCGCCGGTCACCAAGCGTATCGCAAGAGAGCGAAGCGGTGTTTGCGTTGAGGTGATGCACGCGGCGATTGGCGTTTGCGGCAAGCAGCGGCTCTAAGCCCTCAATGTCGAAATGCAGCGCGGGCGTTTTGTAATGCATGGGGATGAGCACCTTGGCGTGCAGGCGATCGGAAAGCTCGGTGGCCGTTTTGGCATTGATCGTAGACACGCCGCCGATGGGGGCGAGCAAAATATCCACATCGCCGATCTTTTTGATGGTCTCGTCGGGCAGCATATGACCAAGATCGCCGAGGTGCAGCACCTTTAAGCCATCGATTTGATAGAGAAACACGATATTTTCCCCACGGTGCGTGCCTTTTGCGTCGTCGTGATAGCTCGAAATCCCGGTGACAGGGATATCGCCTGCGAGAAATTCTCCCGGGGTGCGCAGAATCGTTGGCGTGCCCGCAACGATGGCGAGGCAGTTATGGTCAGGGTGCTCGTGGCTGATGGTGACCGCGTCACAAACGAGGTCATGCAGCTCATAGCCCGTTTCCTGATCGCACGGGTCAGTCAAAATGGAATAGCCGCTTTCGGCGGTGAGTAGAAAGCAGGAGTGTCCGTACCAGGTCAATTGCATAAATGTCGTTCTCCTTTATGTGAAAATAGCCCTGCTTGTTTGGCAGGTTCGTCGTGAAAGCATCTTTGGTTTCACTGGCGAAAGAGTAAGAACAAAAATAAGATACGGTGCGCCTCAGCGTGAGAAGATGAGCAGTCGCAGGATTGCGCCGCCGAGTGCGCCGCAGTGCGGGAAGAGAGCGGGACGTTCCCGCGGGGGAATCGTGTGGAAAAGCGATAGTGCCGCGCGCTCAGCCCTGCGGTAAGCAGCGGGGCTTTCGTGCGCAACCACCGCCTCGATGATCGCGCGGTGAAACGCTGGAATATCGGGGCAACCGAGGCCACTGTGGCGCGCGAGTGCACGCATGCGGTTTTCGGCGTGGGTCTCTCCGTTGGCGTCCGGTGCGGAAGGCGAAGCGTTGATCTCGTCAACCAGCGCGGAAAAAAACGCGGGCGAAAAATCGAACAATAACCAGCCGTTGACCTCGCGAACAGCCTTTACCAACGGCGCTCCATAGAGCGATCCATAGTCGAGCGTGAGCAGGGATTGGATATCCGCTTTTTGCGGCGGGCGAAAGCTGGCGTGCGCTGCTTTTGCGGGCAAATGGATGCTTCGCGCATCGGGCAACTGCCCCAGCGCGCCGCCGAGCGCATCGGCAAAATGGGAGCGGATTTCGCTAGCATACGGCGGTTTCATAAAGTCAGTTTATCCATACGGGTTCGCGCTGTCAATGACCGCGGGCACGAACATAAGAATTTTACCTAGGACGCGATATAATTTTATATAAAACGCGTGAAAATCCTGTGAAAACAACACCGTTGAGCGCCAGATTTTGCGGTCAATCCGGGGATAAATGTGAACTTCGCATTGCGCACACTTTGCAAACACGGCGCTTGTGTTATAATATCCGCAACGGAAACACCGCGAATGAAAGTTCGGCCATGCCGAATCGGAATTCGCGCCAATCATGTTTCTATCACCAATTTTCCGCGTTAAGATGAACAAACGGAGGCCACTATGCCAAATAAACAGCTGCGCTGCCAAGTCAGCGTCCGCATCTTCGGCGAAGAAAAATGCTTCGGTCCGGGAGTGGCGGATCTGTTGGAGCGGGTAGACCGCCTGCACTCATTGCGCAAGGCGACCATAGAGATGGATATGGCCTACAGCAAAGCCTGGAAGATTGTTAAGATCGCGGAGGCAAACCTCGGCTTTTCGCTGCTTGTGTCTGTGACCGGCGGCAAAGGCGGCGGCGGCGCGGAACTCACGCAGGACGCAAAGGGGTTTCTTGCCGCGTATCGCCGGTTTGAAGAGTCCGTCCGCAGTTATGCCGACGAGGCGTTTGTCGAGATCATGGGCAGCTGAGAAACAATATTCTAATCTTCTATAATAAATAAAAATAATAAATCAACCCAATAATGTGAAACCAAAAAGAAACGCAGTGATGCATATTATCTAGAATATCTGGATTTAGCAATAATAAGGAGAAACGCAGTGATGCAGTTTACCAAAGTACACGGACTGGGCAACGATTTTATCATACTGGACGGCAGAACAAACCCGCTCGACTATCGCGCGCTTGCGCCCAAGCTTTGCCATCGGCAGACCGGCATCGGCGCGGACGGGCTACTGATTATCGAACCAAGCAAGTTTGCTGATGTGCGCATGCGCATTGTCAACGAAGACGGCAGCGAGGCGGAGATGTGCGGCAACGGCATCCGCTGTTTCGCCAAATATGTCTACCAGCAGGGCATTGTCAACAAAACCGAATTTGCGGTAGAGACGCTTGCCGGCATCATGCGCCCAAAGCTTGTGATGCAGGACGGAACAGTCACGGGCGTGACGGTCGATATGGGCGAACCGTATCTGGAGTGCGCCGAGATTCCCGTTCTGGGCGAAGGTCGCTGCATCGACCGCGAACTGACGGTGCAGGGGCAGACGCTTCACTACACGACGGTGCTTGTTGGCGTGCCGCACACGCTGATTTATGTGGACGATCCTACCGATAAGAAGTGGATGGCGATGGGCTGGGATATTGAGCACGCAAGCGTATTTCCCAAGCGCACCAACGTCAACTTTGCCAAGGTGGTGGACGAGCATACCTTATTGATGCGCACGTTTGAGCGCGGCTGCGGGCCGACGCTTGCCTGCGGCACGGGCGCCTGTTCCGCTGCGGTCGCTAGCTTCCTCAACGGCAGAACGGAGCGCAGCGTCGATGTTCAGATTGAGCTCGGCACACTGCACATCGATTGGGCCGAGGACAATCATGTTTACATGACAGGCCCGGCGGAGATCGTATTTACGGGCGAAATAAAACTCTGACGATTGGCGTATTCTGGGGGCGGTAAACCGCCCTCTTTATTTTGTAGAGCAAGATAGAAATGGACATAATATATAAAAGCATTGACCCATTGTCAATGTGAACAGAGTGTGATACGCTTTGCGTCAGACAACTACGTGACCGAACCAGCACATCTTTTTTTATGCAATTCTTTGGGATGGGAGCAATACCGAAATGGAGACAAAGGTAGCAACAGAAGCAGCCGCGCCGGACGCGAAAGCGAGCGCAGAACTGCTCCGCAAAAAGACCTTTAATCGCAACAAGTGGTTCTATTCCACCAGCGGAATCGGCCGCGACATGAGCTACGCACTGATCGATACGTTCCTGCTGACTTATATTCAGTTTGGCGTTTCGCTCACGCTCGCGCAGTTTACGGCGCTGAGCTTGATCATCGGCGTCGGCGGGCGCATTTGGGATGCCATCAATGATCCGCTCATGGGCGCTATCATCGAAGGGTCGCATTTTAGAAAAGGCAAATTCCGCCCGTGGATTCTATTGGGCGCGATTCTTTGCGGCCTTGTCCTTATTGTGATGTTCAACGTGCAGAGTATACCCGGCTGGCGCTTCGTGGTGTTTATGACGGTGATGTACCTGCTCTGGGAATCTACCTTTACCATGAACGACATCGGCTACTGGTCGATGCTGCCAAGCCTGACGAGCGAGAAGAAGGAGCGAAACTCAATCACCACGCTCACGGTGCTCTTTGCGGGCGTCGGCGCAATTTTAGCGCAGGGCATCATTCCGCAGGTGACCGTTGGCGACATGCGCGCAGGGTACCGCTTCGTTTCTATCCTGATTGCCGTTGTGTTCATCGGCTGTCAGGTGATGCTCTACTTTACGGTCAAAGAGCCGCCGCGCCGCAAAGAAGAGATAAACGAAAACATCTCACTAAAAAAGATGTGGAAGACCATCGTACGAAACGACCAGGTGCTCTGGATGACACTCTCGATGCTCTTTTACAACATCGGCAGTACGTTACTCATCGCTTTCGCCGCAAACTTACTCTATATCGAGATCGGCTACAACGGCACGCTTTACTTCTATGTGGTCGTGGCGTATGGCGTCACAATGGTAGCGGTCAATGCGCTTTACCCCGCGTTGGTCAACAAATTCGGTAGAAACCGCCTGCAAAACTTGAGCATCCTCGTTGCGGTGATCGGCTACGTGCTCATCGCGATGATGGGCTGGCTGTCGGCATTTCCGTTTAACATCGCGCTTCTTTGTGCATTTATGGTGATGGTGTCCGCGGGGCAGTCAATCTTCTATATGTCCTGCATCATCAATATGGCCAATTGCGTGGAGTATAACGACTATAAATACGGTGAGCGCAACGAGGCAGTGGTCTCCACCATGCGTCCGTTTATGGCAAAGTTTGCCGCCGCGATGCATACGCTCATCGTGACGCTCGTGCTTACCATCTCCGGCACATTCCTGCTCAGCCAGTCGATCAGCACGCTAGAGTCCCAGCGAGATTTCTTCGAAAAACACAGCCCAGCCGATCAGGCGTACTATATCACGCAGGTACAGAGTTACCTAAAGGAGTATGAAGGCCTCAAGGCGGGAACGCCGGAATACAAAGCTGTTGCAAAGACTGTAGGCGAAGAAATTGCGGCGGACGATATCATCAGCAAATTCCAGCTCGATCCGGACTATGTGCCCGCGCTGCGCGACGCGATGGTGATTGTCACCAACGAATCCGGCGATGCGGTGGAGTTAGGTCGCCTCGGTACGTTTGACGCCTCGACCCTTAAGGCAGGCAGCGGTACGTTCTCCATTAAAATTGACGATCTCAAGAGCGGAGACGAGAGCGCGGCGAACCTAAACTTCCGCGACCAACGCACGCAGACCATGCGCATCTGGGTGCGCCTCGCGGCAACGCTGTTGCCCGCATTGATGCTGATTATTGCGCTCTTCATTCAGAGAAAGAAGTTCTTCATTGACGAAAATTATTACGATCAAATGATGACTGAGATCAACCACCGCAAAGAAGAGGAGAGCTCTCTGGCATAGCTCCAATATGACGAGAGACAATAAACGCGCCGAAAAACTTCGGCGCGTTTGTTTTATCTCGTTATAAATTTGTTTCATGAAAAGAGTGCTGTTTTTTATGAAACCGGTTTATCTCACCCACTCAGACGCTTCGGGAAAGCAGTGCATATGCATCGGCCCAAGCGCGCGGTAGCCGTCTGAGAAGCCTTGCAGCTTGCGTAGACCAAAGCAAATCGAACGCAGGCGAAAATACATGCAGATATCGCTAATCATTTTCGAATCAAACTGGCTCTTGTGGCAGGCGAGCGCCTCCGCCCGTGCGGAGAAATACCGCTTCACCGGGAGATAGGCGTTGGGCTTGTCGGTATAATAAAACGCGAGCGCTTTCACCGCGTGGCTACCGGAGAAATCGATGCTCTTCATCACGCTCTCAAACGGTGCCATATTCATGCTCATCTTCACCGCCATCCCTGTCTTGATGTGGTCGATGTGGCATTCGCTGATCACGTTCGGGTCGGGCGCAAACACCACGTCCGGCTTGAGCCGAACGATTTGCCTTGCCACCTCACATGCTGCGTCCTCCATACGATACATTCCGCCGTCTTGAAACGGCAGAAACGTCACGTCAGTCACGCCAAGTAGCTTGGCGGAAGCCGTCGCCTCTGCGCGGCGGATCTGCACCAACTCATCGCCAAACAGCGCGGGATCGATGGCGCCCATGCAACCATCGGTGAGGATGAGGAACGAAACCTGTTTTCCCGCTGCACGCAGCGCGCGCACGCTTGGAGCGCAGGCGACTTCGATGTCGTCCGGATGCGGGCCGATGAAGAGATATCGCTCAAAAGAGGCGAGCTTCGGAATTGGAGCTACGTGCTTTAAAATGGCAGAAAACATAACGAAATCCTCCCGGCAAGATGCACACTTGGCGTTGCTCAATTCAGTATATCACTTGCGCGGCGTTGCCGTAAGACCATGGGCGGGGTATAATAAGAATTGCATCGAACAACCGAAACAGTTGGCAGTCGATGGTTAGGGGAACAATCCATGCCGATTCCGCAGGTACACAAGCAGCAGACTTTCGAAGGAACGATCGCGATCAATCGCCAAGCGGTGCGCCTGGATGCGTCGCTTACCGATGCGCGCGAGGGCATCTACACAATGCTAAATTTGGGCGAAGAGAACTCGAGCGATACAGGCGCGCAGATCGAATTTCGGTTGAGCAGCGTGCTTCAGCCGGAACAATACAACATTCACGCGGACGAATCAGGTGTACTCGTCGAGGCGGGCGATGTTGCGGGCGCAGTGTATGCCGCCGCTACGATTGCGCAACTTTGCGCGGAGCAAGGCGGGGCGTTGCCGTTTTGCCAAGTCGAAGACGCGCCGGAGCACGCCTGGCGTGGGCTCTTAATCGACGTTTGCCGTCATTTTTTCCCGATGAGCACGATTAAAACGTTGGTCGATCTCATGGCGTATTATAAATACAACCGCCTGCACCTGCACCTGACCGAAGACCAGGGTTTTCGTTTTGAAAGTGAGCGATTTCCGCTGCTCAACAGCATCGGCTCCTTTCGCAAGAGCACGTTTGTCAGGCATGGCGGCATCATTGGGCAGGATGGCATTCCGCACGGTGGATTTTACACGAAGGCGGAATTGCGCGAGTTGGTGCGCTATGCTAAGGCGCGCGGCATCGAGATCGTACCCGAAATCGACATGCCCGGCCATGCGCTCTCAATCATCGCCGCATACCCCGATCTCGCTTGCTTTACGGACCCGGTCGAGGTGGCAACGCGCTTTGGCGTGACCGACTTTTCGAAAAAGCTTTATTGTGCGGGCAGCGAGAAGACATATGAATTTCTATTCTCGCTTTTAGATGAAGTACTGGAGGTTTTTCTGTTTGAGTTTGTGCACATCGGCGGCGACGAGGCGGTCAAGAGCGAATGGAAACGCTGCAAACGCTGCCAAAACGTCATGCGCGAGCAGGGACTCAAGGACGAGCATGAACTGCAGGGATATTTCCTCAACCGCGTGATTGCGCACCTCGAATCCCGCGGTAGAAAAGCCATCGTTTGGAACGACGGCTTAAGCGAGACACTGAGCAAAAACGTGGTTTGCCAATACTGGACGCCGCTGACGCGCAAAGGACCCGCGCAGATTGCGCGCTATGTCAACGCCGGAGGCAAAGCGATTCTCAGCCCGGTGACGCGGGTGTATTACGATTATCCATATGCGGCGACGCCGTTTGAAAAAACATATCGTTTTCCTCCGATGCTGCGCGGCGTTCGAAAAGTCAACGTGGGTAACATCCTCGGCGTTGAGGCAGCCATCTGGACGGAGTGGATCGACACGGAGGAAAAACTCTTTTTCAACACCCTGCCGCGTCTTGCCGCAACGGCTGAAACGGGTTGGTCAGCGCGGAATAAATCTCATTATCCGCAGTTTCTGCTGCGGCTCAAGCCGCACTATGCGCTCTACGACCGACTGGGGCTGACGTACGCAAAAGATGTCGAGCATCCGCTGCCGCCGCGCAAGCGCATGCAGGGCATGGTAACTTTTGTGAAAAGCGACACTCATGCGGAATTAGAAAAGCAACAGAGTTGAATCGATCACGCGAATCATTACGGAGGAAGCAAATACATGAACGAAACGCTGAATAACCTCAAGACGCGCCGGAGCATCCGCTCCTTTTTAACCAAGCAGGTAGACAAAGATTTACTGGAGCAGGTGCTGGAGGCCGGCACCTTCGCGCCCACGGGCGGCGGGCGGCAAACGCCGGTGATCGTCGCCGTGCAGGACGAAGCGACGGTAAAGCAACTCTCCCGCATGAACGCGGCGGTCAACGGCAACAAAAGCGATCCGTTTTACGGCGCGCCGACGGTGCTCGTCGTGCTCGCGGATCGTTCGCGCGGAACATTTCTGCTCGATGGTGCGGCGGTGATCACAACCTTGCTCAACGCGGCGCACGCGGTTGGGCTGGGTTCCTGCTGGATCAATCGCGCAAAGGAAATGTTCGAGAGCGACGAAGGCAAGACCCTGCTCAAACAATGGGGCATCGAGGGCGACTTTGTGGGCATCGGCAATGTGATACTTGGCTATCCGGCTGGCCCCGCGCCCGAACCCGCGCCGCGCAAGGCGAACTATATCGTCCGCGTTTAACCGCAAAAGATCGGCGGAGGGACAGAATGCACATCCAAAAACTGCTGGCAAAATACGGCGCAGTGTTTGCGACCGTGAACGTGGGGGGAATTCGATTTGACCCCGCGTTTCGCGCGGCTTGCGAAAAAAACGCCTGCGGGTTTTACGGCGCTTGCTGGATGTGCCCGCCGGATGTGGGCGAAATCATGACGCTGATTGCGCGCGCGCAGTCGTATGATCGTGCGCTTGTGTTTCAAACCGTGCATCCAATCGAGGACTCGTTTGACATCGAGGGGATGCAGCGCGCAAGCCACAAACACAACCGCCTGACGCGGAGATTGCAGCACGCGGCGGAGAAGCGTCAGATCGACTGTTTTCTCCTCGGCGCGGGTGCTTGCGGCGGATGCAAAACCTGCGCGCGAAAATCGGGCGAACCTTGCCGGCATCCTAGCCGCGCGGTGGTTCCGCTGGAGGCGGCGGGCGTGGATGTGATGCAGCTCGCGAAGCTCTCCAACCTGCCCTACATGAACGGCAAAAACACGGTGACGTATTTCGGCGCGCTCTTGTTTCACGGAACGCTGGAATAAGCATCGTTCGACCCATCTCGCCGCAATGCGCGGCGTTTTTGTTTTACAGCCCACGAAAAACACGGTATACTTTTTATCAAAATTCGCACGGTTCGCACGTGAGCGCACGCATTTAACCAAAAGGAGCAACACATGAAGATTCTCGTCTGCAACGTCGGCAGCACTTCGTTAAAATATCGCCTGTTTGATTTAACCCACGGCGAGGAGACCCTGTCCGAAGGGCGCATGGAGCGCGTCGGCACACAGGCTGGCGCGTGGACGCATCAAGATGCCGACGCAGAAACGCAGAAGCAAACGCTACCGATTCCGGACTACGCAACCGGCATCCGGCTCATGCAGGATGCGCTTTTAAAACACACGCTTCGTTCGATGGAGTCGCTGGACTGCGTGGCGTTCAAGGTGGTGCATGCAAAGGGTGTCACCGGCGTGCAGCTGCTGGACGAAACCGTGCTCTCCGCGATGGCGGCGTTTAACACCGTCGCTCCCAGCCACAACCCGCCGTATATCGCCGCTATTCGCCAGTTTCAGCAAGCGCTGCCCAATACTCCAATGATCGGCTCGTTTGAGACAGGGTTTCACGCCACCATGCCGCCGGAAGCGTATCTTTATTCCGTTCCGATCTCGCTTTACAAAGAGCACGCCATCCGTCGCTATGGCTTTCATGGCGCGTCGCACGAATATGTCTCTACGCGTACAGCGGAGCTGATGGGGAAAACAGACTTCAAGTTGATTTCCTGCCATCTGGGCGGAAGCGGTTCACTCTGCGCCATCGTCAACGGCAAATCGGTCGATACCAACCTCGGCTTTTCGCTGCAGTGCGGCATTATGCACAACAACCGCTGCGGCGATATCGATCCATATATTCCGATCTACCTGATGAAGGACTTCGGTTACTCGCTGGAGCAGATCGAGATCATGCTCAACAAGCAGAGCGGGCTTCTCGGTATGAGCGGCGTTTCCAATGACCTACGGGACGTCGAGGCGGCGGCGGAAGCGGGTAACGAGGACGCGAAAAACGCGGTGGAGAGCTACTGCTACCAGATTCAAAAGCAGATAGGTGCGTATGCCGCCGCAATGGGTGGTGTGGATGCGATTTCGTTTGCGGGCGGCATCGGCGAAAACAGCGCGCTGGTGCGAAGAAAAGCGCTTGAAGGGCTGGAATTCATGGGCGTTTCGCTCGATCTTGACAAGAACGAATCGGCGAAACCGGACTGCGAACTCACAAAAGCGGGCAGCCGCGCGCGAATCTTCGCCATCGCCACCAACGAGGAAATCGTGGTTGCGAGAAAGGCAAAAGTGTATTTGATGGAGCGCAAGTAACAGCGTGAGTTGGAAATTACGCGCAATACGCGTTGTATGAAACACGCTTCACAGTTAATTCACGATCTTGTGCTAAGGTCAAAAATCCTAGCAAATTCAGCATTTTTTTGTTAATATTGTGCAAAATTTGATTGTATTGAGCTTGGATTCTATGCATCTCGATTGCAAAGAGAAATCGTATGGTTTATACTGCGCATATGAAACGGAAAAAACGCAGATCCAGATCAAAAGCGGATATCATCACGGGCGTACTATACGGAATCCTCGGGCTTCTTGTGCTCGCGGCACTGTATGGGGTCGGCCGTGGAGCATATGCGCTCATGGGTGTGACCGTGGGCAATCATTATTACGCATCTCTGGCGGAAAAGGTTGCGCCTGCTGATGCGGTGGACTTTGCGACGCTCACAAAAGAAAATCCCGAAGTGCGCGCCTGGGTGCGGCTGGCGGATACGGCGATCGATCTACCGGTGGTCAAAACCACGGACAACGAGTTTTACCTCACCCATCGTTTCGACGAGAAGAGAAACAAGCTTGGCACGCCGTTTATCGACGAGGGCAATGTTGGTGATTTTTCCGATCGGCATACCGTCATCTACGGGCATGCGCTCAAAAACGGCTCCATGTTCGGTTCCCTCTGGGAATATGAAAACCCCAATTATTACGCACGCCACCCCGAAATACAGCTGTTTTTGCCGGATGGAACGCAGAAGACACTTCAAGTATTCGCCTGTACGCGCGTGGATGCGGTTCGCAGCGCAATCCCGATTGCGTTTTCGAGTGAGACGGAGTTTCTGTCGTTTATCAACGATCTCATTACGAAATCCGACTTTACGAGCAACGTGAAAGTCACCTCGAGTGATCGGATCGTCTCCTTCTGCGTCGTCCTGCCGGATGGCGGAGACGGTCGGCTGCTCGTGAGCTGCAAAATCGTGGACAACAGTGGTGTAACCACGCTTGGTGATACGATCGTGCAGCAAACGCCAACGGGGACGGTGACGCCGGTTCCGGAAGAAACACCCGCAAATTAAACAGACAAATGCGTAAGGATACGAGCCGCCTGAACGGGCGGCTCTTGGCTTACGTAAGCGGAACGCAGATTCTGTTCTTTTTTGTGAAAGTGTGGTATTCTATACGCGATCTCGGAGCGAAACAAGCCGTAGTGCATCCGCAATATCAGATAGAAAACGGATCTGATTTCAGGAATTACGGCACGTAATCCGCAATCCGCAAAACACATGCAACCGAACGCAGAGGAACGTAGTGTTCTATATGAAGACACGAAGTGTTTTTCGCAACGACGCCTGCGACTGCGGCGTCAGCAGAACAAGACGGACGAACGAAACAAAGAAGGGGAGAACGATCATGAACACAAAACGCACCCTGATTGCGCTCATTCTCTGCGCGGTGATGATTTTTACCATTGGCTGTGCGTCATCCGCGCAAACCAGCACGGCTTCTTCCGATTCTGCCGGTGGAACATACGACATGGCCGCGCCGCAAGCGGAAGTAGCGGCATCTTCAAACGAAGTGAAGTCGGCTGACGCAACGACGACAACGCAGCAAACCGGCGAACAGACGGGCGATTTTGATGTGAGAAAGATCGTCTATACCGCGGATATGACCGTTACGGCGGACGACCCGGCTGCGGCACTCAGCACCTTGCTTGAAAAGACGCAGGCGCTGGGCGGCTACGTCTCCGGCTCCTATTCCACCACGGACGAGCTGGGAACGAATTATGCGTATGCCACGCTGAAAGTACCGGCGGCTCAGCTCGAGGCGCTTGTTACCGCGGCAAACGCGCTGGGCAAGGTGAACGATTATCGCCTCAGCTCGGATGATATTTCGCTTTCTTATTACGACATGCAGGCGCGGCTCGACAACTCAAAAGCAGAAGAACAGCAGCTCTTACAGATTCTTGCGCAATGCAAAACAATCGAAGAGATTCTCGCTGTGCGTCAGAGCCTGACCAGCGTGCGCGCAGATATTGAAAGCTACACTGCGCAGATGAATCTTTGGGACAACCTTGTCTCTTACGCAACGCTCAACGTCACCATCAACCGCACACCCAAGACCGCGGTAGAGGGCGAAAATAAGCTGATTACGATGTGGAAAGCTTCGGACGTTTGGAGCAAGATGTCCAGAGGATTCCAAAACAGCGCGCGCTTTGTGGTGAATGCCATCGGCGCCATCGGCATCTTCCTTGCCGTTGCCGCGATTCCGGCGGCCGTATTGTTCCTGTTGATCGGGGTTCCGATCCTTGTACATAAAAAGAACAAACACAAAAAAGCAGCGGCCCTTAAGGCGCAACAGCCAGAAGCTGCCGAACTGGACAACACCGTAAAGAAAAACGAATAAATCGATTTCAAAATCAGGGGGATAGAATAGGTGGTAACGATCAAAGAAGCCGTGACCAAGAAGGACTTGGTCAAGTTCATGGAATTCCCGCTCGCGCTCTACAAGGGAAACCCCTACTATGTGCCGGACATACTGGCTAGCCAGGTTGCCGACATGCAGAAAGATAAAAACCCGGCTTTCGCGTTTTGCCAGGCCAAGGCGTTTCTGGCGTATCGGGACGGGGAAGTCGTAGGCCGCATTTCGGGAATTCTCAACGACCGCGCAAACGCATCGTTCGACAGAAAGTACATGAACTTCACGCAGGTGGATTTCATCGACGATGACGAGGTTGTAGATGCGCTCTTTGACGCTGTGGAAAGCTGGGCGCGCGAACTTGGTTGCGCGGCAATGCACGGGCCGCTGGGTTTCTCGGACATGGACCGCGAGGGCATGCTAATTGAAGGCTTCGACCAGAAGAGCCTGTTTTACACCTATTATAATCACCCGTATTATCTCACCCAGCTCACGCGGTGCGGCTATGGCAAGCAGGTGGACTGGATGGAGATGCGGCTCACAATTCCGACAGAGCCGATGGAGTCGCTCACCCGCGTTTCGGAGTATGTTAAAAAACGCAAAAAACTGCACGTGGTGAACATGGGCGACAAACCGATCAAGGAACTCATTCACGATATGTTTCTGCTTTACAACAAAGCGTATGTGCTCTTTGGCATGATTCCGCTGACGGAAGCGCAGATTACGAAATACGTCGGCGAGTTTAGACCCATGGTCGGCAAACGCACCACCTCGTTTGTTTACTCTGAGGAGGGCGAAATGGTCGCGTTCGGCATCTGCTGCCCGGCAATGGACAGCGCGATGCAGAAGATGAAGGGTAAAACGATGCCGTTCGGCTGGATTCGCCTGCTCAAGGCGCTTAAGGGCAAGAACGACACGGTAGACCTGCTGCTCATCGCAGTGCGACCGGATCTGCAGGGACAGGGCGTCAACGCCATCATCCTCGACGACATGCAGCATAAGCTCATTAAGGCGGGCGTACGCTACGCTGAGACGGGGCCCATGCTGGAGATCAACGACAACATTCTCGCACAGTGGGACCGGTTTCAGGGCGTGCAGCACAAGCGCCGCCGCTGCTTCGTAAAAACGCTGTAACACAATCGATCAATGGCTGTCTTCTTTGGGAGGCAGCCGTTTTTTTGCGTTTAGACGTAGTATATTAGCTGTTTGATACAAATTTTCGTCACTATATGACAAAGCACATAACAGATTATGCGAGTGTGATACAATGATACCATCAAACAAGGAGGTTACCGCTATGAATCTGAGTGCACCGAAAATTGTAGTATGGCTACTCGCGCTGATTCTTGCCGCGTTGGCAATTGCAAGTAAGTATGTTGCGATTCCTTACGTTGGAAGTTTTGTGAAGCAGTATGATTTCTGGGTTATGACCGCGGCCTATGGCCTGCTGTTCCTTGGAACGCTGTTCAGAGGCCTATAAAACAAAGACAAACAAAAAATGCCTGCTGCAAAGCGGGCATTTTTAGTTGTGGGAGCGCTGTATTTATTTTGAGTCGCTCAAGCGTTTTACAAAGTAGGTTTTGATCTGTTCCAGCGCCTCCGTAGCGCCCGAAATTGAGGTTGAGGTGCCTTGCGCAAGTGTGCCGCGCCCACCGCCTTTTCCGCTGAGCGCCCCGTTAACCGCAGGCATCAGTTCGGAGACGTCCAGCGGGAATCCTGCGCCCGTGGAAAGTACGTAGAGCATGCGACCCTCGCATTCGCTTAGCACAAGCGCGAGCGTCTTTTCCGTCGAGGCGGCCTGCGCAAGATCTTTGAGCCGCACGGCATCCACGCCGGAGACAAGCTGCGTGATGATGCGGTATTTTCCGGCTTGCGCGGCGGCTGCGCTGAATTCTGCCGACATGTAGCCATTGAGCGATTTGGCAAGCTCACGTTCGCTCTTCTTGAGCGCGCCGTAGTCGTCCGACAACTTTTTCACCGCGCTGAGTGCCGCTTCCCGCTGGCAGGAGAAACGCCGCGCGATCACATCCAGATCGTCGTGCTGCGCGCGATGGAGCTTCAGCGCCCGCTCACCGCAGAAAAACGTAATGCGTGTGCCGCCCTTATAGCTCGCCGCGTCGGCGACAAAGATCGAGCCGATTTCGCCCGTCGTGTAGCAGTGCGGCGCGCAGCAGGTGCATAGATCTGCACCCTCTACGCCGACGATGCGGATCGGCGGCGTGAGTCCCTCCGCATGCTTGCGCAAGGGTAATGCGCGAACCGCCTCTTCCGTTTCATAAAACGTGGTGTGCACGGGCAGGTTCTTCCAGACAAAGCGATTGGCGAGTAATTCCGCCTGCACGATCTGCTCATGCGAGAGCGGTAGATCAAAATCGATGGTCGCATAATCCAGCGCAAGATGGAAACCGACGTTACTCGCCGAAAACAGATCATAAAACGAAAACGAGAGCAAATGCTCGCCCGTATGCTGCTGCATCAGGTCAAAGCGGCGCACCCAATCGATTTTTCCCAAGACGGACGAACCGACAGTGAGCGCGCGATCGACACGATGGTAGATTTCTCCGCCCTCTTCGCGCACGTGGAGGACAATCGCCTCTCCCAATGTGCCGGTGTCACTCGGTTGACCGCCACCCTCCGGGAAGAACACGGTTTGATCGAGTACGACATCAAACGCATCCCCTGCGGGTGTGCAGGAGAGGACTGTTGATTCGGCTTGGGTTTGGTGGCTGTCCAGATCGTACAAACGTTTTGTCATACACGGCCTCTCATGAATCCTACACAAATTTTTTCAAAAACTGACTATCATATAGCAAAAACTTGAACGCTTAAATAAACGCAAATTGCTTGAGTACAAAGATAAATAAGAACATCGATACGATCGAGAGCACGCTGGTGATGGCGACCAGCGTCCCCGCCAGCTCGTCATCCGCACCCATACCGACCGCCATCGAGTAGGTCAGCATCGCGACAGGAGCGCCGAAGATGATCAGCGTGACCACGATGTGCTCTCCGCGAAAACCAAGCAGCAGAAACGCGACGACGGTTACGAGCGGAACGATCAGTAGTCGCAGCAGCGAGACCACCGTGATGGCTGCGCGGTTCTTCTTCACCGCCGCAAAAGAGATGGTGCCGCCGAGCAGCACGAACGCCAGCGGCGTTGTGACGGCGGCGAGCGCGTCGATTGGCTTTTGCACCACGGCGGGGAACTCAATATTGAGCAGGTTGACGATGAATCCCGCATAGCAGGCGATCATGATCGGGTTTTTGATCACGCGCAGCAGCACGGTACCAAAACGCACCCGCTCGCTACGATAGCGTTCCATCGCGATGACCGCGAGTATGCCAAACAGCGGCACGGAGAGCGAAACCGCGACGGACATCATGCCGAGGTTGTTTTCCCCGAGCAGAGCAGCGGCGACCGCGAGGCCGAAGATTGCGTCGTTGGAACGAAACACGCCGAGGATCAGAACCCCGCGCCTGTTGTTGTCCTTGCAAAACACGGGCACAAGCAAAGCTGCCAGCGCATAGACCACAAGTATAGCGATTGCCATATACAGCAGAAAGGGTGTCGCAAACATAGCGTTGATGTCCGCTGCCGCAATCGCGCGGTAGCACATCAGCGGCAGTGTGACGTAATAGATGATGTTGTTTGCGCCGCGCAGCGTGCGCTCGTCTGCCACATTGGTTTTGCGCAACACCACCCCGATGAGCATATAGATCATCAGTGGAGCCACTACATTGAAAGAGAGAAGCAGGTTTTCCATTGATAAACCCCGGTTTTTATAGTCTACGCCCGGTTCAAGCGCGATATTGGAAGCATTATACCACACCAGTTTCTCAAGCGGGGCAAGGAAGAACGAATTCTTGAATTGGTTTAGTAGCACATGAACGATAAAAACGTCAAAATGCTTTCAAACGAACTTACACTTAACGCAACTGAAACACGATTCATTAACATCATGTAAAATGATTGCGCAATGGAACCAATCGGGCAGATACTTATTCCTTTTGCCTGAAAATGATGGTATGATGACAGAAAAGCAATGAACAAATGTAATAACGTAGCACGATGACCAAATAGAAAAGACTCAGTAGCCTAGTACCCGGGGGTAACATAGATGAGCAGATTTTCGGATGAAACAGCACTCTATTACTTTAACCGTGGCGTTTCTACGGCGGCATATCTGGAGCTTGGCTGCCATGAAGGCGTCGGCGAATATGGAGAGCGGCTCTTCCGCTTTTCCGTTTGGGCGCCAAACGCGGAGTCTGTCAGCGTCGTTGGCACATTCAATTTCTGGAACGCTAAGACCGATTTGATGGAGCGCGTCGGCACGACCGGCGTTTGGGAAATCGGCATCGGAGCCGCGCATCCTGGCGATTTTTACAAATTTGCAATCACAACCAACACGGGAGAGGTGATCCTGAAGGCGGACCCGTTCGCCTTCCGCGCGGAAGCGCACGGCACCGCTTCTGTGGTTGGAGATATGCCGTATTATGAGTGGTCCGACGAGGATTACCTCGACTGCCGGGGCAGCGTGGGAGACTCTCACAATCAGCCGATGAACATTTACGAGGTACATTTCGGCAGCTGGAAGCAAGGGCTTGGCTATCGCGAACTCGCGGATGAGCTGATCGAATACGTGGTTGGCATGGGCTACACACACATCGAAGTCATGCCGCTGATGGAATATCCCTACGATCCGAGCTGGGGCTATCAGGTAACGGGCTACTACGCCGCTACGGCGCGCTATGGCGAACCGGAAGAACTGATGTATCTCATCGACCGGGCGCATCACGAAGGCATTGGCGTCATCATGGACTGGGTACCCGCGCATTTCACGCGGGATGCGCACGGCCTTCGCCTCTTCGACGGCACACCCTTGTTTGAGCATCCCGATCCGCGCCGCGGCGAAATGCCGCAGTGGGGCACGCTACTCTTCAATTTTGAGCAGACGCAGGTACAATCGTTCTTGATTTCAAGTGCCATGTTTTGGCTCAGGGAGTTTCATTTCGACGGTCTGCGTGTGGACGCGGTGAGCGCGATGCTCTATCTCGACTTCGGCAAAAATCCGGGCGAATGGCTGCCCAACCGTTATGGCGGGCACGACAACCTCGACGCAATCTCGTTTTTCCGCAAGCTCAACTCGGCTGTCAACAATCTCGACGGCTGCAAAATGCTCTTTGCGGAGGAAAGCTCGGCGTATCCTTACGTGACGCGCCCCGTCTCGGAAGACGGGCTGGGGTTTGCGTATAAGTGGAACATGGGTTGGATGAACGACATACTCACCTATATGGGTATGGACAGCATCTATCGAAAATATCATCATGACAAACTCACATTTTCGCTGTGTTATGCGTTTTCGGAGCATTATGTGCTGCCGTTTTCGCATGATGAGGTTGTGCACGGCAAGAAGAGCATGCTCTCCAAGATGCCGGGCGACTACTGGCAGCAATTTGCGCAACTGCGCCTGATCTACGCGTATCAAATGGCGCATCCCGGCAAAAAGCTGATGTTTATGGGCAGCGAATTCGGACAGTACATCGAGTGGAAATTTGACGACTCGCTGGACTGGTTCCTGCTGGATTACCCCAAACATGCTGAGATGCAGCAGTATGTGCACGATCTAAACCACTTTTACCTCGAAAACCCGCCGATGTTTGAAATCGATGATAGCTGGGCTGGATTTCGCTGGTGCGGAGTGGACGATAATATCCACTCGATCCTGTCGTTTATGCGGCTGGATCGGGACGGGAACGCGCTGTTCTGGACGTTTAATTTTACACCGCAGCCGTGGCTGGATTATATGATCGGCGTACCGCGCTACGGTCTTTACACAGAGGTGTTTTCCACCGACGCGCCGTATTTCGGCGGTACGGGAGATTATCCCAACGCGCCGACCATGTCGGTTTACGAGCCTTACGGCGAGCATCCTTGCCGCATTCGCTTGAGACTACCGCCGTTTGGCGCGGTTTGTTATCGCATTACCCCAAAACCCCTGCCGAAACTTGAGGCAAAACAGGAGGACGACGCATGAAAAAACGGATTGTAGCGATGCTGCTCGCAGGAGGACAAGGCAGCCGACTCGGGGTGCTGACATCCAGTATGGCTAAACCCGCGGTTCCCTTTGGCGGCAAATACCGCATCATCGATTTTCCGCTTAGCAACTGCGTCAATTCGGATATCGACACCGTCGGCGTACTCACGCAATATCGTCCGCTCGCGCTCAACAGCTACATCGGCACCGGTCAGCACTGGGACCTCGACCGCATGAATGGCGGCGTGTTCTTGTTGCCGCCCTATGTCACGGGCGTGGATGGCAGATGGTACACCGGCACCGCGAACGCCATCTATCAAAACCGCGAGTTTGTCGATCAGTATGACCCGGATTATGTGCTCATCCTCTCCGGCGATCACATCTATAAAATGGACTATGGCGCAATGTTGCGCTTTCACATCGAAAAAGGTGCGGTGGCAACCATCGCCGTACTGCCCGTCCCCATGGAAGAAGCGCACCGCTTCGGCATCATGAACACGGACGAAAATGATCACGTGATCTCCTTTGAAGAAAAACCCAAACAGCCGAAATCCAACAAAGCCTCAATGGGCATCTACATCTTCAATTGGCGCGCGCTGAAAGAGTGCATGAGTCTGGACGATGAAAACCCGGATTCGACAAATGACTTTGGCAGCGACATCATACCCGCCTTCATCAATGGCGGTCAGTCCGTGGTTGCCTATCCCTTTAAGGGCTATTGGAAGGACGTTGGAACCATTCAGAGCCTTTGGGAAGCGAATATGGACATCATCTCGACACCGCCCAAGCTCGTGCTCAACGACCCGCAGTGGAGAATCTACACCCGCAACCCCATCATGCCGCCGCACTATGTCGGCGAAAACGCCTCCATCACGCAGAGCCTCGTAACCGAAGGTTGCCGCGTAGAGGGGAAAGTGCATCACAGCGTGCTGTTTTCCAATGTATCCATCGAAGCCGAAGCCGAAGTTTATGATTCCGTCATCTTCCCCGGCGCGGTCATTCGCCGCGGGGCGAAGGTTTATAAAGCCATCGTCGGCGAAAATTCTGTAATCGGGGAGCGTTCGATCATCGGCGGTGAGCTGCGGCTTGGCGATAGCGTAGACAATTCGCTCACCGGAACCATTACACTCGTTGGCAATGATATCAGCATTCAGCCGGAGGCGTATCTGCCGCAAGGCACGGTTGCCACAGAAGACGCATGCGGAGGAAGATGCTATGACAAGTAATGCGTTTGGCCTCATCTATACGGGCGAAACCAACCCATTTTTACGGGATCTTGCGCTCTCGCGCTCGGTCGCCGCGGTGCCGTTTGGCGGCAGATACCGCTGCATCGACTTTATCCTGTCCGACCTGGTCAACACCGGGGTTACCAGCGTTGGTCTTATCACACAGAAAAACTATCACTCGCTGATGGATCACCTCGGCGCGGGCAAGGAATGGGACCTTCACAGAAAGCGCGAGGGCCTCTTCATGTTGCCGCCGTTTATGACCAAGGAAAACACGGGCCTCTACCGCGGCAGCGTGGACGCGATTCGCTCCTGCCTCGGCTATGTGCGCAGGAACCCGCAGCAGTATGTCATACTCTCGGGCAGCCACACGATATTCAACATGACGTTTAACGACATGATCGCGCGGCATATCGAGACGCGAGCGAACATCACCATGCTCTACAACGAGGGGGAATTTGCGGCAAGCGAAGAGCAAAACCTCGATCTGCGGCTGCTGATGGATTCCTCGGAGCGCATCACGGAAATGGAACTGAATCCCTTTTCGCCGCGTTCAGCCTTTAGAAGCTGCGACGTGATGATCATGGACAAACTCTTACTCGAATATCTCGTGGAGGAGGCGTATTCCCACGGGGACTACGACCTGACCCGCGACATCCTACTCAAAAAATGCCAGACCCTCAAAATCATGGGGTATCGCTACGATGGGTATGTGGCGCGGCTGGATTCGGTCAATGATTTCTTCCGCCATAACCTCGCGCTCTTGCAGCCGGAAGTTCGAAACGATCTCTTCAACCCCGCGCACCCGATCTATACGAAAGTCAAGGACGAGGTGAGCGCAAAATATGGTGAAAACGCGGTGGTGCGGAATTCCATGCTCGCCGACGGTTGCCAAATTGAGGGAACAGTGGAAAACAGCATCGTATTCCGCGGTGTCAGCGTAAAAAAAGGCGCGGTGGTGAAAAATAGCATCCTCATGCAGGGCGTCAGCATCGGCGAAAATTGCATGATGGATCATGTCATCCTTGACAAAGGCGTTGTGGTTCGAGAGGGGCGCACGCTCACCGGCTATGACGGATTCCCGATCATTCTGAAAAAAGGTACCACGATCTAAAAGGCATCATCTGCGCGGGCAGAATCTACCCGCCGGATCGAATAGCGGCGGGTGCGGCTCGCCTGATTTTGAGTCGGCATTCTGCTGCGTCGCACGCGGCAAAAAATGGTTTTTGCAGGAGGACTTACGACATGAAGGTGCTGTTTTGCGCAAGCGAGTGTGTACCGTTTGTAAAAACCGGAGGATTGGCGGATGTTGCCGGAGCACTGCCAATCGCCCTTGCCGAAGAGGGGCACGATGTACGCGTCATATTACCGAAATACCGTGTGATTGACGAGTACTGGAAGAATCGCATGGAGCATGTTTGCCACTTTAACGTGCTCTTCGGCTGGGAAACGCTTTATTGCGGCATCGAGCGCGTGGTGGACAACGGGGTAACGTATTACTTCGTGGATAACGAGACGCATTTCGGCGTCATGGAAATCTATGGAGACGGCATTACAGAAGGATTGCGTTTTGCGTTTTTCTGCCGCGCTGTGCTGGAGGCGCTGCCGCGCATCGGTTTTTTTCCGGATGTGCTGCATCTCAACGACTGGCAGACGGGGTTGATTGCGGCGCTCCTCAAGACGCAGTACGCTGCCAAGGCGGACTATGCGCGCGTCAAAACGGTGTTTTCGATCCACAACCTGAAATATCAGGGTATTTTCTCCTGGCGCGAGATCGCGGGCAGGTTGGGGCTGGACGAGCGCTATTTCACCTACGAATACATGGAGTTTTTTGGCTGCATCAGTTGCATGAAGGGCGGACTTGTGTTTTCCGATCGGCTCTGCACGGTGAGCCCCACCTATGCGGAGGAGATTAAGACCCCGTTCTTCGGTGAAAATCTGGATGGTCTTTTGCGCGCGCGGGAAAACACGCTCAGCGGCATTCTCAACGGCCTTGATTACAATATCTTTAACCCATCCAACGATAGGTTCCTCGCGCAGCATTACGATATGGACACGCTGGAGGATAAGCTTGTCTGTAAGCGCGCCCTGCAACGCGAATGCGGGCTGGAGGAGCGGGATGTTCCCCTCATCGGCATGATCGCGCGGTTGTCTCAGCAAAAAGGATTGGATCTGGTGGAGCGCGTTCTGGGAGACATCATGCGCAACGATGTGCAGATCGTTTTTCTCGGCAAGGGCGATCGCAGATTCGTGGACATGCTCAACTGGGCAAACTGGCGCTACCCCAAGCGGGTGCATGCGCGCATCGAGCTCGACGAAGGGCTCGCGCACCGCGTTTACGCTGGTGCAGATATCTTCCTGATGCCGTCTCAGTTTGAGCCTTGCGGATTGAGCCAAATGATCGCGTTGCGATACGGCTGCGTGCCCATCGTGCGCGAAACGGGCGGGCTTAGGGACACCATCACGCCGTATAATCTATTTACGGATGCGGGCAACGGATTTTCGTTTGCCAACTATAATGCGCACGAGATGCTCTTTACCATTGAGCGCGCGGTGAAGTACTGGAACGAAGATCAGCATATGTGGCGGCGGATGATGCTGCGCGGCATGGCGGATCGCTTTGACTGGGCAAAGCCCGCAAAAGCATACATCGCATTGTATGAAAAGTTGCTGTCTACAAATATCGTGATCGAAGAAGCGCAACCCATCGACAAAGTGCCGCAGGAGCAGACAGCGGCAGAGGCGCAAGAGCCGGAGAAAATTAATCCGAGTGATGCAATCAAACCAAGCAAAGAAACAACAACAATCAAAGAGAGATAAAGATAAAAGAGAGATAAAGATCAAATTCAATTGGCGTGAGAACAAGCTGAATACGATTTTGAGGCAGTGCGCGGGGAAACTCGCGCATTGTTTTTTGCCAAAACGCTTATCATACTACAGAAAAATCTGATACAATCATGCCGAAGTATCGATTGGTTGATCACGAGCAAATCGATCATTTTTGGGGGAGTTTGATGAAGAAAATCGCCGTTGTGTCCGATTCGTTCAAAGGATCGGTCTCGTCCAGCGAAATTTGCGCAATTGTCGCCGGGGAAGCGAAGCGATTCTTTCCCGCGTGCGAAGTGGTCGGCTTGCCGGTTGCGGATGGCGGCGAGGGAACCGTGGATAGCTTTCTCGAATGCATGCCAGGGGAGAAAGTATTCGTTGAGGCGGCAGGGCCGAATTTTGAGCGGAGAACCGCGTTTTACGGAAGATTTGGAGATACAGCGATCATCGAGATGGCGGCTGCGGCTGGATTACCGCTGGTTGGAGACGAGAAAGACCCGACGCTGACCACGACTTACGGAGTAGGCGAGCTGATGCGGCATGCGCTGGAAGCCGGAGCAAAGCGGCTCGTTCTCGCACTCGGCGGCAGCGCGACCAACGACGGCGGCTGCGGTGCGGCGGCGGCGATGGGAACCCGCTTCTATGACGCGGCGGGGGAAGCGTTCGTACCAGTTGGCGGCACGCTCTCGAAGATTGCGCGCATCGAAAACGCGGAAACGAAGCGACTGCTCGCCGGGGTGGCGGTCGTCGCCATGTGCGACATCGACAACCCCATGCATGGCGGGAGTGGTGCGGCATATGTATTTGCCCCGCAAAAGGGGGCAAGCGCGGAGATGGTTCGCCTACTGGATGCCGACCTTGTTGCGCTCGATGAAACGCTCGCTCGGGAACTTGGCGTGCACGTGGCGGAGATTCCGGGTGCGGGTGCTGCTGGCGCGATGGGTGCGGGCGCTGTCGCATTTTTTGGAGCGCGGTTAAACCCAGGTATCGAGACGGTGCTGGATACGGTGCGCTTTGAGGATCGAATTGCGGGCGCGGACTTTGTGATTACGGGAGAGGGCAGGCTGGATAGCCAAAGCTTGCGTGGCAAGGTGGTCATTGGCGTATCCCGCCGCGCAAAACAGGCTGGCGTTCCCGTGATCGCTGTGGTAGGCGACGTTGGAGACGACATCGAGGAGGCTTATCACGAGGGTGTGACGGCGATCTTCAGCACCAACCACCTCGCGATTCCGTTTTCCGAGGCGAAAAAACGCAGCGCGCTGGACTATCGCCTGACGATCGAAAGCATTTTTCGCACGTTGTCGGCGCTTGGGGCGGGGAAATAGCCGAATCTTCATATGAAAATACAAAGCGCGAAGACCTTGTGGCCTCTGCGTTTTTTGATAGGACATCTCAACCGTGAAAAAGCGGCTGGTTTTATGCCCGCAAAATCTTCTCCATGCGCTTGCCCTTTGCAAGCTCGTCGACCAATTTATCCATATAGCGAATATCCCTCATCAGCGGGTCTTGAATCTCCTCGACACGATAACCGCAAATGACGCCGGTAATCAGCGTGCGTTTTGGGTTCATCTGCGGTGCATTCTCAAAGAAAGCCTCAAGTGTCGCACCGCTGTCAAGCAGCTGTCGCATACCTGCTTCGTCATAACCCGTTAACCAATAGATGATCTGGTCAACTTCGGCTTTTGTGTGCCCTTTTCTCTCCACCTTTTTAATGTAGAGCGGGTAGACGGTCGGAAACGGCATGTTGAACATGCGCGCATTGTTAGTCATTTGGAATACCCCCAAATATTGTTCTTATAATGATCATATAAGAAATATTCGAGGATGAAAAGAGACAAAATCACGCCGAATCTTTGCGTTAGAACCAAAGAACCTTCCGTCGTTTATGAATGGAACCCTATTGATTTCTCACAAATAGAAGCCTCTATCGCAGATGTACTAAGAATGACTCGAACCGACTTCGTTTTTCGACCGAAATCAGATTCGTGTATGGTCGGCGAGCGGGGAACCGGAAACGGACAAAATAATCATTGACGCTTTCCTGCGTCGAATATTACAATCAAATTGGATATTAGTAGCCTATCGGTAATCGATCATTTCTATTGTTCCTACTCCATTTGATCACGGTTCTTCTACTAGGATACCCATGTATGAGTGCCCGAATCACAAACGATATGTGCATGGTGAGTGCTTCAACAAGCTGAACAGAAAAGCGTGGAAAGCGTTGCAAACGATCAAACACATACGAGCTGATGGTTGAAAGTTGACAATGAATGATGATGAATACGGGTGA
>Ga0302289_1000071_pt1 | contig 61041 bp, 63 predicted proteins | sample III_Fen_N1_2_FD_194552 | JGI IMG/M metagenome (GOLD analysis project Ga0302289, IMG submission 194552) | Peat permafrost microbial communities from Stordalen Mire near Abisko, Sweden - III_Fen_N1_2 | ecosystem: Environmental > Terrestrial > Soil > Wetlands > Permafrost | place: Sweden: Abisko... | reverse complement strand
TTCAGCAAGTCGGTTCGGGCGTCGTAGTAGGCCTTAAAGGTCGAGCGGAAGGTGCTTCCTGTAATGTCGGAGGTCGTGGTCAGATCAGCCAGGAGCGGGGTGATATAGGTGTTGAGTGCCGTATAGGCGGTGCCGTAGGCTGTCTTGGCCACACCGAAGGCATCGGCCTGGGTGTCGTTCTTTAGCTTTTCCGATACGATAGCATCCCACTCTGTTTTGGTTTGCTGTTTTTCGATGGCCGTGAGCTTGTTGTCGCTGGCGAGATCGGCAAGCAAGGCGTTGGCGGTGGCGGCATTGGCAACACCCGTGTTGGCTGTTGTTTGGGCTGCACTGGCGGCAGAGGCAGCCGCATTTGCAGCGGCTTGGGCAGTGGCGGCATTGGCAATGCCAGTATTGGCTATACCTGAAACCCCATTAATTACATCTTCAACATCATCTCCGGAGACAAACTTGAAATTGCCTTTGATCACGTCATTGACAAGGTCGATAAAGGTTCCGCCGCTGGGTGATACGATCTTGTCGGTCGTAAACCTCCCAGGACCAAGCTCGGAATATCCGTACCACATGACCAGGCTCCTTTCACCGTCCAACTCGCTGCCCAGCGTTCCAACGAACAGGTGGAAGAACCCATCGACGGACTCCATGGGTATGGCGGTCTCGCTCAACAGGTAGATGCCAGTATTCAGAGTCTTGCTGACTTTTGCATACAGGTAGTATTTCTTATTAGCCTCGTCAAGCAAGGGAGACACATAACCGGCCAAATCCCAGAAGCGATACTCTGAAGGCGCGTGGGATGAGGAGAGACTGTTGATGCCGAGCGTCATGTGCTGGATGATACCTGACGGTATGGACAAACGTTTCGTCGAATCGCTGTAAACAATTCCATCCTCCACCCTCTCAGGAGCCACCTTGCTATTGACATAGTAGAACTGGAGGCTCTCGTCGCCAAGTATGATCTGCATGGCATGCACGCTAATCGGGCTTATGGAGCCTGTAAAGTTCGTCAAGGCATCAGAAAGCATACCCATCGTTTCCTGGGCATCCCGAAAGCGACGGCGTGTAAAGCTGACAACTTCCTTGTTCGTACGCTCATTGACCTGCTCCTGTGTCGAAATGGTGTTAAGAACGCTTGAGAACGATCTGGAAGATACGTTGTTTGATATCTCGATGACAGGCGACTTGGGCTTGTTAACATAATCCTTCACTGATATTATGCGGATGGACACAGGGACCGTAAGGAACTGCGGGTCGCGGTACAGCACGAAATAACCCACGTCCAACTTGCCGCCGATGGCCAGCCAGTTGCGTTTGGCATACAGCTCGTCGAGCGTCCATTTGTAGGTGTACTGGGGCTTTTCACCTTTGGAAAGAGCGTCAACCGTCTTGACCATGACCTCCGCCTCCGCCGACTGGTAATATTGGATAGGTAGCGAAATGTGAAAGACGGCGTAGAAGTCACCTACGGCAGGTATCAGCGCGCCCTGGGGGAAGTTGTAACCGTTCTCGGTGACAGGAACGATGGCGAACCTCCGCTCATTGTGATCATAAGCCACGTCAAACTCCTTACCTGCCAAATCGCCCGATTGGAAGATAATGGACATTGTCTCGCCTTCAATGACCGAGGCGGCGAAATCAAGCTCTTCGGGTATTGAATTATCCAGGATATCGTATAGGCTTTTCGAGTCATCGACCGCTACGACGGAGGAGACAGTGCCGGTCCAGCGTGGCTTAACATCGGATACATCAAGCGAGTCGTCAAGGATGCTTCCTGAGCGGTTAGCGCGCTCCACGTACGAGCCGGAAGGGTCGGACGCATACACGACACCGTCTTTGGCGAACTGCGTTGATTTGGGCAACAAAAGCGTGTCATTGCCATAAAGGCTTGCGTCGATGTTGTCACTACCGCCCTGGACATACACCCTGGTGATGATCTTCGAGTCGTCATACTGGGTGCGCTGGATGCCGCCCAGGATTCCCTTGTCATAACCATACTCCAGATCAATGGGCGAATCCTTCATCTTTTCAACCGGTCCGATGGATATGGTCTTGACGGTAACATCATATTCAGTATTAAAAGCAGCGGCCATCTTAGACAGCGCCGCATCGCAATACTCATGATTAAAGTCAAGAGTGACGGGTGAGGCCTCGATACAAACACCAAGTGTCCATCCACCGTCCGGATCATTGATGTTCATATTGTCGACAAGCAGCTGGGCAAACTCAGCAGGTGTGGCCGTGAGTGAGAACTTCAGCTTGAAGCGACCTTCGACAACACACCCGTTCATGGTGAAGAACTTGAACTTGGTGGTCGACAACATCTTTTGATGACTGTACATCACCAGCGTGTAGTCCCAACTACGGGTATGGTTCTTTTTGAAATTCTCCGGCAAGAAAAGAAAATAGCTTTCGCCCTTGAACTCGCACCTGCAGCCGACAGGAAGCTCAATAAATTCAGCCATGGAGAACATCAGCGAAAGCGTGTTATCACCCATCAGTTCCTTGTAGCGATAACTGTTGTCGTCAACCGCCATATCAAGGATCGGGTCGTTATCTTTGTCGTATATCTGCATATCATGTGAATTTATAACCACGTTTATCTCCTATTTGATAGCTTTTAATAATTGCACGAAAAGGGAATTTTACCCTTTCATGCTCCAGCACATCTTTAATCTTCTTTGATCCGGTAAAGAATACCCTGATCTCATCTTCAACCTCTATGCGGACCAAATGCTTGGGGCCGTTCTCAGTGCTGATGTTCGGCTTAAAGCCAAGAACAGTAATGGGCAGATTAAGAAGATTCGTAACACTGATCTTTCTCTCACTATATTGCTCGGCATCACGATTGACATCTATGCCGCTGAACAGGTCTGCAAAATCTGGTATATCATTCATAGTTGATCGGCCATATAAGTTTCAAAATCAAGGGCCAACTGCTCACGAAAATCCTTGCGCTTTGCCAGGTATGTTTCATACTCTACCTTCTTGGCAGCATCGCCTGTTATTCCGGATGTAAAAGCGTTGAAGTCGTTAAGCAGCTTTAACTCTTGATCTATTGGATAAACAGCACTCAGCCAAGAGCGCATGATCTCACTTTGAGTAAGATCACCTTCAACATAGAGATCGTTATGCATGAAGCCTGATAGGTCCTTACCTTCTATCAGCCGGTTTGTGCTTTTAATATCATACCGGTAATAAAATGATTTCAAGTCAAGCCTTTGAATACTTTTCGGTAGTTCTGTTGTAAAGACATCTACCATCAACACCACTTTTTTCATAGTTATTTAGCGTTTAAAGATTGTTTAATTACGTTTTCAAAATGATACTCCGAACAATACCCGAGCCAACCCCAATAAGAAGAGAGGTTGTGTTTTATATTATCCTGGTCAATAATGTCATATTTGGTCTTTAGGTGATCAAGCTTCCGGTAATAGTTTTTAAGTATGTTTTTGCGAAGCAGCACTCCATTGTGATCAGCCTTATATCCAACAAAATCAAGCGGACGGGAGTCAATAGGGTAAATCTGCCAGTTTGACTTGATTGTCAGCTTCAAATTTTCACGCAGATATTTTTCTATCTGTTCATACACATGTCGCAGTTCAGATTTTGTTGAAGCAAAGAAAACCATGTCGTCCATATATCGGAAATAGTATTTTACCTTCAGTTGTTCCTTGACATAATGATCAAAGTAGGACAGGTAGAGATTGGCCTTATACTGGCTTGTATAGTTGCCCTTGGGTATTCCAGGAGCGAAACTGTTTGTAATCCTGTCACTGATCAGCATGAAGTCCTCATCTGCAATCCTCTTTCGTTCAATCGCTTTAAGGACGTCATGATCAATGTTGTCATAGTACTGCTTAATATCAATTTGAAGTACATATCCAGTGGCCTCTACATCCTTGAGGCATGAGACAACATCAGTTAAACATTTATGGATACCATAACCCTTTCGGCAGGCATAGGTATTATCAATATATACGCTTTCCCAGGTTGGCTTAATAACATTGATGAAACAATGATGCACGACCCGATCCCTGAATGGAGCGATGTTGATTACGCGTCTCTTTGTCTGCTGAACAATCATTGTTCTATACCGACCATGGACATACCTCAAAGAATCCAGATCACTCCATATATCAATCAGGTTTCTATTCAAATTTGAAGTAAAAGCCTTGATATCGGTGCGGTTTGATTTGCCCTTCTGAGCCAAGTGATACCCCAGTGTTATGTTCTGTAGATCACAAAGCCTGTAATGTAAATTATATAACCGTTTTGGCATCTGTGCCGTAATTTTTAGCAGAATGTTCAATAGCTTACTAATACTGCTTGTTCGTATTTATTTTTTGCCAAGAGGCAGGGAGTACAGCCCAATCAATTTTTTTATACGGTATTGACGGAAGCCCCAATTCGCATTCGTGATCGAGACGCGATTATTCGCATTCAGCGAGGCGAGACCCGCATTCGACCCATTATTCGCATTGGCGCCCAGGCCGGAGCATGGGCTGTATCCTATTTTACTTTTCACGCTTCACGCTTTGCGTTTTAACGGCACAGACGGAAGCCCCAATACGCAATCGCGACCGAGACGCGACGATACGCAGCCAGCGAGGCGAGACCCGCATGCGACCCATCATACGCACTGGCGCCCAGGCCGGAGGTGTACCAGCCAGAATCTGGAGGTGCCCAATAATAGTCTGGAACATATAGGCCAGGTGATCCGCCGACAGCAGTTGGTAAACATAGCGGTGGTAATGAGATTGCAGCCATCCAACCAGATGTTGGAGCCATATCGCAAACATGCTTGTATCCAATAGGTACAACCACTGAAGAATCGGAGAGTGGATTGGCAAATTTTGTAGGATCATCACAATAATATGCTTTTACTTTATTCTGTGCGACGTCATGATAAATCAGTAAATCTTCAGCCCCAGTCCAAATATGTTCGCATAATATTTCGAGGCCAAGGAATGAATCAACCTGAATTATTTTGTCAATGCCAGCGCCTCCCCAATCCTTAATCGTATAGGAAACAAGTCCTGATTGATTACCAAGTGGGCAGGTAACACCCATCGGAATGAATGGATGGTATCCGTTAAATGTACCCCATTCACCTCCGACTGATTTTCCGGTTCCAAGACCGCCTTGCTTATTTCCATACGCATCAAGAGTAGGATTATATCCCTGTTGGATATCATCACAGGCGTATTCAAATCGGTATAGTGTTCGTATCTCATCAAGTATTGAAAACCAACCACAGTGAGCACCAGCATTTCGGGAAAAATAACGTGCCGTATTGATATCAATCACGGATATACCCATGCCAAGCATGCTCGAAGCAGTACCATCAAGAGCTGCATTATTGCTGCCTCCACGGTATGTAGTTGCATTTGCAGTGTAAACAGGAAATCCGTTTCCATTTCTTACAATTGAACCATCATTATTCCAAGTCAAAAATGACAAAGAGGCCGCAACACTTGTTGCACGATTGACCACCATGTGCCATGGCGAGCATGAACGCTCTTTCATGTACGTTGCACCATCAAAATAGTTGTCGGACATCCATTGATATTCATACCAAAGCCCGTCCGTTGCCTGGACGATTTCTGCTTTAAAATAGTAAGCCGGCTTACGCCACCATACATTTCCCTGTGATCCTGTTAAATCGACACTGGCTCCGGAAAAAGACTTTCGACTATCAGTTGGATGTAGATCAATTATGTTTGCATTTGAATCCTCCAAATAGCGGCCACATTGCTTATGCACCCGCCGTTCTGCATGCATCTCCGGATTGATTCGCTCCCAAAATATGGAAGCCGACCCACTCTGTTTTCTTATGCCCCAAATCTTTGGGTTAAAACGTCCAAGGGCATGGGTCGCAATCTGATCAGCTGTGACCTTTACGCTATTACCCTTTTGAACTGCTTCAAAAAATTCCTGACCGGTCAATGTGCCGGCTGGGTCCAAACCTGATATTTTTTTTGCCATTTTAAATTGTGTTTAAATCATAATTTACGATCGAATCCGTCCTCAGTAATGCGTACCTGTCCATCTTCCGTCACACGCAGATCGTCAATGAAGAGACTGCCCGAATCGATGGTCTTGAAAGTGATGTTGAACGTCACGCTCGCACCTGCCGAGAGTGGCTTGAGCTTTACAAAAGAATCCATCTTGGAGTAATAGCACAGCGCCGTTCGCCCTTCCACGAATCCGAGCTCGACAGGCTCAGTTATCGTTGCCTGGTGAAAGAGCGCATCGTAATTGTCATAGAACTCACTCCTCGTGTCAGCCATCATGGTGCACTCGAATGTGATGTCCTTCGACTTTCCGACCGGCGTGAATCCGGTGCCGGCCAATTGGCCGGTCATGCGCTCTATTCTCCTGGTAAGCCCTTCCTTGATCATGGGCGCCTTAAGGGCCGTGTGGTACACCTTTTGGATGATAATGCCAAAGAGGGACAGGTCCAGCCCGTTGATGGTCACGTGCGATTGATTCGGACGGGCTGACACCGGTTGCGTTGAAAGACCGAAGACCTGCAACGGATCATCCATCATAAAGTCCATTGTTATGTATCCGGCTTTCTTCCCGCCAGCGGCAAGGCCGTGCCTATGTTCGTATGCCGGGCATCCGAGATAACGAAGCGTGAAGGTCTTGTTAAAATCCCTCATGTAAATATTCCGGTAACCAGGCATCATCATGATCGAATAGAAGCTGTCAAGATTGTACATGAATTCCGCTGTCGATGGGGCACTCAGATAAAACTGGACGGTAACCTTCCTTTCACTGAAAAATACTTCAGACAAGTCTACGTCCAATCCTTCGAGCTCGAACCAATCATTCTGTGCCGGCTCTTTCCTTTCTGGAAAAGTCAACAGATCATTGTCCCCTTCCCTTAGGATGAACATCCCAAAGTCCGAAATATCTATTCCATCTATGATGCAAGCTCCTTTCATCATTTTATCTCATTTTTAATCCACGTACAGCAATATCGTCGATAGCATTGGCCATTTTGTCCATATTTGTTTCCATCGTCTCAAGCAGACGGCAATAAGCAGTGTTTTCCTCGATGGCATCCAGAACAGTATTGATCATCCGCATGATGGCCAGCTCATCCCGCTGCATGTTGCGCATCTCGGCCAACATACTACGCATGGCCAGCACCCCACCGGACAACTCGCTAATTGATTCCTGCGAAGCGGTCGAGACTCCCTTGGATGTGCCGGTACGCTCTGATGTAGGACTGAAAAAGTCGTAACCTAATGCCTTGCCTTGTTCTTGCATTTGCTTCATGCCTGTATTGTAAGCATCAAGTCGCCCTTTATACGTACTGTCGAACCACATTAGGTCATCGACGATCGAACCGTCACCTCCAATGGCGAAGCTATCTTTGAATCGCTTGCCGAGTTCATCAAACAGATCACCGAAAGCAGCCGCAAAAATGAGTTGTGCAATGATATCCTCGATGGTCTCTGTCACCTTGCCGTGAAAATCATCGATGGCATCGTAAACATCGCCGTTGCGAAATGCTTCCACCAGTGAATCAGACAACTTGGTACCAAGATCACCGGCCAATTCGGTCAGGGCGGCGTTCATCTCCTCCTGGGCTTCCTTGGCCTTGGTCTTGATCTCCTCCCAGTTGTCCACCATGGCCTTGGTGGTCGCATCTAATTTGTCATAGTCCTGAAGTATTTTAGGATTCAGGGACATGTCGTCCATGATAACCTTGCCATAGGTTTCCTTCAGGGACTTGAAAACGGGAACAACCTTAGTCGTGGCCGCACCAACTGCGGCACCGATAGCCGCGCCAATAAGACCACCGACAAGTCCGACAACGGCAGTACCAACGACCGGAATGATCGAACCAACGGCAGCACCAACGGCAGCACCGGCACCGGCACCCTTCGCAATATTCCCGCCGCTTATTACTTTTTTCGTTCCTGTCTGAACCTTACCCGACTCCATGTCTTTCGAGTAATCATTCAGTTCCTTCATAGCTGTCATGTACTGCTTGACAGAAGCCATGACTTTTGCATACGGATTCTCAACACCGAAGATGTTACTCTGCTGATAGGCTTCCTGCTCAATGCGTGCCATACGTGCAGCCTGCTGAGACTCTTTGATGGCGGCGGTCCACTCGTCCTGTTCGGCCTTGTTGGCCGCGATCTGATCAGCGACCATGGAATATAGATCAGCAAGTCCACTGATGCCGGCACTGATCTTATCCATCGTCGAGGACGATTTCTTGAACGAGGTCATGATGTCGTCAGCGCTGGAGGTGACGCCAGTTAGGATGTCACCTATCTCGCCCAAGGCTCCACCCGTTTTCGACAGGGAAGACCCAAGTTTGGACAACGACTGAACCAGAGCGGCAATCTCCTCCAGCTTGCTGACATCAAGGTCTTTCAGCGTCTGATCAAATTCGTCGAGCGACAGCTTGGCACTCTTAATGTCGCGTCCCAATTCAGGTGTCGGAGTTGACTTATATTGCGCCTCGAGCAATGCCAGGCGTTTGACAGTGGCGTCACGCTCAGCCTTGACCAGGTCTTTTTGCCGGTCGGCCTGGAACAGGTATGTCTTGTCGGACATCTCGATGCGACGCTTTTCGATATCAAGTTCGAAATCAATGTTCTTCATGGCTTCGTCACGACGTGCGCGAGCGCGATCCTGGAATCGTTGGTTTCGCAGCGTGTTCAGCTGCTCTTCAGTTGCACCTTCCTCAGTCGCCTTGAGTATGATATCATCGTAATAGTTCTCGATGGACGTCAGGTTACGGTCGAGCTCACCTTGAAAATTGCTTTTTGCATCGGACATGATGTCCGCCAGTGCACGATCGGCAACCTCGTTGATGGATGTAACTTTGGCCTGATATTGCTGTTCGATGGCCGTTCCAAGCTCCTTATTCTTGTCACGTTGCTCAGTAGCCGGCTTACCGGTTACCTCCTCAAGCTTGCCAATGGCGATCAGGTCTTTTTCCAGTTGTGTCTTTTGTTTTTCAAAATCGGACTTGGCGTCAGCCAGACGATTCGACCGACCGTTCTTGATGGCCGCTGCACGCGCTGCCTCAATCTTGGCGTCGTAGTCCAAGGACATCTTGGTAAGCGAATCATTGGCATTGAGAAGTTTCTCGGCGGCCGTCTTGGCCTTGCTGTCATTCCCCTTTATATCAAAAAGCGCAACTTTGGCCGTCGCATTCTTATAATTCTTGATGGCGTCTTTCCATTTTTTGGTGCCGACTTCCTTGTCGGTCATTGAATTGATCGTAGCCAGGTAATTTTTTTGCATCTGTTCCCAATAGGGCTTCGTGCCAACGGACATGTTCTTGACCGTTTTGAAATACTCCAACTCAAGCCACTTATTTGCTTCATCCGTTTCATAAAGGGCCGAAGTGATCAATCCATTCACTTTTTTGAGAGCATCTTTCATTCCGGTCTCTGCTTCCTTAACCGCTTTAGTCTTGGATGAGTTCGTAACATCTGTTGTTACCGAAGTTCCTCCATATTGTGGGGCTGATGTGAATTCGACGGTATCAGGCATGCTTTGTGCCTTCAACATTTTGTCCAGTGCCTTCTTATATATTTCAGCGGCAACATCCATCATAGCGGCAGCTTTTGCCCTCTTGATGACGGAATCAACAAAAGTGTCTGCGTGACGAACAAACATGTTTTCGGCTTCGTCAACACTACTTACTTGAACTCCCAACTCTTTAAATGCGTCAGCATTCTCCAGAATGAATTTCTCTTTAGCCTTCAAATCATCCCCAAGCTTGGCATATTCGGTCTGAAGTCTTTTGAACTTCACAATTGGTTCTACAGCACTTTCGGCCGCTTTTTGGCTTATATCGCGAATGATTTGCGCAGATTCGCTGGCTTGTTTATTGTATTTGCTCATCAAATATATTACACCACCGATAGCGGCCGACACGCCGAGTGTCAATACAGCCATTAGGGCAGCGGCAGCGGCTGTTGACACACCCAACGACACGGCCAACCTTAAATTTGCAGCGGTAAGCAAGTTCTTGGCTTTCGTAAAATACATTGCATAAAATGCACCCTGCTTATCAACCAGGTTATAAGCTTCCTGAAGTCCAATCGTGATGGCTATCATAGACTGAAGGCGCGCCTGTACCTTTTCCATTTCCTCTGACTTGCCATTAAACAGGCCCATAACACCAACGCCTGCCGTCAATGCACCAGAAAGACCGGTCACACCCTGCACAAGACCCTGGACACCGCTTTTATCCTGACCGGCAAAACGTACTGCTGCTGATTCGGAGGCCAGTCTTTTATACAAATCCTCAAGAGCTCTGTATTCTTTTGTGTTCTCCTTTCCCTCGAGTCGAAGCTTGATCATTTTGTCACGTAGGCCTTCCATCTGTTCGGTCAGCCGTCGCGATGAAATTTGGAGTTCGTCCTGTTTGACTTTCATCCGATCAAGGTCCACAACAGCTCCAGAATATTGTTTTCGGGTAGCCTCCAGTTCCTTGGAAAGGGCATCCTTCTGCTTTCCGCCATCCATGCCGTCATACGCCTTCTGCATGCTGTCAAGGTCCGTCTTCAGATTCTTGACAACGTCTGATTGCTGCTTGACCGATTTTCTTGCCTGGTCAAACGCATCCTTGGTGGCCAATCCCAGTCCGGACATTTTCGCGAACGTACTCTCAGCTTCAGAACCGGTATCACCCAGGGCATCCACGATCACACGTTGCTCCTCCTTGAGCGAATCCATGGCAGGAGAACCGCCCTTTCCTGCCGCCTGTGTTTTTTTGATGGCCTGCTCAACCAGCCGGTACTGTTGAACCATGGTTGCCACCACGGCGTTGATCTTCTCGGCATCCACACGCATGGTGACCAGTTCGGCACTGGCCTCGGTGAGCATCTGCCGGAGGTTTCCGATCCTTGCCATAGTTGCATCCACCTGGGCGGCGTCAACCCCCGTCGTTGATTTGACCGACGCCCGCTTTTCGAGTTGATCAAGCGCCTTGTTGATCTTGTCGATGGTGATGAGTTGCCGCTGCACTTGCGCCTCCAGCTCGCGCGTGGCCTTGTCAGAAGCCGCACCGATGCCGTTCACACCCTTGGAGGCTTTTTCAGACTCCTCGGCAACGTTTTGCTTCATCCTAATTTCAATTTCGACGGGTTCCATAGGTTTTATCTTCCAAGTGTTTGTTTAATGTCTTCAGCCGTTTCGGCCACGGGCACCACCTTTCGGGGAGCGCCTTTGATGTATCTGGGTTGATCGGCCGCCTCCATGAGCAGATTAAGCCAGGAGGTGTCCCACAAAAGCTGATCATGCGTGTACCCGCGCTTGTCCTTAATCTGTCCGATCATTCCCCAAGGGCTATGAAGGCCGTCCGTATAGCCTTTTAACTCCCCTTTTACTCCTGCCCCTGATTCACCTTCCTTGGACTCGTCATCATCTGAGTCTGCAACAAGAAGAATCTGGTAATAGTCAAAAAAAGCTTTTTCTGGTTAAGCCTCTCGATGTGTAGGAATATCTCCACGATCACATCAGGGGGCAAGCTGAGAACCATTTTTTTTACCAACTTGGTAAAGCGCCTGATTCGAATCTTTCCGTTGATCATCGCAAGGGCGATGCATTCGGCCATCGGCTCCAGCGATCGGGCAAGAAAGGCATGATCCTTGAGCATGATCGCATCCTCGATCTGGTTGCTGTCTATGACTCGAGATATCTCCAGTATGGTTCCCGCCCTTAATGATCTGATTGTTATCCTATCCAGTCCCAACAGACGGATACGCACAGGGGCGTGTGGAATCTTAAACCGCACGCCCCTGTCAAGTATTGCATCAGCTGCCGCTATACGTGCGTTAGCGTCCATAGCTTAGTATACCAGGTCGCAATCCCATTCTGCGGAAGCTTGCAAAAGCTTGAACTTCCAGGGGTATTTCTGGACACCGTCCACGCCAAGTCCGGCATTGATGAGTACGAAACCCTTGGCGTTGGGAGCAATCATCGTATCACCGCTTTTCAGGGTGAATTTGATGGCCTTGTTAAGAGTGAGCTTGCGAGCCGACTTATGGAATTTCATGGCCGCATCCACCCCAACTGTGGCTCCTCCGATCAGGTCGACCATTTGGGCGCGGGTCATTTTGATGAATGAACCTTTTGCCGACAGACCCTTTCCGGTGATGTCATAATCTTCCGCCGAGTCGTTCTCGTGTGAGAACACCTCTTTTTCATCGGGATCATCCTCCACGATGGATACTTCGTCGTCACGGAGGGTCAAGGGTTGATCCTCCCAGGTTGCTGTGGCCAGTCCGGCCGCTGTCGTGATAGGGTCCGCAAATGCGATACCGGCTATACGAACTTTCAAAAGAATGTTTTCTGCCATTTTGATTGTTATTTAAAGAGTTTTGAAATGCGTTTTAAAATGTCTTTCCAGGGTAAGAGGAAGTATGCCGCTGCCATAAGACCGATGACAATGACGGTGACAAGCAGGTAGGATGCGTCAGGTGGTTTCTTGGACTCCTTATTGCTGGTGTCCACGGCTGCCGTCTGATGATCGCGCTGGTCGGCCTTGACCTTAATGGATTCCGATTTGTGGTTGTTTGCTTGAAATACCTTGAGAGCATGCTCAACCGTCGCCTTGAGCTCCTCGGTATTGATAAAGGTGATGCGCAGCGGATACTGAGCGCCCAGGGAGTCAGGAGCGGACAGGTAAACATCCACAACTCGGGTAGTGGTACTGTCTAAAGTCCTGTGTTCGGTATTCTCTTTGGTGACTGAGGATGAGTCCACGACAGTGTTTATGGTTGCCTCCACCTTGTTTTCAACTTCCTTACGAATGTTGGTCTCTGAGCGTGAAGTCTCCTTAACGGTCCGGCACGAAAAAAGTACCAGGCTAAGAAGCAGAGTGAATATCAGCCTTGATCTGTTCAATGATCTTTTCATAGTTGTCTGCGTTGATTTTATCGAGTGATTTGACAATTTTGGTATTGATGCTCACCAGACGGCGAACCTCCCCTTTTAGCTCTCCAACGGTTTCAGCAAGGGACGTCATTTGCTCCTCATTGGTCTTCCATTTGTTTTCGAACGTTTCGGCCTGCTCGCGCCACATCTTGACCATCTTGTCCACATTGTCGATTTCGGCGCTGTCGGCCTGCTGGCGGACCACCTCGGCTTGAGCCGTGGCTTGATTGGCCTCGCCTTGGGACTTGAGCTTGAAGGACCTCAGTGTGATGAGCGTAAGGATAAGGCCACCGCCAAACAGCAGATTGAGAATGAGGCTGAGCACCTGGAACCACAAGGGAATTGCCTGGGCGATGTAGGAGGTTTCCATTATAGACCGATTAAGCGAAGCCACTCGGCAACATCGAAGGACGGACAGGCCTTTGAGGCGAATGCGTTATGACCTACGATTTTAACACGGGGGAACCTCTTGTGGAACTCCTTTACAAATTTCTCCATGGCCGCCAGCTGGGCGCTCGTACGAGTATCTTGGGCTGTCTTTCCGGATTTGTCCATCCCGCCCACATAAACTATGTGCCGGCAAACAAGGTTCTTTCCCTCCACTCCATTGGTGATCTCCCACGGATCAACATTCTCATCATCATTGTTGCGCACCAGACGCTCGATGCGACCGTCCAGATGGATCATGTCCGTATAGCCTACCTGCTTCCAACCATGACCCACGGGGGAAGGGGCGGTATGCCAGCGCCGTATGTCGGCACTGCTGACTGCTCGCCCTTCAGGGGTTGCCGTGCAGTGGATAACAAAATACTGGAGCTTAGCCATGATGAGGTGGTTGTTTCCTGCAACAAGGGCGCCCTACGGCTTACGCTTTCAGGCGCCCTCGACACAGATGATGGAGATGGAATAGGTATGATTCGCTTGAGGGATGGTTACTCGGCTGCGCGGGTGATCAGCACATCGTAGCTTTCGGTTGCCAGACCATCGGCGCTCGTCACCTTGATGCTGAGAATGTTCTCGCCTACGGCAAGGTTCTTGGCAGCGGAGGCCACACCGGTGGTAAGGGTCGAAGAGCCGAGCTTGATGACCTGTCCGGCCTGGGCGCGGGTTGCAGTCACCGTAGTGGTGTCCACAGCATTGGCCACGGCCATGGTGTAGGCTTTCGTTTCGGTGTCGAATTCAGGAACCAGGTCACCGGCACCGAAGGCCAGGTCAGCAAGGTCGGTGGAACCGGCTGCCACGGATGCGGCACGACCGTCGTACAGGACGATGTCCTCACCGAACACGATGTTCGTGTCCGCTTTCATCAGCATCTTGAAGAAGTATTTCTCGCCGGCGTTGGTCAGCTTGTCAATCTGGATGGCCTCGGCATCATCAGCCAGGGATACGCCAGCCCAGAAGTTGGAGTCGATGCCGGAATTGGTCACGGCGGCCACGATGACGTCCTTGGGCCAGTCGGCCAAAGGCACGATCTGGATGCCCTTGAAACGTTCAGGGTTCATGTTGGTATAGTCGGCACCCTTCTGCGGCTTGTCGGTCAGCTCGTACTCGTAGCCTTCGGCATCTTCCACGGACATGAAGAATTTCAGGTTCGGGTTTTTCTTGATGGCTTTTGGGATTGCCTTGCGGATCAGCTTCATCTTGGCGATCACGTTGCTCTGGATCAGGGCTTCGGGGGTAGCGATGACGACTACATCAGCGTCAGCCACGATGCGTGTCAGGATGCCGTTGAAATAAAAGCCTTCCCCATCTCCGTACACGCCGTTGATGAAATGGTCACCAAGTTCGAAGTCGACCACCTTGGCCAGTTCAGCCAGCAGCTGGCTCTGGATGTTGGACGGCAGTTCAGCGAACACCAGGTTGCCGGTGGGCTGGAAAGGACGCCAGATGGATTCGAAGGCGCGCGGGTTGAAGGACGTGAAAGCCATCACGTCTTTCGGTTCCAGGTACTTCTCATCGATGTCGAAATTGCCTTTTGAATCAGACTCTACGGGCTGTTCCTTGCGTTTTTGCAACATCTTTCCGGCTTTGAGGCGCGGAATGGAAAATTTCTTGGTCACATTCGGTTGTACGTGGATGTGGCCACCGGCTACGATTTCGTTGCCAGTTGTGGCGCGTACGAGCAATTGCTCAAGTACCTCGCCTGCATAAGCGGAGTTGATATTCACTGCCATGGTCAATTGATATTTTTGGGGTTATTTTTTCTTGTTCTTGTCTTCAATCTCCTTTTGGCGTTTCTGCCAGGGAGTAAGGGCGGTGTCGTCAACGACGGGTTGATTCACCTTTGCCTTGGTAGGCAATGCGCCGAGAGCTTTTTCAGCCATCTCGTAATTGGTCTCGAAAGATGAAACCCAAAAGGCTTTCACGGTTGCCTCAGGCGTTTCGTTCAGACGGCCATCCTTGAGTGCGGCGTCGATCAGGGCGGTCGCTTTTTCCGTTTTGGCGGCCCGGTCGGCCAGTTCAATGGCATCAACCTTGTCCTGGAGAAGCTTTTTTGCATCGCGCTCCTTCTCGAGGTCTTCGCGCAGCGTCACATTTTCACTCATAACAGGGTTCACCGCGTCGATAAAGGCCTGTTCGTTCGCTCCATCGGCGAGTTTCAAAATTTTGGCTAATTCTTTCATTTCTGTATTGTTTTCGTTAGAGGTAAGCAGTTTGAGTCCTGGACAGTCCTGTCCTTCGGAAAGTTCAACAAGGTTGTCATGATCGTCATACAACGCCAGGGCATTTTCGTTCGATCCGATGTCGACGATCGAGGCCTCCTTGATCTTCCATTGAAGATGGGTTTCATACCTCTGTCCTGGCTTGATGTATTGAGGATCATCGGACGATAGGATCGGTCTAAATCCGACTGAGGCCATCCTGTAAGTTCCCGACTCCACCTTGGCGGCAATGGTCTGTGAAAACTCATCCGCATCGAAAACCGGTTCGGCAAGTATCTCCGTACCCTCAATCCGTATGTTTTCCCAATGACCGATTGCAAGGATCGTATCTTTTGTATCCCTATAGGAGCGGTTATGGTTGAACAGCATGATCGGGTTCTTTTTGAACTGATCAAGTACGACTCCGGATGTAAGCATCCAAAAGCCATAGGAGTTTACGCTCTCATCGTGAAGGACAAATGTCTTAGCCATTTTTGTTGGTTTTGACACAAAATAACCGCTGCAAAAACGATCACACAAATAACCTTACAAGGGTTAAAACATTTATTGCAACCCTTGGAAACTTAATTGTCCAACCTCCTTATTACAAATAGCTTCGCCAAAAAAAGAGATGGCAAAGGAACTGACCATACAGCAAAAAAAGGACTGGGCCAAGCTGCTGTTCACACGCGAGAACCTGTCCCAAAAGGAGATTGCCGAGCGCGTTGGCGTATCGGCCCAGACCGTATGCAAATGGGTGAAGGATGGACTGTGGGATGAACTTAAAGTCTCCATCACGATCACCAAGGAAGAGCAGCTGAAGAACCTTTACAGGCAACTCTCCGAGCTGAACAAGGCCATCACGAGCCGTGACTCCGGAGCGAGGTACGCCACCACGGCCGAAGCCGACACCATCTCCAAACTGGCCGGAGCCATCGACAAGATGGAGACCGACATCGGCCTTGCCGACATCATTTCCACCTTCAGGAGTTTCCTTGATTGGATACGCAAGACGGACCTGGCACAAGCACAAGGAATGGCCCCGTTGTTTGATGCATTCATAAAGGACAGGCTGCGATGAGAAAACGATTGACAGCATCGGAAAAGGATGCGATAAGATTGTGGGAAGAGGACCTAAAATCGCTCAGGGAGTCCACACCAATTGACGACAACGAGTCCCACGGCGAGAAACTCAAGCGCATCGCCAGGCTTGAGGCTGACGACGAGGCGTGGTTCAAATACTACTTTCCCCTTTACTACAAATCCGATCCGGCGCTGTTCCACAAGAAGGCGACCAAGAGGATCATGAAAAATAAGCGCTGGTATGAGGTCCGCGCCTGGTCACGCGAGCTGGCCAAGACAACCAGGACCATGTTCGAAAACATGAAGCTTGCCCTTACGGGTGAGGTCAGAAACACGCTGCTCATATCCAACTCCGAATCCAATGCCAAACGGCTTTTGTTGCCTGTAAGAGCCAACCTGGAAGGAAATCAACGCATCATCAATGATTATGGCACACAGCAGAAGCCAGGCAGTTGGGAGGATGGTGAGTTCACGACCAAGGGCGGAGCCTCCTGGAGGGCCATCGGTGCCGGGCAAAGTCCGCGCGGTACGAGGAACGAGGCCTGGCGTACGGACTTTCTTTGGTTCGACGACATCGACACGGATGAGGAGACCCGCAATCCGGACCGCATCAAGATCAAATGGGAATGGATTGAGCAGGCCGTCATACCGACCCTCTCGGTGTCGGGTGATTATCGTATCCTATTTTGCGGGAACATCATCGCAAAGGATTGTTGCATATCCAGAGCCATCAAGAAAGCCGATTTTCCGGATATCATCAACATCAGGGATAAGAACGGCATGTCATCCTGGGCCAAGAACAGCGAGCAGGACATCGACCGGTTCCTTTCCTTGATCAGCACCGCATCCGGACAGAAGGAATTTTTCAACAACCCCATCTCCGAAGGTGACATCTTCAAGGAAATAACATGGGGAGCGGTACCGCCACTCGAAAAGTTCCCGTTCCTGGTCAACTATTCCGACCCCGCACCGTCCAACAACACCAAGACCAAGGCCAATTCGTTCAAGTCGAACTTCCTTGTCGGAATCCTTGATTTCAAGCTGTATGTCATTACCGGATACCTGGACAGGGTCACCAACTCGGATTTTGTCGACTGGTTCTACTTCATAGACAGCTATGTCAAGGGAAAGAACCAGGTGTACAGCTTCATTGAGAACAACAAGCTACAGGACCCGTTCTATCAACAGGTCTTCAAGCCTCTTTTCGCCACCGCGAGGGACAAGTTCAAGAAGAACGTCAACATCTCGCCCGACCCGCGCCCAAAGCCTGACAAGTATGCACGCATCGAAGGCAACCTGGAACCGCTCAACCGTGAGGGCAGGATGATCTTCAACATCGCGGAAAAGGACAACCCGCACATGCAACGGCTGGAAGACCAGTTCAAGCTGATCACCCCGCAACTGAGCGCGCCGGCCGACGGCGCCGACTGCATTGAGGGCGCGTACTTCATCTTCAACGAAAAGCTGTCGAGCCTTGCCCAGGACAGCATCAAGACCTTTAGCAAACAAAACAATTCTAAACGCATTTAACCATGTTCCTAACATCTGAAGAAATATTCACTCACCTGTATCCGGAAACGATCACGGCCATCAGCGGCGACGATGACAGGTTGCTTACCGCCGCCATATCGGGCGGGCAGGCAGAAGCCAAAGGCTACCTGCATGCGTTTGACACGGATGCCATCTTTAACGCATCCGAAGAGTCACGTGACGCCTTGCTGCTCATTTGGGTCAAGGACATCGCCGTTTGGCACTACATCAACATTGCCAACCCGTCGGTCGACTACGAGGCCAAGGAGAGACGTTACAACTCGGCCATCGCATGGCTTAAAGGAGTACAGAAAGGCAGCATCGTTCCGGACTTTCCAGTGAGGATAGATGCTACGGGTGCGGTCGAGAACAATACGCAGTTTCGCTTTTCCAGCAACCCAAGAAGAAACCAACATATATGAAAAAGAAAGATGCACCCCAGGCTCCCAAGCTGGAAAGTCCGGCCGCGAGCGCAATCATACAAACCCTTGTCCTACGTCCGGCCAAGATTGAGACAACCGACATCGACGTTTGGAAAAAGGCCGTCAACGGATTTAAAACCGGCAACCGCACGAAATACTACGACCTGTGCGAAAACATACTGGCAGACCCATACCTGTCGGATGCCATTGAAAAGCGCGTGAACGCCATCACCAATGCGGAGATCACCTTCCAGATGGACGGAAAGAACGTCGAGGAAATCGACGATCTGATCGACACCCCCGAATTTGAGGAGTTGATACGGGAAATCGCCCTGAGCAAGGCTTTCGGCAAAAGTGTCATAGAAATGGCATTCCTGCCTGAATTCTCCGTGTTCTCCTATCCGAGAAAGCACATCAAGATCACCAACGTGGACAAGCCGCTGGCGGAACGAAGGAAATATATCGTGGCCAAGGAATCGGACCTGACAGGTTACGACTACACATTGGACGACTTCATCATCGAGGCCGGAAAGGATGATGACCTGGGATATGTATTCAAAGCGGCACCGTACGTGATCTACAAGCGCGGCAATTTCGGAGACTGGGCGCAATTCGCCGAGCTGTTCGGCATGCCGTTCGTGACCGGCAAGTACAGTTCGTACGACACCAACACTCGCGACCAACTCTTTGAAGCCCTGTCGACACTCGGAGGGAACAGGGTAGCGGCCGTGCCCAAAGAGTCGGAGATCGAAGTTCACGAGAACAAGTCCTCCGGTAGCAGCGACCTGTATGCCACCTTTCGCAAGGCTTGCAACGAGGAAATACTTATCGCTGTCCTGGGAAACGTCATGACAACCGTCGACGGATCAAGCAAATCGCAGGCCGAGGTGCATGAGAACGGACAGAAGGACATAACCAAGTCGGACCGCCGCTTTATCCAACGCATCCTTAACCGCAAAATTGTTCCGCTGCTGATCAAGCGCGGTTATAACGTGGCCGGTGGATTTTTCACCTTTCCGGACGGAGGAGAGCGCATCTCGACCAAGGAGCGCGTCGACATGGCCCTAAGCCTAAAGAAGCAAGGCATAGCGGTGAGCGACGATTACTTCTACGAGATCACCGGCATACCCAAGTCCGAAAAAAAAGATCCCGATCCGAGCGGAGGAACTGACGCAAAGCCCCCGACAACCAAGGAAGCCGGAAAGGACAAAACGGTTGCGGTGGATAAAACCAAGGATGAGATCAAGAACGATGACCACGGATTTTTCGTCAAACTGCTTGAACGTTTTTTCGGCTACGCCCCGACGCTAAGGAGCGGGGCATATCAGAACTGGAGCGGGAGATCGACCAGCAGTACCACGATCACACTTGCGGATGACTACACGATCAACATCGACCAGCTGGTCAACCAGGCCATCAGGGATATTTATGGGGGAAAGGCCGATGAGCTGATCAACGCCAAGCTGTTCCAGGCAACGAACGTTCCCCTGCAACATGCGGTGAATACGTCGCTGGCTCCGATCAAGGAGGATCATTCCGACTTTGTCAAGCAGTTCAAGACCAATACGGCCGTATTTGCTGCTTTCAAGAACCATCAGCAGACTAAGGAGATGGCCGCCATGATGATTGACGAGAATGGCAAGCTACGACCTTTCTACAAATTCAAGAAGATGGCCCTGGAACTGTCGGCCAAGTACAACATCGAATGGTTGCAGACCGAATACAACACGGCTGTGAAGGCTGCGCGCATGGCTGCCAACCTGAAAAAGTTCAAGCAGTCGGCCCATCTGTACCCGAATCTGGAATACATCGAGAGCGTATCTGTCCATCAGCGCGCCCTGCACCTGACATGGGTGGGAACCATCCTACCGATCGATCATGAGTGGTGGAACGAGCACATGCCGCCCTCCGACTGGAATTGCAGCTGCGGCGTCCGACAGACGGACAAGAAGCCGACCGAGGTGCCCGAAGGTGACGCCAATCCCGCCTTCAGAAACAATGCCGAGAAGACAGCCGAGTTCGTGAACATCAAGCAGACACCCTACTATCAGCATACGGAGGAAGCTGTCAGGAAGGATGTCGTCGCATCGGCTATGACGATGCTGAGGGCGGCAGAAAAAACACAGCTGAAGACTGAGGTTTACAAAGGCAAGAAGGGCGGGAGCCTGGAGATCGTCAAGCAAAACAAGAACGAGTTCAAAAAGAACGTCGAAACCTACAAGCAGCTTGCCGATCTTGGTGGGAAATACTCCTTGCTGCCGGAAACCTCCGGAGTAAAGAATCCGGACGCCTTCAACCACAAGACCGGCATGTTCTCGGACGCCAAGCACCCGATCACCAAGAGCGGGTCGCATGCCATACAGAACAGTGTCAAATCGGCATCCAGACAGCATGCCGAGGAGGTGGTCATCAGGCTGGAGGGCGCCTACACGTCAACGGAACTGTACGAAGGCCTGAAAGCAGCCCTCCAGGCAAATCGCGGAACGATCATTAAGTCCATCGTGCTGATCAGGAAAGGTATGGGACCCATCACCCTTGATGCGGCGAAGCTACGTACACGGTTTGGCAATAAATAAGCGAGGGAAAATACGTTGCCGCATCTTCCCTCGCTGGGGGAGTGAACTCCCTTAAAAGGGAATATCTCTCCATTAGGCTACAAATATAATGCTTTAAACAGCGTATTATCAACATTTAAAGGACATTTTTATGGATATCGCCGATTTTTCAGAAGCTTTCGCCAAAAAGATGGAGGAAGTCACCCAATTCGTACAGGGTGAAGATATCAAGGACATCATGGGTGTGGAGGCGGTCAACCACTTCAAGGAGTCATTCAAAAATGAGGGATTCACCGACAACTCCCTGGAAAAGTGGAGGGACGTGAAAAGACGCGATCCGGAATCGCCGTGGTATGGCCGCTCAGGACAGACCGGAAAATTCTCTGAGGCCAGGACGGCGGCCAAGATACTGACCGGTGAGACCCAGGAACTGCAAAGCTCCATATCTTACGACCGGACGGCCGAAGGCGCCAGGATAACCAACGCGGCTCCATACGCCTCGGTCCACCAGTTCGGGATCTCGGATGGAAAGGCGTTCGGGAAATATCCGTTCACCTTGCCGGCACGTCCATCCATGGGCAAGTCCGTCATATTGAAGCAAAACATTGAAGACAAGATCACCACCCAAATCAAACAAATACTCACCAAATGAAGACAATCTACATGGCCGTCATGGCGCGGCTTAAAGACCAGGTACCGGAACTTAAGTGGATAGACCTGGACACGGGACAACTGGATGTGAAAACCGACCGGCCTGCAGTACTGTTCCCCTGCGCGCTCATAGGCATCGCCGTTCGCCCCAAGCGAAACATAACCGACACCATTCAGGAGTGCGACGCCGTTATTACCGTACGCCTGGCGTTTGATCCGAAGACCAACCGGTCGAACGGCGAAGCGACGGAGGAAGTACGGGCCAAGTCGCTGGCCCTGTACGACACCATAGCCGACGTTTACGCCGCCCTTCAAGGGTACAGCACTGACAACTTCGATTCACTCTGTCGAACCGAACAGGGCAAGGAAAACAGCGTCAACGGCTATTTCCAATACAAGATCGTATTGAAGGCAGGTTATGAGGACAACACCGCCGATAAATGAGAAAAGCCCCGATTTTGGGGCTTTTCTGCTGTTGGAGACGGAGAAAGATATTTTTTGCATATCAGAATAGTTCAAGTTGTTTCTTCTTTTCCTCCTCGAGTTTATCAATGAGCTCCAGTTCACGCTTGGCATTTATGGATAGGTAATTGTTATAAGTTGATTCGGAAATATGGTATTGGGCGGAGACAAGATTTCTATAAATCCAGACCTGCGCTGCTCCCCGCTTTTTGGCGGCAAGGACGATGGTCTGGATTTCTACGATTTTTCTTAACAGATTCTTCTTGTTGTATGCCATGTTACCGAAAACTTGCTATATTTGCAGAACCACCAGCAAATAAGGGCTTGATTGTTTTCGGACAAGACGGCCTTTTTTTTATTCGATATTGTCGAACTCTCCAGGATTAGGACCTTGTACAACCGATGTATGCCATAGGTCACTTCCCGCTCCATCCGTGATGATTTTAAGATTACAGCAAGTTTCTGACCATTGGGCGACAACAACGGCGGGCAAGTGATCATTTACGTTACCATGTTGCGACAATAATTCTCTGTCAGCTTCGGTCGTATGATATACAACCATTTTTCCTAAGTTTGTTTTCATAATAAAAAGCCTTTACAAAGCCTGGCCAGGGCTTGATGTTACCACCTATCTGATATTATTAAGTTTCCAGCCTCATATTCTTCTGGTACAAGCATCTGAGGAATATTCAACTTATCAGCTTTAGCGCGAAGCTTACGTTTACGGGTGTCGGACAACCGTGCCCAACAACGGTGTAACGGTTTCATGTTACGTTCGACTTCTTTTTTCTGGCTTTCTTCAGCCGGTTTGTAGAACTCAATGGTGTTGCGCATCTCAAGCGTGACAATGTTGTACACGAAAGCTCTGATAGTGGAGGAAAGTTTTGATTTCTTTTGCAGGATCAACCGAAATTCATCTGCCAGGTCGTTAGGATGGAGTTTGCCGCTATCCTTTAGGCAATCAAATGGATGTCGACGGATGCGGGTGTCAATCTCAGCCTGATGCGCCTTATGTAACATATCGGTGCGATTCTGTTCGATTCTCCTGATATGATCACTAATGTTTAATCCGAATTTTGGATCATTCAAGACATCATCGACCGTATTAAATTTTGTATTCATCTTTTTTGTTCTGTTTTATTAGTGTGAGCCGGCATTTACTCCAGCGTACTTTTGAAGGACGGTATTGGCCGCGATCAGCGCAGCCGACTGGCGCTCCAGTATCTCGTTTCGTCTCGATAGTCGTGCGATTGCTCTATCCTTGACTGCCAATTCGCGCTGGAACCGGTTGCAAAACCGACCATCCGGCAGCCGAACATAGTCTTTGCCGGTTTTAATGTTTGTATCTGGAAACATATCTAGTTGTTCGGGCATGGGTCATTCATTTTTGAGAAAACAATGTCATAATCCGATCCTTAATCCTGGCTGAAGAATGTTCGTGTTCTTCAAGGAAACGACTGGCAACCTGGGAGCCGGTGTCGTTGAAGATTTGCCTGATCCGATAAGATTCCACCGACATGGTCTCCAGTGCTGAGAGCAGCACCATGACCTGTACGTCCGCCGGTAAATCGAATAGGCTTTCAATGTCCATTTAATCGCAGTTTAAAGGCGCTTCAAACTCAGGCTCCTCGCCGCCCAGATATTGATCGAAATTCTCACAGCTGATAACGTTGTCCAATCCAACACCTACACCGAACTCAATATCAGGAGTCAAGCATTCGGGCGCACTGTTGGTACAGTAATCGCACAAATTCAAAGTCTTATCCTTTAACTTCATCGTCAATTATTTTAAATTATTATTTACTTTCTTGAAAGAGCAAGCTGTCAAGAGCATACCACCCAGGGAAACCGCCTATCACCTTGTCATCAATATAGAAGTCAGCGTACACCTTGCGCGCCTCGGCTCCGTATTGCATCTGATTGTTCGGTTCGTGGTCGTTGATCCTGTCGAACCGGACGCCGTGCTCCAGCAGGTAGTTGACAGCCTGCGTCAAGTGATCTCCGGTCCTGCATGTCCAAAGGATGATGTAGTGGCCTTCGTCGTGCAGGCGGTTGATCACATCACGCGCAAAGGGTTGCAGGACCCCGATCTGGGGATATTTGTCCTGAACAATGGTTCCGTCAAAGTCAATGGCAAAAATCATCGTATGAGGGTATAATCTGTGGTATCGTACTTAAGTTCCAGATGCAACCTGAATTCACGCAAAGCGTCCTCCAGGGCTTTAAACTTATCAATGGCCTCCACCAGATCAACACGCTTGTTCAGGTCCCCGCAAAGCCGTATTCCGCCGTTGCAGTCGTGCAGGCTAAACTTGTATACCCCTTCCTTGTCAATCTTGGCATGGTAACACGCCAAGGAGTTGATTGAATCCGGAAGGAGAAACGCCTTTTTGTTGTATTCCTGATGGGCGGGTGATGGGGGACAACATAACACAGGTATCGGCAGCGAGTAAATGAGCTTGCTGCCATCCTTGAACAGCCCGATTACTTGACTGTGGCGCGCGCATGACAGAATGATGTCACCATTCCTGGTCGTTGTTTTTTCACAGTCCTTGCAATCAAGACAGGAGTCTATTTCCTTTGCCATTTTCAATCAATATTTTAGGGTTGTCCAGTGCACAATCTGACCGTCGAAGTCCCCATCCTTGTGGAACCAGGTGAGAAAGTCGTAAAGCGAGTTGAATCCGTCGTTCGTGGCCAATAGGGTGGCTTCTGTACGGCTGAGTCTTCGCGAGTCCACCATGATCACGAAATGGATGCCCAAACCTTCCGTTTCCTTGGCCGTGATGGTGACGTCTTGAACGCCCTGGCACGTAGACAGGTCCTCCCTGTCCTTATTGAACACTTTCTGGCTCTTAGTTCTTACGCCGGTGGCCATCTGAATGGGCATGCCCTCTTTCCAACGTTTGCCGGCGCGCAGCGAGTGAAGTTTCACACCGTCCAGGATGAGCCCACGAAAATTCGTGGGCTGACCTGTACGCTTGTCTGTTTCTGAGAATCCGAGTACCATTGTCATCATTTATTACATGCGGTTAAAACTCGGTTCAATCTTTCTCCAAACCTGATACTGGTTCTTTTCTTCAAAATAGAAGTTGATGGCGGTACCTTCAACCACGTTGCTTTCCTTGAACAGCTGCATGATCTCGGAGTATTCCGTATCATTGAAGTCCGCCTCCAGTGCGTATAGGTTCGAAATGGACTTGTAGTCCAACTCGCCCTCCTCATTGCGTTGGATCATGAGCATGCCAAGCTTGTACATCGGATCGGAAACACCCTTCTCGCTCTTCTGAACCCATGCCGTCAGGAATTCGATCAGGCGACGTTCGGCGATATCGGCACGCTCGTCGAATTTCTTCACCTTGTTTCCCTTGACCTTGATCTTGAACGAGCCGTCCGTAAGGGAGAACCCGAGCTGGTCATCACCGTTCTTTAACTTTCCATAATCCTTCATGACCTCGAACCAGGTATCAGCTTCATCGCGTAGCCATTTCTTGAACATGAGTCCGTCTTCCAGGTATTTGTAAAGGGCATTTTTGATGCGATGCACAAAGTCCATGCGAAGGCCTTCATAAGCATCCCGTCGACGACTTTCATCGCTCTTTTTCTCAGCCGATAGGGCTTGGAGCAGCTCGCTCTTTTGTTCGGGTGTCAGTTTTGACAAATCAATCTTTTCCATCTTTAATCTGTTTGTAATTAATTAATAAGAGATACTATCACATGTGGCGATATCGCCGGTTAATTTGCATATGTCGAATGAGATGATTTTGTAGAGGGCTACCCAGTAATCCCATTCGGAATCGAAGACTGACGTTACCATCAGAATAGCCACTACGGCATCCAACTGAATTTCCAAGTCCTCAAGGTCACGCGACCATGCTGCGTTACGCTTACTCATGGAACATCCTTTCCATTTCGTGGAATGATCTTTCCATCACCTTGTTGGTCTTTACAAAAGCATTATACACGTCTCTGAGTGCCGCTTTTGGAATATCATTGAAAGGGCTGTGCCCTGACGCCCTGCAAGCGATGCCTTTAATGGCGTTCATCTTGGCAGTTGTGTTCTCATATTCCTTGCCAACAAACTTGATGTATGCCGATATGACAGCAATGACTCTTTTCCGCCAGATATCCATTTCCTTCTGATCTGGATTTGGAATGTGGTTTTGCTCGTTCAAAGTGCGCACATAGATTTCGAGACCATTGCATATCTCACTCAGTTCATCAATGCTTATGTCCTTGCTGCTGACAGCTCCATATTTGCCCAAAAGCGTCAATTTTCCGTGGTGATCAATGCCGGCTTTGCCCAAAAGAACATGAAAGGTTTTTGAAAGAGAAGTGCGATCTGTAGTTGTAATCATTTTTTTGTTTTTATTTAATTCCCCAAATGCTTGCGGCCTTTTCCGGCCAAATGTCGATGTGTCCTATTGGACCTATGTACCTGCCTTTTGAAAAGGCCCTGTATCCCTCCACCCATATCTTCAATGTCGATGCATACATGATGTCGGTTGCCGGCTTTGAACTGGGAAGCTTTCCATCCGCCTGAGAAATGAACACAAACAACTTTTTAGGAAACCTGTCACGAAGCGACTTGAACTCCTGGTAAGAAATTTGCATCCATTGAATAGAGTCGATGACAATAATGTTCGGGCTTTTTTTGGTTGTTAAACGGTCTATCAGTTCATTGTACCCTTCGCATACAACCTCAACACGTCGTCCAACCTCTATCATCCCAAGTGTCTCCAGACTCTTCTGAAGCGTATGCTGAACCCCCTCCTCGAGGCTGTCAAACAGGACTTTTTCAAATCCGGCCAAATACTTGATCATCTGAAGTACAAAAGTCGTCTTGCCATTTCCGGAGTTCCCCCAGACGAACCAGGTTCCGGCGCGCTCAGGACACATGAACGCGTCCCTCCAGGCACCATCAAACTCCAACAGCGTGTACTTCTTGTCAAGTATGTTTTGGATTGTCAAAGCCCGCTTTGCCATATGCCACTAAGCGATCTTTGGTTTAGTCATGTCAAAGAACAATCTCCGCAAGCTTCCCTGGTTCTTAACAACCAGCGTTTTTAAATTGACGGCCTTATTGGCCTTGGCAACCATCGCTACCTGATCATTTAGGAACTTCTCACGTTCCGCTTGGCCGGCAGGTACAATCCACTGGAACTTATCGCCACTCCTGGAGAATATCTCCTCATAGCCGACTTTGTTGGAGTTCATGTTGTCCTCGATTTTCTTCTTCAATCCATTGGCACCCATCAGGTACCATCCACAAGCACCCTCTGTGGCGTTCCAAAGAGCCTTGATTTCAAGAAAGGCCTCATATTTCAGGTCACCGGCTTCATCCAGAATAACCAAAGCATTGGGTAGCGAACGGATATGCCATACAAGCGAAGAGTATACATCGTGGTACCTACCATTGTGCTGAACGCCGAACTCCTTGGCGATCTGTCGTATGAAAAGCTGTTTGGTCTTAACTTGGGAGCAATCTATCCGAATGGCATTTTTGTTTTCCTTCACATAACACAATGCAGTGTGAGTCTTACCAATTGCAGCCAAGTCACAAAAAACACCGCTCAAATGTCCGGACTGACAAAGAGAAAGCTGCGTATAGATGTATTGATAGGTAGGCGTTTCGACCGTCAGCCACTCAAGGTCCTTGTTGACAGGAACATCAAGGCTGCGGGCAACGTTCAGCCATTTAGCATCGCTCAATACGCCGTCAATCTCTCCATTCAGCACACGGCTCAGCTGGGCGGCGTTAATGCCGATGCTGATGGCGAACTTTGCGGAGCTTGCAAAATTCGGCAGCCTGTCTTTCATTTCATCGACTATCCGTTTTTTCAATTCATTCTCAATCATGTCTGTGCGTTTTATTGGGTTATTTGTCATTTAAAGGCCGTTTAAGGCTCGTTGTTTGTAGTCGACCATTTCCGGTAATTCATATTCATCGGTGCAATCCACGGGAGTAGGTTTTGCGCTTAGCACCTTTACCTCGACATTTTCCAGTGAGGCAAGATTATCGACGGTCGCGGTCTCCATTATCCTGGATTTACCATCCTTGACCTTCTTATCGAATTTGGCGATGTATTTGTTTTGGACCAGCTCGGCGGCGGCATCCTCATTTGTGTATTCAGCAGCAGAGGTGTTGTACTTCTTGATCTGTTGGCAGGTTGCCAGATATTCGTCGTTCTGATATATGTGCACTTCCGGTATTTCGTCACCAGGAATATAATAAGCCTGTACGGTATAGTTGTTCGTGGCAAGACGGTCAAGTACGTTCGGATCGGGAAGCATGTAATCATTGTACTGGACTTGACAATACTGGTTGCGCTGAATGGAGGTGGTGGTGCAAGCGCCTATGAAACGTACAAGCAACGGTCTGTTTATCTCCGTAAGGTTCGGATTCACATTTTCGCGCAGTACCTGAAGACGTGTCTTACCCTTGTAGGTCTTTTGGTCACGATGAAGACCGTTGTTGTACAAGTCTATGGACCGGATATCATCAGCGACGAGTTGCTCGAACGTGTATGTCTTTTCCTGAACTACATATTTGTCGACAGTATCGTCGTAGATGCGTTCGCCTCCAGTTTGGTTTGATGGGTTCTTGGCGTACCAACGTCCGATTCCGTCCTGGTAACGTTTCTCGTAACCGTACTTCTTTTGACGGTTGAAGCTCTCCGCATGTTTTTCCTGCGAGTTGGAGGGCGCGCACCAGCGGACAAAGGGGAAAATAATACCAGCTTTCATCAAATCATCCTTGAATAGGCTTACCAAGTGGTGCTCAACTTCCATTTCCATCGGCGTACCATAACCGTTCATGTCCAGGAACCGAAGCATGTACCGAATACAATCGATGAACAGGTTCGCATCTTTTTTCAAGCTGTACGAAGTTCCAATAAGACATCCCGATGTTACGTCGTAGGCATAATAGGCTTTTACTCGGTTGCCGTTTGCCAGTTTGCGCGGTAGGTCGCGGTCATCAAGAGAAATCTTTGAAAGTGAATAATTGGGTGCGTGACGGTGCATATGCGGACGTATGAGGCTTAAGTACTGGTGAGGTGTGCTTCTGAATTTCTGAATGATGATGTCGTTTTTGGGAAGGTTGATGTAATTAAGGCAGGTCGATTCCGATACGGTGATGTAAATACCTTTGCTCTCATCATAGAAATCGTTCCGGTCAAATACCTCTCCTGTTTCCTTATCGACGATATCCTTCACACCAGCTATGAACAACATGTAATCCTCGTGGACCCAACTGGCGTACGGTTTGTTGTTCTGGCAATAGATCGAAAGGATTAGTCTTTCAAGTTGGTCGCTGACCTTTCTCGTGTTGCTATTACCATGGCCGGCATGGATCAGCGTTAGAAAACCTTCCTGGTCAAACTCAAGAAACTTGCGCTTGAGCGTCTTTCCCTGTGTGGGAAGGCTATGAGGATATTTCTTTTTGTCAAGGGAGTTGACTTGGGCGGAAATGGTACCCCATACATCCCTCGTGTCGCTACCAAGCATCCTGCGTTTTACGCGACGGTCGTTGGCCACGATACCACATGCGCGAAGTATGATGGCTTCATTGTAATATTGCAAGGCTTTTATTGCATCCAGCGTCTTTCCGTTCGGAAGCTTGTGACCCAAAAGGTAATTTCTTAGTTTGTCGTCATCGGCAATGTGCCTTTCAAATTCAGTGCGAACGACATCCTTGTACGGATCACCAATGATATCACGAATTGCGGCCTTGAAACGCTCAGGAAGCCTTTCGTATTCGGTAAGCGCCGGTGTATCCATGCCACCGCCACGTCTTACGATGTTGGCTTTGTTCCTTGTTGCAAGTTGCCTAAGATTATCTCGTGACAATATACCATTCTCCTCCAACCAGTCGGCGGCCACGCACAGTTTGTTTTCGAAGTATTCCATTTTGCTTGCTTTTATCTTTTTGCTCCGGCCAGGGACTCGAACCCTGGCGTCTGCCGGTACGGAAGGTTATTCAATCATTCCAGGGAAAAGCCCAGGACCACACGAATAACCGAAATCAACCAATTCTCTTATCCATTTGTCCTCGGAGGTCGAAACCTCCGAGGCTCTCATCGTGACCAGCTTGATTTTCGGATAAACCTCGTTGCCTTTTCGGCGGAGGTTGTAATGAAGCCGGTATTTGCGTTGCTTTTGTCTCGGGGTGAGCATCAGAGCAGGCTGTTGTAGAGCTCCGGCCATTGGCGCAACGCGTATTCGCACGTTTCACGCTTCAAATGGCACAGACGGAAGCCCCAATACGCATGCGAGATCGAGACGCGACCATACGCACCCAGCGAGGCGAGACCCGCATGCGACCCATAATCCGCATAGGCGCCCAGGCCGGAGCAAGGGCCAGTCATAGGAATAAGGTCGGTCCTGCCATTCTTAAGAGCTTGTTGATACTCATCACGTGAGTATAGCACAGCCCAGGGAACGTAAATGGTGTCGTACAGATCGAAGGTCTTCTTTTCGTTCAGAGCCTTGGTGATCCTTTCCAATTTAACCATGTTGGTGAAGCGATCCGCATCAGGGCCGGTCATACTTGGAAGGTTGGCTGGGTCCTCTCCGAGATACTCGCAAGCAGCCTCGTAAGAATTGATGCGTTCGATGATTGAAAGATTGTTTTCCATTTTGAAAGTTTTAAAAATTGAACATCTGTGTGAAAAAAACTGTGGAGAGTGAAGGATTTGAACCTCCGACCTCGGCCAGGTTGTTACCCTGTATTACCGCGCCCTGCCAGACTGGGCCAACTCCCCGATTTGCGACCATGTGCGTGGAGTGGTCGAACATGGTCGCTGGTTGCGGAAGGATACCTAAATACTCTTTCCTACCTTGGGCGAACCTATACGCCCCGAACTATTACTTCCGCGTTGAATATCCTTGTGCATTTCAGAAAAAATCGAATAGGAGACGATAGAGGCCATCAGGCCGATGATCAGCAGGTCCGTCCGGAACTCTGGATTCCCAAGGAAGGTGCGCATGCCTGGAAAAGCGGAAAGTATAGCGACTACTACGCCGCCGATTCCGACCAAGCCCATGACTCCGCCCAAAAAGGCGCTGAAATAAATGTCTGCTTTCATGATATCTTTTGTTTGGGTTGAACTTCCACTTCTGAACCGCCACGCGCGATTGCCGCCTTGCGGATTCTTTTTGCCAATTCGCTGTTGGAACTGAACTTCAGGGCATTTCGAACACACACGGTCGTCACATCAAAAAGCTTTGCCAGCTCATTGCGTTCACCGTAGTCTACCAGGACTTTTTTCATATTAATTTGCTTTTGGGTTTTTTGGTGTTATATTTACAGCCCGTTTCACAATCGAAACGGTATGCAAATTAAACGACTATTTTCATTTTTACAAAACATTTGAGCGACTATTTTCATTATATTTATGAAAGCCATAGACAGACTATATCAATATCTTGAAAGTAAGGGAGTTAAACCCACTACTTTTGAGAAAGATATGGGCTTTTCAAGTGGATATTTAAGTGTTCAGCGTAAAAGATCGGCCGATCTTGGGGAATCAGTGATGCTCAAGGTTATCGATAATTGTCATGATCTAAATCCAATATGGCTAATATCTGGAAAAGAATCAATGTTAATCCAACCAATAAGCGACAATTGTCATTTGAGTGAATTTAAAGATCGGATTACTGTTAAGGATGATGGGTTAGGTATACCATTATTGACAATAAGCGCCTTAGCAGGCGTTTTTAATGGTGATATTAGCATTTTGGAATATGAATGTGAAAGGTATGTTATACCTGCATTCAAGGAGGCAGACTTTCTGATCAGCGTAAAAGGCTCAAGCATGTATCCAAAATATTCGTCTGGTGATATTGTAGCGTGTAAGAAGCTTCCTATGGATACGTTTTTCCAATGGAACAAGGTTTATGTTCTCGATACAGATCAGGGACCGCTCATTAAGCGAGTGAAGAAAGGGACAAAAGAAGATACAGTTCTGATTGTTTCGGAAAATGCCGAATATGAACCATTCGAATTAAATCGTATCAGAATTTATCACATTGCCCTTGTTTTAGGTGTGATAAGACTTGAATAGAATTATAGGCATAGTCGACGCCATTTTTTTTATCCAATCAACATTATTCTTCGTTATTTGCTTCAATATTGGCGTAAATGGCTAATTATTGGGCTTTTATGTGTGTTTTAATCAAATATTTTAACACTTAACGGGCATCTAATACGCTTTTTTTGCGTAGTAATGTGCATTTTTTAACACTTAGAGGGTATGTTATCTGTATTATTTTGTGTGTATTTTGTCACTCCTCGTGTCACTCCTAGTGTCACAGCAAAAGATTTTTATTGAAAAAAACAGATTTTTATTAATGTTTTTAGAATGACGCATTCCACAAATACACATAGCATCCAATAACAAAAAAACGCCACAGGATAGTGAGTATCCGTGACGTTATAAAAGCCTTATAAAGGCCGTTTTAAGGCCGTTTAAGATGTGTTTAATTAAATCGTCGTATATGCCGTCGATTTTCGCTACATTTGATCATAGAATTCGAATACAATTAAACTTTGCGCACCAAAATTCAACCTGATCTATTCCAATAATTCAATCTGAATTAAAGCGTCTTGAACATTTCGTTTTGTTCTGCTTTTTTTAATCTATTGAATATCAGTATTTAAATTAATCCTTTTGCACATTTCGTTTTGTTGCCCCCAACTTCATGCTCATCGGTACAACCTATATTTTCCAAATCGGCCTTGTTGGCAATTACTTTTTTCCCATCTTTATCTATGAAGTAAATTGGGAAGGGTAAATTGTCGACCAAAGTTCGTAATAATTGACGTTCTTGGACTAGATTTTTAATGGCCTTAACGTGCTCTGTATTGTCAATGAACGATACGATCATATAGCTTATTGACCCGTCCGAATTACGTGAAGTGATTAAGGAAAGATTTCCATAAACAAATTCTCCATCTTTTCGGATATACCTTTTATCTAATTTGAAGTGGTCAAGGGTGCCGTTATTGATTTTTTGAAAAAGTTCTTTGTTCAATTCAATGTCATCGGGATGTGTAATTTTTTCCCAATTCATCTGTTGTAATTCTTCTTTTTCATACCCCATTGTACGACAGAACTCCTGATTGATTTCTGACCAAGAATTCTCGGGCGTATTGACACACATGGCCACTGGACCGTTTTCAAAGTAAGATTTGAAGGTTTCCTTGGTTTTCAGCAATTCATTTTCAAACGAACGGATCTCACTCAAATCATGAATGACTATACAAGTCCTTTCTTCTCCATTGGCCAATTTGAAAACAGAAGATGAAAACTCGCCCGGAAACTTGGAGCCATCTTTCTTAAGCCATACAAATTCTCCTTTGACTTTACCCTTTAACGCTCTTTCCTTGATTAACAGGGGCAAACGCGGATCTTCAGGATCAACAAGGCCTGCTCTACCCCTTTCGTTGATTTCTTCGACTGACATTCCAAACAAAGTACAGGCAGCTTGATTGGCGAATAACACACGACCATCGGGCACCGTGTATAACACAGCATCCATCATATTATCATAGATGCTCTTATAAAAATTCTCGTCTTGGGGAATGTCGATTGTTGTGTTTTTCATTTCGAAAGATAAATATACAAAACGAAATCCGAAAAACCTTTATTTCAGATAAATTTGAATATGAGTTAGAAATTTCTCAGCATCTTGTTCGTGCTGTGTAACCAGTTTGCAACAAATCCTCATCCAACAGTGCAGCATTGATATTCACCCGACGAATTTCATAGCATCCCGTATAAAATTACCTATACAAGTTATGTATAGATATGCTCATTATGTTCAACTTAACATAAATAATAAAAACGAATTATTTTGTAATTTTTCTTCCAAAAAGTGGATTCGTGTTGTACATTTGAGAAAGGCCTCCGATCCAATAATTCTTAAAAAAACCACAACCTTGGAACTTTTTAGTAATTGCGACGAATATCGAATGGTAGAAATTCTGCTTCGAAACACACTTCAGGAATTAGGCGACTACAAAATCCTTCAGAATCCAACCAACGAAAAAGGTAGCAAGCTGACAAGCGGCTATGTGCCCGATTTACCTTTCAACCTATTTAAGGAAGCCCATTCTGAATTCCTCAAACAATATAAGGAACAAGAGGGATATGTTTAATCGTTCTAAATAACCAACCAAATGAAAAATTTGAATTCAATCGCTACGTTGCTGTTCGTAATACTCATGGGTATTGGGATCGGCATTTCTTTGACGTATAGTTATGATTTGTCAACTGGCGAAAGCCGGGGCATTTTAATCGGTTTCTTTGTCTTGGCCCTCCTGGCTGCCTCATCCACGAAAGTGGCTTATCAATGGGACCGAGCCGTCATATTGAGACTCGGCAAGTTTCACAGCTTGCGCGGACCAGGCATCTTCTTCATAATTCCCATCATCGACAATATTCCTTATTGGATTGACATCCGCGTAATCAGCACTTCTTTCAAGGCAGAAAAAACCTTGACCAAAGACACGGTACCGGTGGACGTGGATGCCGTATTGTTTTGGAAAGTGATTGACCCCAAGAAGGCTTCAATGGATGTAGCCGACTATTACAGTGCCATCAGTTGGGCCTCACAGACCGCTTTACGCGACGTGATCGGCAAAACCATGCTGGCCGACATGCTGGAGGGTCGCGACAAGATCAGCGCACTATTACAAACCATCATCGACGAACGGACAGAACCCTGGGGCATCAATGTCATTTCAGTCGAAGTCAAAGATGTACTCATTCCACAAGGTCTCGAAGCCGCCATGTCCATGCAGGCGCAGGCTGAACGCGAACGTCAGGCTCGTGTGATCCTTGGTGATTCCGAACGACAAATTGCCGAAATGTTCAATGAAGCCTCAAAAAGCTATTCGGACAATCCAACGGCTTTCCATCTACGTGCCATGAACATGCTGTATGAAGGTTTGAAAACGAATGCCACCATTGTGGTCGTACCAAGCACCGCTGTCGAAAGCATGCAACTTGGCGGATTGATGAGCACTGTAGCGTTGACAAAAGAGTTGGAAAATGAGAAGAAAAATGCAAAAGCAGTTCCTAAACCTCGGAAAGACTTGACAATCAGTTGAAGTTATTCCTTGTTTAGAAACGACTCTATGTCTTTTAGTCGGCCATAGACCACAAGGACGTCATTTTCTTCCAGCAAGGTTTTGCCCGTTGCCAATTCTTGAACTTGTTTGACTTTTCTGCTTATACCGATGATATTATTTTGTTCCACCATTTTGATGGTGGTCAGAACAGATATATTGTATTTGTTCCGTAAATCGGTTTGCTCCAAAGTCATACCTATACAACGTTTTGGAACCAAGGCTTCGACAATGTTGAAATCGCCCGAAAGTTCATAAGCATCCATCACGCCTGAAACATTCAATTTTTTCGCCCACCGGTGCGCCGTTTCTTCTTCCAGATAGACAATCTCGTCCACTTGCATGGCTTCCAACACGGTACGGTGCAGGGGTGAAATGGCTCGAACAATGAGGTGTTTCGCCTTCATTTGTCGCATCATGGCCGTAGCCAGTATGTTGGCACCCTCGTTCACACCGATACAAACGACCACCGCATCTGCTTCTTTGATAGGCAGGCTGCTCACGGATTCAGGATCCGAGGGTATCATGCAAACCGTATGGGTCATGGTGCCTTTGCAAGCTTCGACTTTGCTCATTTCCGGATCCACACCAATCACTTCATGTCCCAACGCAGTGAGTTTGTTCCCTAGGGACGCCCCGAAATGTCCAAGTCCGATGATGATGTACTTCATAGGTTATACTGATTTTAATTGATGGTAAGATCTTCCGAAGGATATTTATATTTCATGAACTTCACTTGTTTGAGGAAGGAAGCCAATATGGTTAGCAAACTGATTCTTCCGACAAACATTGTAATGGTGATGACCAATTTGCTGGCAGCAGAAAGCTTTGCCGTGATGCCCAGTGACAAACCAACCGTTCCAAAGGCGGAAATACACTCAAAAACGATGGATTTGAAATCCAATAAAGGGTCAAAATATGTTACCAAGAAAACAGACATCATAATGGCAAAAAGCGAAAATAGAATTTGAGCATAGGCACGACGTATGGAAGAATCGGAAATTTCACGACCATAGCATTCGATCCTATCCTTACCCCTAGCCAACCCAATGGCATTCAATACACTGATTACCAATGTAGTTGTTTTGATACCACCACCAGTTGAAGCTGGAGATGCACCGATCCACATCAGTACATACAACAAAAGAACCGTACTCATATGAAGTTTCGAATAATCCACTGAGCTGAACCCCGCCGTTCTGGGAGTCACCGCACCAAAGAATGCCGTGACAATTTTACCGAATGCACCATGTTCAGCCAGTGTATTGTTGTATTCGAAAATATAAATCAATCCAGTTCCCACTACCAATAAAACCAGCGTGGTAACCAAAACAATACGAGTGTTGATGTTGATGATCCAAGGAGAATGTATGTGATTTTTCTTGAAAATCTGATGTCTGAATATGTATTTCAAATACTTTGCGAAATTGAACATGATCGGGAAACCAATACCACCGATTATGATCAGAAAAGCCACAGTCAAGTGCAAAGGATAGTTGAATCGGTAACCGAGTTCGTAAAAGTTATTCGTCAACGTGGAAAAACCAGCATTGCAAAAGCCCGAAACGGAATGGAACATCGAAAAAAAGATTCGATCACCCAATCCCGGCAACAAAGCAGGATTCAAACTTAAGAATATAAAGGTACCTCCAATGAATTCAATGGCAAAAGTGAGCAATATGACCCGTTTCAAGGTGCTGAATACATCGGAAATCTTGTCTGAACTCGTCATTTCCTGAATCAACAACTGATTTTCATACGATGATTGCCCTGTAAAAAAATAGCTGAAATAACTGGTGAACGTCATGATACCCAACCCTCCGAGTTGAATCAAAATCATGATGGTGGTTTGGCCCAGGGGAGTAAAAGCCAAGCCCGTATCCACCACCGCCAAACCAGTTACACAAACGGCACTGGCAGAAGTAAACAAAGCATCGATAAAGGTAATTCCATGCGTAGTGGCATTTGGGAACATCAAGGCATAAGCACCCACCAGGATCACAGCCATGAAACTGAACATGAATAATTGAGCAGGATTGACATACCGACGTTTGAATTCAATACGTTCGGCTGAGAGTTCGCGAATGAACATTATTAGAAAGACGATGGAAAGCCATAATTGGGAAGTAAAGAATTTGAAATCCCAAAAATTCAAGAGTACAGGCAACGTCAAAACTAATAAGGAACCGAGTAAGCCATCAAAAACTTTAACCTTGACAGCCTTCTTCCGATGAAAAAAGAAATACCTCAAACCTAGGAACAAGCATTCCACGAACAATAGCAAACTATAATACTGATTAAGGATTTGTTGTAGTTGATCAGACTGATTAAAACCAAAATCATACAATACAGCCAAAAGACCAACCATTGTCATTAAAAAAGGCAAATGCCTCAACAAACGGAACGTGTTGGAAATTTGAAATTTTTTTATGAAATCAGCCGGCTTCAACTCTTTATCACCACCCCTAATAGCCATACACGCAGTTCGTTTTCAATTTTTGGGAAATACAGTCAAATATACTTACAAAACATCCAATTCTATGTCGTTGTGCAAATGAAAAAACGCTAAACTCCAATTTTGTAAATCCACGCCGAGCCACTATCTTTGAGCATGTCCAACAAATTGATTCAAATCATACACAAACCAAGGTCAAAAGTGAATCACCAGCTCCGGGCAAATCGGGCCAACGGACGAGGGATTCACTCCCCCTACCTTTTTCGTTTTGTGACAACCGTATTGGATCCAAAATGTCCCTATTATGCCTTCGAAGCGTTGGAGACTGTTCATCAACAAAAAAGGAAACGATCGGCTCTGACATTCAGAAAAAAGGAACCACATCAGGTGCAAAGGATGATTTTCCGAATTGTTCAGGACCTGCAACCTGCAAACATGTTGGAAATTGGCAATCGTATTGGACTTGAAACTCAATATATGGTGAATGCCTGTCCGAAAGCCATTTGCAACAGCATCACCTATTCACCAAATACAAAAAACGACCAAACGCTGAAGTCGACCCTGGTATCCTTGGAAAAACTGGATTTCGTGTTGTTCAATGCTCAGACAGAACGCAATCAACGTATGGACGAATTCAGTCAGTGCCTTCAGAAAGCACACGAAGGTACGCTGATGGTGATCAAACATATTCATCAGACACCTGAACAGGCATTTACCTGGGAACTGATGCAAAACCACCCGGAAGTACAGGCCAGCATCGACCTTTATTCACTCGGCATCCTCTTTTTAAGAAAAGACCTGCCAAAATGCAAACTTCGAATTAAAACGTAACAAAATGAATATCTACACCAAAACAGGCGACAAAGGTTCTTCGGGACTAATCGGGGGAACCCGTGTCTCTAAAGACGATATCCGATTGGAAGCATACGGCAGCGTTGATGAGTTGAACTCCTTTCTGGGGTTGCTTTTGGCCGAAGGCCTAGAATCAGCCGATGATACTTTCAACAGAAACATCCAACACCGCCTTTTTAAAGTCGGCTCTTACTTGGCTACCGACCAGGAAAAAACCGTATTGAACTTTGCAGATCCAATCACAGAAGAAAATTTAAAAGAAATTGAGGCTGAAATCGACAAAATAGTTTCAGGCTTACCTGAAATAAGTCGCTTCATCATCCCCGGTGGAAACAGAAAAGCTGGACTTTGCCACGTTTGCCGAACCGTTTGCCGTCGTGCCGAACGGTGTACTGTAGCCGTTTCGGTCACATACCACGTCCATCCCAACATTATAACCTACCTGAACCGACTCTCAGATTACTTTTTTGTGCTCGCGCGAAAATGCTGTTTATCAGACAGTTCAGAATTTTTTTGGGATAACACTAAATAAAAGCTGTAGCAATACTTGTATTATCAGTATAATCGTTTATTTTTGCGACAAAATCGAAAAAGGCATAAAAAACGAAAGCTATGTATTGGACACTGGAATTGGCATCAAAACTGGAAGACGCACCCTGGCCCGCCACAAAAGACGAACTAATTGATTATGCCATGCGTTCTGGCTCCCCGCTTGAAGTTATCGAAAATCTTCAGGAAATGGAAGACGAAGGGGAAATTTACGAAAGTATCGAAGACATTTGGCCCGACTACCCCAGCAAGGAGGACTTTTTCTTCAACGAAGAGGAATATTGATTTTTCCTGTTTAAAATATCAAAAGGGCTGCATTTACGTAAAATGCAGCCTTTTTCCATTTTTTTTACAATTTTTCAGCTATTTCTCTGTTATATAGGCTGTACAATGACCGAGCATGCCCTTTGAACACCCCCATATCCGCCGAACCGCACTTTTTATCCTCCTGCTTTTGACAGGCATCAGCGTTTCAGCACAATACGATGCACAGACGAGCCAATACATGTTGGCCCCTGGCACCTTCAACCCTGCCGTAGCTGGGGAGAGCAACGATTTGCTGTTAACCCTGCAGAACCGTCAGCAATGGGTGGGTATTGATGGTGCACCCAGCACCCTATTGGTCAACGTATCCATGCCCTTTGTCATGGGCAACCGCAAACACGGATTCGGCCTGGTCATCGAGAAAGAATCCATCGGTTTGTTCAGCACACAAACACTTCAATTGCAATATGCTTGGAAAAAACAGCTCAAATCGGGTGTTCTTAGCATTGGAATTCAGGGAGGCATTCTTCAGGAAGGATTTGATGGAAGTGGCATTTACATCCCGACCAGCGATTATCACATCAAAACCGATGCCAGCATACCTACTGGAACATTGGATGGAATCATCCCGGATTTAAGTGCAGGAGTCTGGTTCCAAAATAGACTCCTTTATACCGGATTTTCCGTTTCTCACTTATTGGAAACCATAGTGAATCTGAAAACCGGACCCGACGATACAAGTGCCGATCCTCCCCAAATGATTGCTTCCAGAACCTACTATTTAACAAACGGATACAATATTGTTTTACCAAATGCGTTATACTCCGTGCAACCGTCCTTTCTAGTAAAGACAGATTTGACAGCATGGCAACTTGATGTTTCCGGAAAAGTGCTATACAAGGATAAGTTTTGGGGTGGTTTAGGTTGGAGGTATCAGGACGCAGTCATCGTGATGGCAGGTATCAAGTTGCAACAAGGATTGAGCATTGGTTATTCTTACGATATATCCACTTCGGCAGTGGCAAAGTTTTCAGGTGGAAGTCATGAGCTTTTCATGAGTTACACCCGAAAAATCGGAACCGCTACCGTGAGCAAACGACAAAAAAGTGTACGCATATTATAAACTTATGATTAGAAAAAGTATCATTTTAGGTTTGACCAGCCTCTTGCTGTTTTCGTGCCATTCATACGACAACGGCGAACTGACCAGCGTAAAAAGCACGCCTTGGAGCGAGCCCAATCCATATGGAATGGTTTTAATCCAACAAGGCACCTTCGAATTGGGACAAGCGGAAAATGACAGCATTTTTGGTTTGAACACACCAACTAAGCACGTTTCTGTCGCACCCTTCTGGATGGACGAAACCGAAATCACCAACGGTCAATACAAACAATTCATCAAATGGGTGTGTGACTCCATCATTCGTGAAAAGATGGCGGATCCTGCATTTGGAGGCAACGAAGAGTACAAGATTACGGAAGATGCCAAAGGTGAAGCTGTCACCCCACATTTAAATTGGAAAATTCCTCTTCCAGATGCCAAAAGGGCAACCGAAGAAGAGTTGACCGCCTTGAATTATCTGCGTGAAAAAGATGAAGCATTGGGTGGATATCACACCAATGTGGACAAAATCCTGTATAAGTACGAATGGTTCGATTACGCTGCTGCTGCAAAACGCTCCAATCAACTGAATGCCATCAAGCGTAACAGAAATACGGATATCATCGCTGCCAACCTTCCAAACGTGATGATAACCAAAGACACAGCATATATCACAGAAGCAGGCCAAGTCGTAAACACCTCCATCACCCGCCCGCTGTCCTCTCGGCTTGACTTCCTGAATACACGCATCATCGCCATTTATCCCGACACGACCTGTTGGATCAATGACTTTACCAATGCGTACAACGAACCTTATTTACTCAATTATTTTTCCCATCCCACCTACAATTCTTATCCTGTGGTCGGTGTATCCTGGGAACAAGCCAACGCCTTTTGTCATTGGAGAAGCATCTATCTGAATACAGCCTTGAGTGCCCGTGGCCAAAAAGCAATGGAATACAGGCTTCCAACAGAAGCAGAATGGGAATTCGCTGCCAGAGGCAAGCAAAAAGCCGCGAAATATCCTTGGAAAAGCGATAAGACGGATACAGAACGGGGTTGCTACTACGCCAACTTCAAACCGACCAATGGTGGATATACCAACGACGGTCACATCGTAACTTCAAAAGTCATGTCCTATCCCGCCAACGAATACGGATTGTACGACATGGCCGGAAATGTTTCCGAATGGACTTCAACCACCTGGAGTGAATCCGCCTTCGAAGATATGAGCGACTTGAATCCTAGCATTCAAACCAATGCCGGCGTAAACGAAGCGTACATCAATAAACGTAAAGTAGTACGCGGTGGTTCATGGAAAGATGCAGCCCGCTTTGTTCAAGTGAGCAACCGCACCTATGAATATCAGAACGAAACCCGTTCTTACATCGGTTTCCGCTGTGTTCGCAGCCAAATCGGTGAAACCAGACTTACTAAATAACCACAGTACTATGATATCCAAAATCAAAGCGTTCCGCATTCGTCTTTCCATTTTTCTGGGAAGCTATCGTGGGAAATCCATTTTCAATCTTTTCTATGGTCTTGGTGCCGCCGTGGCTATTCTTGGAACACTTTTCAAACTCTTGCACTTAGACGGGGCCAACATCATGTTGTCTCTTGGGTTGGGTACGGAAGTGTTCATTTTTGCCATTTCCGCCCTCGAACCCCCCTATCGCAACTACCATTGGGAACACGTTTTCCCTATTCTGAAGTCACATGCAGATGGTGATCGACCCGATTTCCAAAACTTGCCAGGTGGCCATGTAACAGAGGGCATGACATCCGAAGTTTATGTTGGTGACACCACCATTCCTGGCGAAGAAAAGACTACAACCAGCAGTTTTCAAGCTCGTCCTCAGACAAGTGCAGCAAATGTGCCCTATACGCCGCACCGCAATTCCATGGCAGGAGTTACACCCGAGCAAGCACGTGAAAATTACGGTATTCCGCCTCAGGTACCCATTTCTGATGAAGATGCAGCAACGCTCACCGACAGCATCAAGAAAATGGGCGAAGCTGTTTCGCAACTTAACAACTTAGCCGACATCACGATGGTTACTGAAAATTACATCAGCAAACTCTCCGGAATGGCGGACAATTTGAACAGATTCAGCGACGCAACCGGTTCATTAGCCGAAGTCTCCAACGTATTGCTTGACTCCTATCGGAACGTCACAGAAAACTCAGACGAGATTTCTGCCAACTCAAAAGGTTATGTAGAACAGATGGGCAATCTGAATCGGAACCTCTCCGGCCTAAACACCATTTACGAAATTCAGCTCAAAAGCGTCAGCTCCCAGATAGACACCATCGACCGCGTCAACAAAGGGCTTGTTCATATCCGTGAAATGTATGAAAGCTCCACAGGTGACAGCGACCGCTTCAGCAAAGAAACCGAAGCGATGGCCGACAATTTGGCCAGACTGAACATGGTGTATGCCCGTATGCTGGAAGCCATGTCGCCCAACGCCATCTTCGCCAACATGATGGCCAGTAGCATGAACACTGCACCCGCTCCTGAAGCACCTGCCAAATCCGAAAAAACCGACGGAAAAGAATCTTGAAAATGATTTGTAAATTAACAACATACTGCAATGCCTGCCAGTAACGCCCCCGAGACTCCGAGGCAGCGAATGATCGGCCTGATGTACATCATGCTGTTGTGCTTGCTGGCACTAAACGTTTCGTCCGAAGTGCTCCACGGCTTTGAGCTGGTGGACGATAGCCTGACGACCAGCACGCAGAATTCCAGTGCCCAGAACAATGTTTTGTACGAAGATTTCAGTCAAAGTTACAAACACAATCCCGGTAAAGTAAAGGAATGGTACGATCGTGCGCTCGACCTGAAACGTCGTTCCGACAATTTGTACAACCAGATTAGTCAACTCAAGATGGAAGTGGTCCGTGAATCCGATGGCAAAAAAGCTGACGTGCACAACATTCAGCGTGCCGACAATCTGGATGCCGCTTCCACCGTTTTGATGCCCCCCAACAGTCACAAAGCCAGACAACTGAAATTCGCCATAGAGAAATACCGTGATTACATCGTCAAGCTCGTTAGTGACAGCTTGAAACGCAAGGTCATTCTCGATAATTTCAATACCAAGCCCACTCCTCGCGCCAAAAAAGCCGGCCATACCTGGGAAAGCTCGATGTTCGAAAACATGCCAGTCGGTGCAGTTGCCACCATCTTCACCAAAATGCAGAACGACATCCGTTATGCCGAAGGCGAAGTGCTCCATGAACTCATCAACAACATCGATGTCAAAGATTTCCGTGTGAACCAAATCAAGGCCTACGTCATCGCCAATTCCGAAAACGTGATGCGTGGAAGTGCCTACCGTGCCCACATTGTTCTTTCGGCCGAAGACTCCACTCAGCGTCCCAACGTTTATGTCAACGGCAGGATGCTCGATGCTTCCCGCAGAGGCCTGTTTGAGATCACGACCAGTAAATCGGGTATTTTCCCTGTCAAAGGCTACTTAGAGATGCGTAGAGGCGACGGTACCCTGCAACAATACCCTTTTGAACAGAAATACACTGTGGTCGAACCCATGGCCACCGTTTCCAACACGATGATGAACGTTTTGTACGCTGGCATCAACAACAAGCTCAGTATCTCGGTTCCCGGCGTGCCCAACAACCAGATCAGTGCCAACATTAGCAACGGAAGCCTTTCCCGTTCCGGAGATATATGGGTTGCCAGACCAACTGCCATCGGACAACCCTGCGTCGTCACCGTTTCAGCCACGATGGATGGTAAAAGTCGCGTAGTCACAACGTCAACGTTCAGGGTTCGCCCATTGCCTGAAGCCAGAGCATTCATCCTTTATACAGACAACAATGGCGTTGAACGACGTTATAAAGGAGGTACTGGCTTTTCAAAAGCCAAACTCCTCTCCACATCAGGCATCATTGCCGCTTTGGATGACGACCTTTTGGAAGTAGATTTCACTGTCCTGTCATTTAAAACCACCATTTACGATTCCATGGGAAATTCCAAAGACGAAATCTCACAAGGATCCAAATTCTCGGACAATCAGCTTTTACAAATTCGTTCCCTATCCCGTGGCAAACGCCTTTGGGTAACAGGCATCCGTGCAGTTGGGCCCGATAAAGTAGAACAAATGCTTCCTCCGATGGAAGTCATCATCAACTAATTAAACCATTGCCTCATGAATATGAATCGCATAAAAGGAATAATCATTGCATGCACCTTAAGCTTAACAGCAACCGTGTTCTGCCAGACAACGCAAACAAAACAGACCAATGCCGACACTCAGGACGACTTTCCCGAAGTCTCCATTAAAAAAAGTAAAATAGCCGAAACCCAACAAACCAGAGGCGAAGATGTGCTATGGAAACGCGACGTTTATCGCATGGTTGATCTTCTGAATGGGAACAACGGTGCCCTCTACTTCCCAGTGGAGCCAACTGCCGAACGCCAGAATTTGTTCTGTACGATCTTCAGTATGGTTGCGAAAGGTCAATTGACAGCTTATGAATACCCTATGAGCGGAAGCGAAGTTTTTTCGGATGAGTCTGCAGTGAAAGTCAAAGTATTACTGAAGACATTTGAGATTCCTTACAAGGAAAAGGCCGATCCGAAAAAGGCGGGTGCTTTCATTTATGATATCGACGCTATTGATTTTCCTAGCAGCGAAGCCACCCTTTTTTACGTAAAAGAAGTGTATTACCTCGATCAGCGGAATTCGACCATGCACATAAAGACCTTGGCCCTTTGTCCAGTCCTGATTCGAGAAGACGAAACGGGGCAAATACAAAAAAAGCCCATGTTCTGGGTTACCTTTGAAAGCCTAAAAGCAGCACTGTCTCAGATTTCGGTTTCAGCCGACACCATCAACAGTGTCAGACGCATGACCGCTTATGATTTTTTTAACCAACATCGTTACAAAGGTGACATTTACAAGGTCTCCAACCTTAGGAACCTATCACTCTACGATTATTGCCACACACCCGAGGATTTAGCTAGAGAACAGATGCGGCTTGAAAACGAGCTGAAAAATATGAGCGACAAACTTTGGGAACCCAGCCAACGTGAAATGCGTGCTGCTGAAGCTCAGAAAGACGCAGAAACTAAGGCTGCTGCAAAGAAAGCCAAGGAAGCTGCAGCAAAAGCACCTAAGAAACCAGCTGCAACTGCAAAAAAGGACGCACCAAAGGCTCAGGTCTAAGCACCTAAAAATCCTTAAAAAGTAGTATTGTTTCGGCGATTTAAGTATCTTTGGATGTATCCTCTATATAATCAATAATACATGAACAACAATTACTGTGTTATAATGAGCGGTGGCATCGGAAGCCGCTTTTGGCCAGCCAGTCGAACCACGTATCCAAAACAGTTTCTTGATTTCTTCGGAACCGGCCGTTCCCTGTTACAGCAGACTTTTGACCGCTTTCGTCAAATCATCCCGGTCGAAAACATCTTCATCGTCACGAACAAGATGTATAAAGAACTGACGATGGAGCAACTGCCGGAGATCAATGAAGATCAAATCCTGTTGGAACCACAACGCCGAAACACTGCACCCTGCATCGCTTTCGCTGCAAATCGAATCCGCGCCATCAACCCCAACGCCAACATGGTTGTTGCACCCTCCGACCACCTCATTCTGAGAGAGCAAGACTTTTTGTTCCGTATCAACGAAGGCTTGACCTTCGTCAGCAATCACAAAACGTTGTTGACTTTAGGCATGAAGCCCAACCGTCCAGAAACAGGCTACGGCTACATCCAAATTGACTCCGAACAAATGGACAACATCAATAAGGTTAAAACATTTACAGAAAAGCCCGATGCCGAATTGGCAAAGGTTTTCGTAGAAAGCGGCGAATTCATGTGGAATTCAGGCATTTTTCTTTGGAATGTTCAGACCATACTTTCTGCCTTCGATGAATTGTTGCCGGACATCGCAAGCCGCTTCAACAGCGGACAAGAATATTTCAACACTCCTGGGGAACCCAAATTCATCGACTCCATTTTTCCGGCATGTCCAAACATTTCCATCGATTACGGCATCTTGGAAAAAGCATCAAACGTCTATGTCATTTCCGCCGACTTCGGTTGGTCCGATTTGGGTACTTGGGGTTCCCTACATGATTTGTCTAATAAAGACGATGATAACAATGCCGTTTTGAAATGCAAAGCCATGTTCTACAACAGCCACGACAATTTAATTTCACTAGCTAGTGGAAAGTTGGCAGTTCTAAGCGATTTGGATGGCTTCATCGTAACCGAATCGGACAATGTCTTATTGATTTGCAAAAAGGAAAACGAACAGGAAATTCGTCAGTTTGTAATCGATACACAAATGAAAGTCGGAGATGCCTATGTTTAATTAACGGCGATGCGTTTTCTTTTTCAATTCAAAGCTCACACCCAAATATTTACGTCGCACGATTTCATTCGCAGCTAATTCTTCGGGCGTACCCTGAAACTGAATTTTCCCTTCAAAAAGCATATAAGCCCTGTCCGTAATGGATAGGGTTTCTTGTACGTTGTGGTCGGTTATGAGGATTCCGATGTTCTTGGTCACCAAATTGGAGACAATTTGCTGAATGTCATCCACGGCGATGGGGTCAACACCAGCGAACGGTTCGTCCAACATGATGAATTTTGGGCTGATGGCCAAACAACGGGCGATTTCTGTACGACGTCGTTCACCCCCAGAAAGACGGTCACCAATATTTTTGCGTACTTTTTCCAAGTGGAATTCAGCAATGAGGCTTTCCAACTTTTCTTTTTGATCGGCTTTAGACATTTTGGTCATCTGCAACACCGATTTGATGTTGTCTTCCACCGTCATTTTCCTAAAAACCGATGCCTCCTGTGCCAGATAACCGATTCCACTTTGCGCTCTTCTGTAAACCGGAAAATCGGTGATATCGGTCTTTCCCAGGAATATCTTGCCTTCATTCGGAATGACCAAACCCGTCGTCATATAAAATGTCGTTGTCTTACCGGCACCGTTTGGCCCCAACAATCCGACAATTTCCCCCTGATGGAGTTCAATTGATACATGATCGACTACCGTTCGGTTGCGGTATCTTTTCACTAGATTTTCAGTGCGCAGCACCAACTCCTCTTCGGGTTCCTGCTGAATCAGTTGTTCCTGATCAACGGGCATCTGTTCGGTCATTTCCAGTTCGGAGTGTTTCTGTTCGGACATACAGTCTTCTGTTTAAACGCGGTTTCGCCTGCAAAAATACGAAAAGTACATGGATTTTACGTGCCCTTTAACAGGATTAAAGTATATTTGCACGAATATGGAAACGCTTTATTTATGAACCTTATAGAACACGTCGGGAAATACAGCCTGCTTATGTACCGCACCTTTTCGGTACCACAGCGCTGGAAACTTTTTTTGAAACAACTCTGGCGGGAAATCGAGAAACTGGGTGCTGACTCCCTGGTCATTACATTCATCATCTCCATTTTTATCGGAGCAGTGATGACCATGCAAACCCAAATGAACATAGAGAACCCACTCCTGCCCCGCTACACGGTTGGTTTGGTCACACGTGACACCCTCCTATTGGAATTCTGTTCCAGCATCATGTGCCTCATCTTAGCTGGTAAAGTGGGATCCAATATTGCATCCGAAATCGGAACCATGCGCATATCCGAACAAATCGATGCCATGGAAATCATGGGAGTGAATAGCGCCAACTACATCATTCTTCCTAAGATTATCGGATTCATGGTGTTTATCCCGTTTCTTGTAATCTACAGCATGTTCTTTGGCTTGGTCGGAGGATATTTAATTTCTGTATTCACGGATCTGATTACTCCAGCCACCTATATTTACGGCATTCAATATTGGTTTATACCTTGGTACGTCTATTATTCCATCATTAAGTCCGTCATTTTTGCTTTTGTCATCACGTCTGTTTCTTCCTACTATGGTTATTACTCCTACGGAGGAGCGCTTGATGTCGGTAAATCAAGCACCAGTGCCGTTGTCAACAGCAGCATCATCATCCTTTTGCTGAACGTGATCCTCACTAAAATTCTCCTTGCATCATGATACTGCTTGATAACGTTCATAAATCCTTTGATGGCAAAGAAGTTCTCAAAGGCATTGATACCGTATTTGAAACGGGTAAGACCAACCTCATCATCGGACAAAGTGGATCAGGTAAAACGGTATTGCTCAAATGCGTTGTCGGCTTGCTCGAACCAACATCAGGCGATATCTTTTATGATGGTCGTAGCTTGGCAGCCATGGGCAAAAATGAACGAACCCAACTTCGGAGCGAATTGGGTATGCTGTTTCAGGGTTCAGCCCTATTTGATTCGCTAAGTGTCCAAGACAATGTCCTGTTTCCGTTACGGATGTTTTCGGAAGTAAGCGACAAGGACAAAATTAAACGCGCCCGTTATTGTTTGGACCGCGTCGGGCTCACAGGAGCTTATACGAAATTCCCCTCCGAAATAAGCGGTGGAATGCAAAAGCGCGCCGCAATTGCACGTGCCATAGCATTGAATCCCAAATATCTATTTTGTGACGAACCAAATTCTGGTCTTGACCCATTGACTTCTATCAAGATTGATGAACTGATCACCGACATCACCGAAGAATACCAAATGACCACCATCATCAACACCCACGATATGAATTCCGTGATATCCATGGGAGAAAAGGTCATTTTCATCTACGAAGGCGAAAAGGGCTGGGAAGGCACCAAAGAAGAAATCATCACAGCAACCGACCACCACTTGCGTGAATTTGTCTTTGCATCCAAGTTTTTCCAAAAATCCGTCGAGCTTTCCAAAAAATAACAACCGACATGAAAGTACTCTCCTACAACCTCAACGGCGTTCGTTCCGCCATCAGTAAAGGTCTGGCAGACTATCTTAAATTAGAAAATGCCGACGTCGTCTGTTTTCAGGAAACCAAAGCCCAACCCGAACAAATTGATACAAGTCTGTTTTGGGATGCAGGATATCCCCATTGTTTTTATCATTCCGCCCAGAAAAAAGGCTACAGCGGTGTCGCCATTCTCTCCAAAGTACAACCAGACCGTGTCGTAGTTGGTATGGATAATCACAAATACGACAGCGAAGGCCGTGTAATTCGGGCTGATTTCGGAGATTTCAGCGTACTTTGTGTCTATGTGCCATCCGGTAGCATGGGTGGCATCCGACAGGATTTCAAAATGGAATTTTTAGCAGATTTCCTACACTTTCTCATTGAGTTGCGGAAAGAACGTCCCAACCTGCTCATTTGCGGCGACTTCAACATTTGCCACAAACCCATCGATATCAACCACCCCGAACGCCACAACAACATGTCCGGCTTCCTGCCCGAAGAACGTGCATGGTTTGATCAACTGGTGGAAAGCGGATTCATCGATACATTTCGTGTATTCGACCAAAGTGCCGAAAAATACAGCTGGTGGAATTACCGTTCTTTTGCCCGTGAACGCAACCTGGGTTGGCGAATTGATTACCACCTCATCACACCTCCGCTGCGTGACAGCCTCACAGGCGCGCAGATTCACGACACCATTGTCCATTCCGACCACTGCCCTGTTTCGGCCACACTGAGCCTCTAAGCCCGTCACACCAATGGCACGCGCACACGATTCTTCCTCTGCACTACGAATGGCCTTCTTTATCGGAGCAGCCATCATTACCATCGCATCGACCTTATTTTCCAATCGCTTGGCCAAAGACCTCGCCTTGGAAGAACGCAAGAAAATGGAACTATTGGCCGAAGCTATCCGACTTTTTACCTCAGAGCAAGATGAAGGTGTTCAAATGGACTATACGCTGGTTTCAAAAATCATCGAAGGCAACACCAACATTCCAGTAGTATTGGTCGATGATAAAGGTATCGTAATTAGTCATAACAATCTGGGGCTTAAGAACGAAAACGACACTGCCGAACTGGGCACCATCACTCGAGCTATGATTGCACACAATCAATTTGTCGAAGTGAAAATCAGTAAAGATGTCTCCCATTACTTCTATTATCAGGATTCCAAGCTGCTGCGCAAGTTAACCTACTTCCCGTTTGTTCAACTCATTGTGATGTTCATTTTCTTACTGATAACACTTTCAGCGCTGAATTCCTCCAACCGAGCGGAGCAAGACCGTGTTTGGGTAGGACTGTCCAAAGAAACCGCCCATCAATTGGGCACTCCGATTTCATCACTGATAGCCTGGGTAGAATTATTGAAGCTTAAGAATGTGGATGCCAAACTTCTGGATGAAATGGACAAGGACACCCAACGACTTCAGACCATAGCCCAGCGATTCTCCAAAATCGGATCTAAATCCGAAACCACTCCTCAAGACATCAAACCCGCGCTTGAAAATGCTGTGCAGTACATGCGCAATCGCAGTTCCCGCAAAATCGCCATTACGACACATACACCACCCGAAGCAATACCCGTCTATCTGAATGTACCCCTCTTTGAATGGGTTGTCGAGAATCTTTGCAAAAACGCCATCGATGCCATGGATGCAACAGGAAGAATAGACATCACCCTAACACCCGAAAACAAGCACCTTTTCATTGACGTAACGGACACTGGAAAAGGCATTGCCAAATCCAACTTCAAGACCGTTTTCAAACCAGGCTATACCACTAAAGCCAGGGGATGGGGCCTTGGGCTCTCTCTTGTCAAACGCATCATCGAAGAAAACCACAACGGCAAGATCTTCATTAAATCCTCCGAAATCGGTAAAGGCACTACTTTCCGTATTATTTTGAAGAAAGCATGAAAAGGGCTACACCCACTCCAGTGCAGCCCTCCATGGTCAACTAGACCTTACAAGCGGTTTTCACCGTCAGGTACTGGATATGAGACTATGATGTCTGGGATTATTGATTTTTTGTTTACTTCAGCAAACCCGCCATTGCATTCTTTTAATTCCTCTTCATTTAAAACCACTAGGTTTAAACAGCATTTCAGATTCATACGATTATTTATTTGTATTGATGCCTACTCTAATTGGGTTTTTCAGCATTCACCCACAATGTTGCAACGATTGTACTCCAAAATTAGAGGAACACACTCTCAAATCAGTAGAGTTATTAATAATTATTTAATATAATATATTGGAATGCAAATAGGGCTGCATCCATCACGGTGCAGCCCCATTCCATTAAAGTTGTATTGTTGCTTAAAGTTCGTCGTCACCAATTTCTTCCAAATCCAAAACGGTCTTTCTGGAAGCATTCAGTCGGTCAAAATCTTCTTTGGAACCTACAATCAATTTATCGAAATCACGCTGACCAGTACCGGCAGGAATCAAGTGACCACAGATCACATTTTCCTTCAAACCTTCGAGACGGTCAACCTTACCCTGGATGGCGGCTTCATTCAACACCTTGGTCGTTTCCTGGAAGGATGCGGCCGACATGAAGCTGTTGATTTGCAGAGCAGCACGTGTGATACCCTGTAGAATCTGGTTGGACGTTGCTGGAATAGCATCGCGTGTATCAACCAATTTCAGGTCACGACGTTTCAGTGAAGAGTTTTCGTCACGCAGTTTGCGAGCAGTTACAATCATACCTGGCTTCAGGTTGATGGAATCACCAGCTTCGAGAACAACTTTCTTGCCCCAAATACGGTCATTTTCTTCCATGAATTCGTTCTTGTCGATCAGTTGTTGTTCGAGGAAACGCGTATCACCGGCATCTACGATTTCAACTTTACGCATCATTTGACGAACAATTACTTCGAAGTGCTTGTCGTTGATTTTCACACCCTGTAGGCGATAAACGTCTTGAACTTCGTTCACGATGTATTCCTGAACAGCCGTTGGGCCCTTGATGGCCAAAATGTCGGCAGGCGTGATGACACCGTCAGAAAGTGGTGTTCCAGCGCGAACAAAGTCGTTCACCTGAACCAGAACCTGTTTTGTCAAAGGCACCATGTACTTCTTGACTTCACCGGTTTTGGATTGAATCACTATTTCACGGTTACCGCGTTTTACACGACCGAATTCGATGATTTCACCGTCGATTTCGGAAACCACAGCAGGATTGGACGGGTTACGGGCTTCAAAAAGCTCAGTGACACGGGGAAGACCCCCGGTGATATCACCAGCCTTGGCAACCGCACGCGGAATCTTGACAAGGATTTCACCAGCAACAATGTGTTCACCGTCTTCTTTCAACAAGTGGGCACCAGCAGGTAAGTTATAGGTACGAAGACGTTCGCCGCTTTCATCCAATACGTGGATGGAAGGAATTCGGGTACGGTCCTTCGGTTCGATGATGATCTTTTCCTTCATCTTCGTCGTATCATCGGTATAGGAATTGAAGGTCACACCTTCTTCGACAGAGTCGAATTCCAATTTACCGGATTGTTCCGAGATGATGGTTGCATTATAGGCATCCCATTCGCAGATCTTTTCTCCCTTGGTCACGCGATCGCCGGGATTGAAAAACAACTTGGAGCCATAAGGGATGTTCTGTGTTGTCAGTATCACTTTGGTGACTGGTTCAATCAAACGAAGCTCACCGTAACGGCCAACGACAATCTGAACAGCGTTTCCACTTTCATCCTTTGCATCCACTGCACGAAGTTCATCAATTTCCAAGATGGCATCGTGATGGGCAACAATGGAGGATTCAGCCTTAACATTACCAGCTACCCCCCCTACGTGGAACGTACGAAGCGTCAACTGCGTTCCCGGTTCCCCGATGGACTGAGCCGCGATAACACCAACAGCTTCCCCACGCTGAACCAGTTTCCCGGTAGCAAGGTTGCGGCCATAACATTTGGTACAAACACCTTTCTTAGATTCGCAAGTCAATACCGAGCGGATTTCTACGCGTTCGATGGGTGAAGATTGTATCTTAAGGGCGACTTCTTCGGTGATTTCCTGTCCCGATTCAACCAATAATTCATTGGTAATGGGGTGATATACGTCATGTACAGAAACACGTCCCAAAATGCGTTCGAACAAAGTAGCCACTTTCTTGATTTCAGTAGCAGCCAAACCACGGAGTGTACCGCAGTCTTCTTCGTTGATGATCACATCGTGTGAAACGTCCACCAGACGACGAGTCAGGTAACCAGCATCAGCTGTTTTCAGTGCCGTATCGGCAAGACCTTTACGAGCACCGTGGGTAGAGATGAAGTACTCAAGCACGGAAAGACCTTCCTTAAAGTTGGAAAGAATTGGGTTTTCAATAACCTGACCGCCTTCTGCACCGGATTTTTGCGGTTTGGCCATCAGACCACGCATACCAGACAGCTGACGAATCTGTTCCTTGCTACCACGAGCACCAGAGTCAAGCATCATATAAACAGAGTTGAAACCTTGGTTGTCGGTTTCCAACTGTTTCATCAAAATGTTGGAAAGTTTGGCATTGACACCACCCCAAACGTCGATAATCTTGTTGTAACGTTCGTTGTTGGTGATCGCACCCATGGAGTATTCAGCCACGATGGAATCAACTTCGTCGTAACCTTCCTGGACCAATGCTTCTTTTTCCTTTGGAACGATAACGTCACCCAAGTTGAAGGACAGTCCGCCCTTGAATGCCATCGAGTAACCTGTATCTTTGATGTCATCGAGGAACTGTGCCGTACGAGCCACACCGCAAGCAGCGATGACGCGTCCGATGATGTCACGAAGAGACTTCTTGGTCAGAATTTCATTGATGTAACCAACCTTTTCAGGCACAAATTCATTGATCATTACACGACCAACGGAAGTGTCCGTCAATTTGATAACGGGCTGGCCATTTTCGTCAAGGTCATGTACGCGAACTTTAACGTTGGCGTGCAAAGCAACCTTGCCTTCATTGTATGCAATTGTGGCTTCTTCTGGAGAATAGAATATCAGGTTTTCACCCTTAGCTCCCGGACGAAGCTTGGTCATGTAATACAGACCAAGTACCATGTCCTGTGAAGGAACGGTGATCGGTGCACCATTGGCAGGGTTTAGAATGTTGTGCGAGGCAAGCATCAGCATTTGAGCTTCCAACACAGCTTCGTTACCGAGCGGGAGGTGGACAGCCATCTGGTCACCGTCAAAGTCGGCATTGAAAGCCGTACACGAGAGCGGATGCAGTTGGATAGCCTTGCCTTCGATCAGTTTGGGCTGGAAGGCCTGAATACCAAGCCTGTGCAAAGTCGGAGCACGGTTCAAAAGAACAGGATGGCCCTTCATTACATATTCGAGAATGTCCCAAACGACGGGATCTTTACGATCCACAATCTTTTTTGCGGATTTAACCGTCTTAACAATACCGCGTTCTATGAGTTTGCGAATGATGAACGGTTTGTATAGTTCTGCGGCCATATCCTTAGGAATACCGCATTCATGCATTTTCAGTTCAGGGCCTACGACGATAACCGAACGGGCTGAATAGTCCACACGTTTACCGAGTAAGTTCTGACGGAAACGGCCCTGTTTGCCTTTCAATGAATCGGAAAGGGACTTCAAAGGACGGTTGGCGTCGGTCTTGACGGCGCTTGATTTGCGGGAATTGTCGAACAAGGAATCGACGGCTTCCTGCAACATACGCTTCTCGTTGCGAAGGATCACTTCAGGTGCCTTAATTTCAATCAGACGTTTCAAACGGTTGTTGCGGATGATGACGCGACGATACAGGTCATTCAGGTCGGACGTGGCAAAACGGCCACCATCTAAAGGTACCAAAGGACGCAGTTCGGGCGGAATCACAGGAACAATCTTAATGATCATCCATTCTGGTTTGTTGCGCAGTCTGGACATACGAAATGATTCGACCACCTGCAGGCGTTTCAAAGCTTCAGTCTTGCGTTGCTGAGAACCGTCAGTGCTGGCGCGGTGACGCAGTTCAAATGAAAGTGCATCCAAATCAATACGTTGAAGTAAATCGTGAATAGCATCCGCTCCCATCTTGGCGATGAACTTGTTGGGATCGGAATCTTCCAACAACTGATTTTCGCGGGGCAATGCTTCCAAGATGTCCAAGTATTCTTCTTCAGACAGTAGGTCATCCTTCTTGATGCCTTCGTTTTCCTTGATACCGGCATTGATCACCACATAACGTTCGTAGTAGATGATTGAGTCCAGTTTCTTGGTCGGCAAGCCCAACAGATAACCAATTTTATTCGGCAATGAACGGAAGTACCAGATGTGAGCCACCGGCACGACCAATTGAATGTGCCCCATGCGTTCGCGGCGGACCTTCTTTTCAGTCACTTCCACACCGCAACGGTCGCAGACAATGCCTTTGTAGCGAATACGTTTGTATTTACCACAATGACATTCGAAATCCTTTACCGGACCAAAAATCCGCTCGCAGAACAAACCGTCGCGTTCGGGTTTATAGGTACGGTAATTGATGGTTTCGGGTTTCAACACTTCGCCGCTCGACATTTCGAGGATTTCCTCCGGGGAGGCCAAACCAATCGAAATCTTCGAAAAACTGCTCTTTGCTTTTGTTTCTTTTCTAAAAGCCATATTGTGTATGAGTAATTAACCGTTTATACTTAATCCATTTGGATGCTAAGACCCAAGCCTCTCAATTCATGCAGCAGCACGTTCAGTGATTCCGGAATACCGGGTTGCGGCATCGGGTCGCCCTTGACAATGGCTTCGAATGCCTTGCTGCGGCCAACCACGTCATCGGACTTGATGGTCAGGATTTCTTGGAGGATGTGTGCGGCACCGAATGCTTCGAGTGCCCAAACTTCCATTTCCCCGAAACGCTGACCCCCGAATTGTGCTTTACCACCAAGGGGTTGTTGCGTGATCAAAGAGTATGGACCGATGGAACGGGCGTGCATCTTATCGTCGACCATGTGGCCCAGTTTCAGCATGTAAACCACACCGACTGTAGCTGTTTGGTCAAAACGTACACCTGTGCCACCATCGTACAGATAACATTTGCCATAATGAGGAACACCAGCTTTGTCAGCCCATGAATCCAAATCATCGAGGCTTGCACCATCAAAGATTGGAGTCGCGAACTTCAGACCGAGTTCTTTACCACACCAACCGAGAACTGTTTCAAAAATCTGTCCAAGGTTCATACGGGAAGGTACACCCAGCGGATTCAAAACGATATCGACGGTGGTTCCATCTTCGAGGAACGGCATGTCTTCCTGTCGTACGATGCGGGATACGATACCCTTGTTACCATGACGTCCGGCCATTTTGTCACCAACACGAATCTTACGTTTCTTGGCAATATAAACTTTAGCCATTTGGATGATACCGGCAGGCAGCTCATCACCAATTGTGATGTTGAACTTCTTACGTTTCATGAGGGCGTCCAGTTCTTTGTGCTTGCGCAGATAGTTCAGGATTAAATCGCGGATCATGTCGTTTTTGGCATTGTCCGTGGTCCATTTGCTAACCTGAACTGAGGAATAATTGATTTCACTCAGATTCTTGGCGCTGAACTTGGATCCTTTGGTAATCACTTCGGTACCAAGGTTGTCCTTGACGCCTTGTGAGGTCTTACCGTTGGTCAATACAATTAACTTTTCAATCAGAAGAGCTTTCAGTTTGGTAGCTGATTCTTCAAATTCCTCGTCAATTTTTGGAAGAAGGGCCTTGTCGGTGAGACGTGACTTACGGTTCTTCATCGCTTTGGAGAAGAGACGTTTGTCGATAATTACACCACGCAGGGACGGAGTAGCTTTCAGTGAAGCATCCTTTACGTCGCCAGCCTTATCGCCGAAAATGGCACGAAGCAGTTTTTCTTCAGGGGAAGGGTCAGATTCTCCTTTTGGAGTAATCTTACCAATCAGAATGTCACCCGGTACAATGTGTGCACCAATGCGCACGATACCGTTTTCATCCAAATCCTTGGTAGCTTCTTCACTTACATTGGGTATATCGGAAGTCAATTCTTCAAGACCACGTTTGGTTTCGCGAACTTCCAACGTATATTCATCTACGTGAACGGAGGTGAAAATGTCCTCACGAACCATGCGTTCGTTCAGTACAATGGCATCTTCAAAATTGTAACCCTTCCAAGGCATGAACGCCACTTTCAGGTTGCGGCCGAGTGCCAGTTCACCGTTTTCGGTGGAGTAACCTTCTGTCAGCAATTGACCGTCCGTTACCCGATCACCTTTGTGAATGATGGGGCGTAAGTCGATGGTCGTGCTTTGGTTGGTTTTCTGGAACTTCGGTATGATATAAGTTTTGATCGAATCGTTGAAGCTTACAAATTCTTCTTCTTCGCTGCGATCATATTTAATGCGGATGGTCGTTGCATCAACGTATTCGACTATGCCTTCGCCTTCTGCCATCAATTGTGTGCGGGAGTCACGAATCAACTGTCCTTCCAGACCTGTTCCAACGATCGGCGCTTCACTGCGGATCAGAGGCACTGCCTGGCGCATCATGTTTGATCCCATGAGCGCACGGTTGGCGTCATCATGTTCGAGGAAAGGAATCAAAGCAGCAGCGATGGAAGCAATCTGTGTGGGTGACACGTCCATCAACTGGACATCCTGAGGACCAACAACAGGGAAGTCAGCATCCAAACGGGATTTAACGCGTGAAAGAATGAAGGAACCGTCTTCTTTCAAAGGAGCATTACCCTGAGCGATGATTTTACCTTCTTCTTCTTCGGCAGTCATGTAAATGACTTCGCCCAAATCCACTTTGCTATTTTCAACCTTGCGATAAGGCGTTTCGATGAAACCAAGCTTGTTGATCTTCGCATATACGCAAAGCGACGAAATCAAACCGATGTTTGGACCTTCAGGTGTTTCAATCGGGCAAAGACGGCCGTAGTGGGTATAGTGAACGTCACGTACTTCAAAACCAGCACGTTCGCGGGACAGACCACCAGGGCCGAGGGCAGACATACGACGTTTGTGCGTCATTTCGGCCAGCGGATTGGTTTGGTCCATGAATTGCGAAAGGGCATTGGTTCCAAAGAAAGAATTGATCACGGACGAAATTGTCTTGGCATTGATCAGTTCAACCGGAGCAAATACTTCATTGTCACGAACGTTCATGCGTTCGCGGATGGTACGTGCCATACGGGCGAGACCAACACCGAACTGATTGTTCAGCTGTTCACCAACGGTACGGACACGACGATTGCTTAAGTGGTCAATATCGTCCACGTCGGCGTTGGAGTTCACCAATTCAATTAAATATTTGATGATCTCGATGATATCTTCCTTGGTCAGCACCTTTACGTTCATTTCTGTAGAGAGGTGCAATTTCTTATTGATACGGTAGCGACCTACTTCACCAAGGTCATACCGCTTTTCAGAGAAGAACAGGTTCTGGATGACTTCACGTGCACTGGCATCGTCGGCAGGTTCTGCATTACGCAGCTGACGATAGATGTACAGGACAGCTTCTTTTTCCGAGTTGCTGGGGTCTTTCTGTAAAGTATTGTATATGATACCGTAGTCGGACATGCCTGCGTCTTCCTTGTGCAGGAGGATGGTGGCACAACCAGATTCTACAATTTCATCGATGTGGTCATTTTCTAGAATGGTTTCGCGGTCGATGATCACTTCATTACGCTCGATCGAAACCACTTCACCGGTATCTTCATCCACAAAGTCTTCCACCCAACTTTTCAGTACACGGGCAGCAAGTTTGCGACCAATCAGACGTTTCAATCCGGCTTTCGATACCTTGACCTCTTCGGCCAGGTTGAAAATTTCCAGAATGTCCTTGTCGGTTTCAAATCCGATGGCACGAAGCAAAGTGGTTACTGGTAGTTTCTTTTTACGGTCAATGTACGCATACATGACATTGTTGATGTCTGTAGCGAACTCAATCCAGGAACCCTTGAACGGAATAATACGTGCCGAGTACAGCTTTGATCCGTTGGCATGCAGGCTTTGTCCGAAGAAAACGCCCGGTGAACGGTGCAGCTGCGAAACGATGACACGTTCGGCTCCATTGACAACAAAAGTTCCTTTGGGTGTCATATAGGGAATAGCTCCCAAATAGACATCCTGAAACTTTGTCTCGAAATCTTCGTGATCGGGATCGGTACAGTACAACTTCAGTCTGGCCTTCAAAGGCACATTATACGTCAGTCCGCGCTCAATGCACTCGTCGATGGAATAACGGGGCGGATCGATGTAATAATCCAAAAATTCTAGAACAAAGTTGTTGCGGGTATCTGCAATTGGAAAGTTTTCGGTGAAAACTTTATAGAGGCCCTCGTTCTTACGTCTTTCGGGCGGAGTATCCAGTTGCAGGAAGTCCTGGAATGACTTCAATTGCACTTCCAAGAAATCCGGATAGTCGAGCGGACTCTGGATGGAGGCAAAATTAACTCTTTTAGTTTCAGTTGTTGAAGACATTTATGAGTGTATTTATGATCGTTTTGCGAATGTGAGCATGTTTGCTTTGTCCCGCCGGACGGATGAAACGATCCTTGTAAAAAGAACTTAAAATTAAATAAGACACAAAAAGGTTTAGAATCTCCTTTCAAGGAGACTCTAAACCAAAGTACCTGATAATCAGGTAGTAATGCTATTTAAGTTCAACTTCAGCGCCAGCTTCTTCCAAAGTTTTCTTCAAAGCTTCAGCTTCGTCTTTGCCAGCACCTTCCTTCAATACGGAGGGAGCAGCGTCAACGAGGTCTTTTGCTTCTTTCAAGCCAAGACCGCAAGATTCCTTGACAGCCTTAACGACAGCCAATTTAGCGGCACCAGCCGATTTCAAGACTACGTCAAAAGAAGTTTTTTCTACAGGAGCAGCAGCACCTTCAGCAACAGGAGCAGCAGCAACAGCAACAGCTGCAGCAGCAGGTTCAATGCCGTATTCGTCCTTCAGGATGGTAGCCAGTTCGTTTACTTCTTTTACAGTTAAATTCACCAATTGTTCAGCAAAAGCTTTCAAATCTGCCATTTTTGTATGTATTAAAATTGTTATTGTTACTTGGTTTGTTGTATTTAGTTTTCTCTTTCACCCAGTGTTTTCAAAACACCGTGGAGAATGGTACCTCCGCTTTGGAGGGCAGATACCACGTTTTTAGCAGGCGATTGCAACAAGCCAATAACTTCTCCGATGAGTTCGTTTTTGCTCTTGATGTGAATCAGTGCTTCCAACTGGTCAGGACCGATATAGAAACTTTCTTCTACGTATGCAGCTTTCAAGGCTGGAACTTGTTTTCCTTTTGAAAATTCCTTGATCAGTTTAGCAGGAGCGTTGGCGGATGCTGAAAACATCATTGCGGTGTTTCCTTTCAATACGCCGTCCAATTCGCTGAAATCTGTATCAAGGCTTTCCAAAGCCTTAGCAAGCAAGGTATTCTTTACGACCACGAGCTTGATGCCTTGGCTGAAGCAGAGTCTTCTGAGTGCACTGGTTGTCGCTGCATTCATTGCAGAGATATCAGTGAGGTAGAAGCTTCCATATTCTCCAACCGTTGCAGCAATCTGCCCGATTACGGTGCTTTTATCTTCCTTCTTCATAATTCAAATTTGATTAGTTTTCCTCAACGG
>Ga0302289_1000067_pt1 | contig 62278 bp, 52 predicted proteins | sample III_Fen_N1_2_FD_194552 | JGI IMG/M metagenome (GOLD analysis project Ga0302289, IMG submission 194552) | Peat permafrost microbial communities from Stordalen Mire near Abisko, Sweden - III_Fen_N1_2 | ecosystem: Environmental > Terrestrial > Soil > Wetlands > Permafrost | place: Sweden: Abisko... | reverse complement strand
AATTATCAATTATAGAATTGATTACATTAACCATCTGATTAAGAATTTTCTCTACCACAGGATTTCGCAACGAATTTTTCGGTAATATTTCAAGACGGTCTTTATAAATTTTGCTGTCCAATTCTTCTTTGGTCAGAGAACTTGCCGAATGCCTGTAACCGGCGTATTCACAGGCAACGTCATACTTGTTTCCGGCTTTCAAATAAGGTAATATTTTTCGGATTGCCTTTGCCGAAAGACTGCCGTAATCGTCTTGAAGCGTTATGCCAGCTATAATCACCGCATATTCTTTTTCAAACCCGTAGAGTTCAGTTATTTTATTGATTAGCTTCTCATAGCCTGTTGTTGAATCGTCACCCTCGAAAGAATACAATAAATGCCAAAGACTATACATGACCTGTTCTTCCAACGGTTTATCCGAGTCAAAATAAAGAATATCGGTATTATAGCCCAAACTTCTAAAAATCGCTTCGACTGTTTTCAATATTTCAGAGGCTGGGTTCTTTTCAATGTCAATATCGTGTCCGCTCTTTTCTACTATTCGTTGATAGGCTTTATACAAAATGGCTTGCGTTAGATTGCCTTGAATGGAAGTAAAATTCATATCCAGCTCTTTGGCATTGTCAAAAAGCAATTTAAGCACATCTTCTTTTTTGAGTTCCTTTTTAATGGATAGCTCAGCCGCCAAAAGCTCTTTCTCTTCCTGATACAGCTCACGTCGACCACCATATCCCAACGAATCTTCCGTTTTATCAAACGATGTATCAACTTTTTGCTTCTTACTTTTCTTTCCTTTTCCAAAAACTTCGATATTATTTAGCGTCTGCCATATTTTAAACTCTTGAAAAAAAGGAGAAGAGCGGGGAATGACACGACTGCCAACCGTTTTTGTTTTCTTTTTTCCATCAATCTCCACTTCAATTTTTCGACGCTCAAATTCACAAAAACCAATCAAGCCTTTTTGACTTTTCAACGGACGCTGGTAGAAAATAACAACATCACGGATTTCACATTTCAATTCTTCTGTCAATTCTTTATGAAATTTGGCTTGCCTCTCCCAAATGATGTTGAACTCATCCAGATAATCCTGACGGTAAAATACCATATTCCGTAAACTCGCATTTGGATTATCATTCAGCACAGCCATTTGATACTGCCCAACGGTTTGCTTGCCGAAATAGAGTTCTTTACTCCGATCGCTGATTGAACCAAGGGAATCGCTCGATCCATTGACTTGGATACTAATTTGTTGCAACACAACGACTAACTGCTCCAAGCTCATTTTTTCCGACAAAGCTTTTGCCCGCCACTCATAATTTTCAGCCTTTTGTTCTGCTGCATTGCCCTGCCTTCTCGCTCCGACCAGTTCAAATCCTTTTTCTTTAAAAGCTTTTACGCAGATGGCCCAAACAGCATCGCGTTTTTTGCCGCGAAGCTCTTCTTTCAATTCAACGGAAAGATAAACTGGATAAAACAACGACTGTTTATCAAACACTTTGTCAAATTCGGCTTGCAGGTCTGAACGGTAAAAATCGGGAAGTTGTTTTTTTCCAGCTCTCAAAAGTTGCATACAAAACTGTCCAGGAGTCAGGTTTTCGTTATACAACTTTTTTGCAACCTCCATTCCGTCAATCAAAGTGCCGTCTTCACCACCTTTTACTTTTCTACTACTTTTGTAGCCGCGCTTTTTGTTGATCATTAGCAATACACGGGCAAACTGTTCCAGCGTGATTTCTTCCTCGGCGGCTTTTGACCGCAAGCGATAAGTTTCAAATGTGGTTCGATTTTCGTTTTCGGACAAGATCGTTTTATCGCTAATAAATCCGTTATCTTTCAGTATTTCAATCAAATTTTCTCTTCGAAGTTTATAGCGTTGTAAGTTACGACGCATACTGCGTTTCAAAGTTCGGTCGGCATTGGTGGTAATACTTTTCCCCTTTTCAAAATTTTGCTGCTCATCCACTGTCAACGGATTAACCCGAACGCCCAATTTTATAATGGACGATTTCTCCGACTCGTTTTCTGCTTCATTTACAAGGGCCCAGCCAATGCTGTTGGTTCCTAAGTCCAGGCCTAAAATTTGCCTCATAGCTTATTTCTAAAATTAATTTTTCAAAAATAAAGCAAATAATTTGCACTATCAATTTTTTATATTATTATTGCAGCATATTTTGAAAGCAAGTCACAATAAGGATTATTCCGTTGTGAAAACATTTAAGGCGGCGAAAGTCGCCTTTTTTGTATAAAAAAACCTGCAATAAAAATTGCAGGTTTTTTTCTGATAACAGGATAAAGATTCATCAATTTTTTCAATCCAAAATATTGTCGCAATCTATTGACTACCTGCTATTTAACAGCAGATATACTGTTACCAATCGGCCAAAGATAGAATTTTGAAAGCAAATCACAACTGGAGGTGCAACCGTTAATACAGCTCCAGTACTGTTACCAATCGGCCAAAGATAGAATTTTGAAAGCAAATCACAACTATTAAGGTTGATTCCTTAAAATCGGTTCCACTGTTACCAATCGGCCAAAGATAGAATTTTGAAAGCAAATCACAACTGAAAAAGAGGGTATTCACAGAATTGAATAACTGTTACCAATCGGCCAAAGATAGAATTTTGAAAGCAAATCACAACTACTGATCCTGCGTTATGGTTTTATCTTCAACTGTTACCAATCGGCCAAAGATAGAATTTTGAAAGCAAATCACAACGAATCTCTTGATGTGCGCTACCGTGCCGCCACTGTTACCAATCGGCCAAAGATAGAATTTTGAAAGCAAATCACAACTCCAAGGACAGCGATTGTAATGTGCGCTACACTGTTACCAATCGGCCAAAGATAGAATTTTGAAAGCAAATCACAACCTTGTATTTCAGGTCCACATTTTCAATCTTACTGTTACCAATCGGCCAAAGATAGAATTTTGAAAGCAAATCACAACCCGTGGAATCCCGTGCCGCATTGTCTGCTAACTGTTACCAATCGGCCAAAGATAGAATTTTGAAAGCAAATCACAACCCAACAGACGATTATTCAAGTCTTGAAATTACTGTTACCAATCGGCCAAAGATAGAATTTTGAAAGCAAATCACAACCCCGCGCCCATAATCAACCATGATAGGTTTACTGTTACCAATCGGCCAAAGATAGAATTTTGAAAGCAAATCACAACTAGTTTGGATCCGGTGAAAATTTGGCAGCGACTGTTACCAATCGGCCAAAGATAGAATTTTGAAAGCAAATCACAACTCTCCGGCTTGTGGTGAGTCACTCTGTTCGACTGTTACCAATCGGCCAAAGATAGAATTTTGAAAGCAAATCACAACAGCCGCTCTCTGTATGTTGCCGAAGGGTGTACTGTTACCAATCGGCCAAAGATAGAATTTTGAAAGCAAATCACAACTCATTTGCTGGTAGGAATTCTTAATAGTGAACTGTTACCAATCGGCCAAAGATAGAATTTTGAAAGCAAATCACAACTATGCCGCTGTTGGTGGTGTTTCAGACCTTACTGTTACCAATCGGCCAAAGATAGAATTTTGAAAGCAAATCACAACATCTTCAGCAGAGGTAATATCGATAGATATACTGTTACCAATCGGCCAAAGATAGAATTTTGAAAGCAAATCACAACTGTGTCCATTGCCAATATAACTGACATCAGACTGTTACCAATCGGCCAAAGATAGAATTTTGAAAGCAAATCACAACTATCGACTCAGTGACAAAAACAATAGCATCACTGTTACCAATCGGCCAAAGATAGAATTTTGAAAGCAAATCACAACCTGGCGAACATCATCAATGAAAACAATCTACTGTTACCAATCGGCCAAAGATAGAATTTTGAAAGCAAATCACAACGTCAGTGGCTTTTTGCCAGACATTTACTAACTGTTACCAATCGGCCAAAGATAGAATTTTGAAAGCAAATCACAATAGCTGGGCAGAAAATCTGCAACGCCTTCAAAATGTTATTGTTAAATTCATAAATTGGGGTAGAGAATTCCGGATTGATGGATATTTTGTCAACATCTTGAGTAAATTTGGAGATGAATCGTGTATCTGAGCATCTCGAAATATGTCTGGTATCAGGGTCTTGAAAATGAATATACAATTTTCTATATGAGTAAACAGTTTGCGTTGTTTTAAAAATACCCCGCTGCTTTGTGGCGGGGAGTTTCATTCAAGAGAATTCCCTGTAGTGCGCCTATGGCTATTTTTTTTTAATTAATCATATATTTACAATTGCTTATTTTTACTCATTCTCTTATATCCACTTGACAACGGTGTTTTTTTTGCCTACATTTGAATCGCTAAGAAGAAATAAATCCCTCTTTGGAAAGCAACAGTAACTTCCCATTAAACAACGTAATACGTCAAAAACATGTCCATCAACAAAGCCATCCTAGTCGGAAACGTGGGACGCGATCCCGACATCCGCTATTTCGACAAAGAAAGTGAAAAGAAGAACTCCGTGGCCTCCTTCACCTTGGCCACCACCGAACGCGGTTACACACTGGCCAACGGCACCCAAGTGCCGGACCGAACCGAATGGCACAACATCGTAGCATGGAGAGGGCTGGCCGAATTGGCTGAAAAGTACATCCGCAAGGGTTCACAAATCTACGTGGAAGGTAAAATCGTTACCCGCAGTTGGGAAAAAGAAGGCGTAACCCGCTACACAACGGAAATTGTGGCCGAGACCATTCAATTGCTCGGATCCCGCAGGGAAGGACAAACCGAAACAGCAGCGCCCTCACCGGCAGCCAAAGTTCCCACAACAGCACCCGCACCTGAAATGCCGGAAAGCGGCGGTTCAGCCGACGACCTACCCTTTTAATACAGTGCCTTGACAACCCGGATAGTCTACCAACAGCCATTCAATGCCGCTCTTAAATGCTTCGGCTTAGGCGTATTGGTTTTGTCCGGGTTGATGATGGGCGGGCTGATACTGAGTGGGTGCAAGCGGCAGGAAATGCCCAAGCCCTACGCCTACGCCAGGCTGGATTACCAAAAGACACCACACAAAACATGCCAGTTACCGGGCTTTCCTTGCCGGTTCGATTACCCCGATTTCTTTCTTATCAACGAGAAACCCTCGGGAAAGCCCACTACACGATGGGTTGATTTTAGCTGGCCGGCTTACGGCGTGACACTGTCTACCACCTACCAACGCACCGAAGGCCGTTTTAACGCAGAAGAACAGGCCGAACGCATGGCTGGGTTGTTGCGGGAAAAACTGCCTATGTACGCCACACTTAACACCACCCTCCTTATTCTTTCCGACTCCACATTAAAAGCCTATCTATTTGAGGTAAAAGGATCTACCAGCATTCCTCTGGAGTTTTTGATCACCGACGGGAAGCAACACCTTTTTCAAGGCATTGTTCAATTTGACCAAGTGCCAAATCGGGATGCATTGGCTGACATACTCGATGGACTCAACGCCGACATGCGTCGGTTGATTACCTCGTTCACCTTTACCCCCACGCCATGAGTCTGCTGCACGTTGAACACAGGGATGCACGTAGCTTCGGCATCTGGCACATCACTGAAAGCGAAAGCGAATTGGAAACGTTGTCGGGTTGTACGGCACCCTCAAAACTAACCAATCCTTCGCGCAAGTTGGAATACCTCGCGGTACGATCGTTAGCGGTAACCATGGGTCTCGATCCTGCTCAAATTGACTACCACCCTTCGGGCAAACCTTACCTGAAAGACAGCACATTGGCCATCAGCCTCTCGCACACCAAACACTATGCGGCCATTGTCGTGTCGAATCATCCGCTCATTGGCATTGACATTGAGCAACGTACCGAACGGGTGGAACGGGTTCGACACAAGTTTATGCATCCTCAGGAAGAAGCAGCGCTGGAAGCATCCGGCATAGATACGCTTACCGGACTGCTCATGCATTGGTGTACGAAGGAGGCGGTGTTTAAAGCCGTCCCTGAAGTTGACATTGATTTTGCCAAGGAAATACGGGTAACGCACCTACCCGACAAACAAACCACAGGCGAGGCCACCTTTATTCGCACGCAAACCACCTTTCAGCTCGAAGTCAGGTCAACACCTGATTTCGTTATGGTCATCTGCCACGCTGGCGTTATTGACCTCTCCGCTTCAAAATGATCCAAATAATGAGGGGCGCGCCGAACAGGGCCGTCACCGAATTGATGGGCAGGGTGTTGCCACCCAGTCCGGGCAGTTGTGTGACGATGTCGCAGAGCAAGAGCAGGCAGGATCCGCACAAAATACTGGCAGGCAGCACAATGCGGTGGTCCCAACTCTTGAAGAGGCCCCTGGCTATGTGAGGAACAGTTACCCCAATAAAGGTGACCGGGCCGGCAAAGGCCGTCACGCCACCGGCCAACAAAGCTGTAGCCAGAATGAGGAGAAAACGAACGCGCATCACCGAAACCCCCAATCCTTTGGCGTAGTGTTCACCAATAAGTAGCACGTTCAGGGTTTTGATTAGAGAAAATGACACAATCAAACCGACCACGATGACCACGACCAACAGAGGCATCATAGACCAAGACACGGCACTCAGGCTTCCAAACGTCCAGACAATGAATACCTTGAGTGTATCAGGATTGCTAAAGTTTTGAAACACGCTGGTCAGCGCCCCTCCAATGTAGCCAAACATCATGCCGACAATGAGCAGCGAAACCAAATCGGGTACCCGGACGGAAGTAAGCAGCACCAGGAAAAGGACTGCGGCAGCACCTATGATAGCAGCGGCCACCAACCCCCAGGATCCCACGCCCAGCAAGAGTCCGCCTACGCCCGAAGCCAACATTGTGACCAAGGCTACGCCCAACCCGGCACCCGCATTGATACCCAATACGTCGGGACCGGCCAGCGGGTTGCGGAACAGGGTTTGCATGAGCAAGCCGGAAACCGAAAGGGCAGCCCCGGCCAAAACTGCGGTGATGGCCTTAGGCAGGCGGTAGTTCAAAACGATTTCCCGGAACGCCGTATCCCCCTCGCCGGAAATAACAGCCAACAAGGCACGGAAAGGGATGGTCACGCTGCCAAATGCCAGGTCGCACAGGAGCAGCAGCACGAGAAGCAGTCCCAATGCAATAAACAGGAAGCGCGAACGATCGATGCTCATCAGTGCAGTTGTTTCAGGTAAGTCCAGGTATGTTCAGGCAGCAGTTCCGGATGGAATAGGTGCAGAAAATCGGCCAACAGGCTATCGGGATGCGCTACAGCGCCTTCCCAAAAATCATTTCCCCCCTGAGGTGTCACGCGGTTGCTGTAGCTGTACACCTTTCCCTGACGAAAGGCTTTAAATAGGGTGTAGCGTTGATCCAACGCTTTTAGTTCATGCAAAGACGTTCCGCTTGTAGCCCCCACCCAAATAGTAGCCTCGCCCAATTCCTTATAGACTTGTTCGAACGAAAGGGGCAGACTGCCCCGGGTGGTGTCGTTGGCGTAGAGGTAACGGCCGCCTGCATCCACAAACAGCTTGGCGGTGAAGCTGCGTCCACCGGGTTGGTACCAGGTACCGCGAAAATTATCACCGGAAAGAATAAGGGGTTTACTGCTTGTGGCGTGTTTTCCCAATTTCTTAAGATGCTCATAGCGGTTAGCCGTTTGGGCAAACAAGCTGTCGGCCAAGGCTTCCTTGTCAAAGAAACAAGCGATGTAGCGAATCCATTCAGCCCTTCCCAACACATCGGCTTCCATCCATTCGTTGTTGTACACCACAGGCACGCCGGCGGCTATCAAGCGATTAACGTGTTCGTCGTATTGATTGAAGCCGGAAACCATGACCAAACCCGGTTTCAGTAGCAGGCAGCGTTCAACATTCAAGCTAAAGGGGTCGCCCAAATCAAGGATGCGCCCTGAGGCACATCCTGCCCTAAGCGTGGGGTTATACACGCGTTTGGCTTCGCACAGACCGGTCACCTTGTCTAATTCACCCAAGAGTTCCAGAAAGGCGTAGTGGGTGGAAGAGGCCGTCACCAGGGAGCGAACGGGCGTGAGGATGCGGATACCGTCGGAGGGGGTCTTTTGGGTGCTGTCGTCTGTCAGGTAGTACCGGGCCAATTCTTCGCCTTCAACCCAGGGACTATGCAGAATCAACCGCTTATAACCCGGGAAATAATCCACGGAAAAACCGGTAGCGTAGGTCACGTCCATCCGGCGCACCGGTGTTCCGTCAGCTTCGGCGTGTTTGGCGGGAGCGTTTGTGCACGCTGCCAATCCAACAAGAACGGCTGAAAACAGGAGAACGTGGATTAACAGAGGTCGTTTCATACTGAACGGATAACAACCGGAAACAAAAAAAGGCTGTCTGTGGGGCAGCCTGAATACATGTAAGAAAGGGAGACCTTACTTTTTGGCAGCGGGGGCAGGTTGTCCTTTAGCCGTAGCCTGGTCAGCTTGTGCACCAAAACCGGGTTGAACCACGTTGGGATCGACGGCAACAGCATTCTGAACCTCTTCTTTAATGATGGATTGCTTTTCAACGACATCGGAAGCTCTTGTCTGAAAACCGCTGGCAGCCACACTGAGAACCACCACGACAGCGGCCAGGACCCACGTACCTTTTTCTAGAAAGTCGGTTGTTTTGCGAACGCCCATCACTTGGTTGGAAGCAGAAAAACCGGAGGCCAATCCGCCACCCTTGGAGTTTTGAACCAAGACAATCAGAATAAGAAAGATGGCTGCGATGAAAACAAAGATGGTTAATGCTATATACATGACGTCAGTTATTGTTTGGTCGTAAGAATCAGTTTTTCCAAATATCTAATTTGGTCTGCAAAGTAACTATTTTTTTCTGGATATTTCAAACGTAAGGACTTGATAATTTCCAGGGCCTTATCATATCTTTTTTGTTTCAGGTAAATTTTCGCCAACGCTTCGGAGAAGCTGTCTTCAGGCAAGGTGTCGATGAGTGCCTCTACCGCAGCTTCTTCGGAAAGGTCGTCATCGTTATCAAGCGGACCTGTCGTGAATCCATTTTCCAGGAAGGCATCAATCAGATCCTGTCCCAGCAAGGGGGTTGAAGGAGTCGCCTCCTGTCCGACCAGTTCATCCTTAAATCCCAGGTAATCCAGGGAAAAACCACCCAATCCAAACTCATCCACCACCTCGTCGCTTTCCAACACGGGTGTCGGCACCACTTCGAGTACGGGTGGGGTATCGTTTTCCGGTATACTGCCGCCAACCTGTGTGGCGTAATCTGTAGCTTGCTTGAGAAAACGGTCGATGAGCGAGAAATCATCACCCGAAACCGGTTGACGGGGTTCCACCCCGTTTAGGCACTCTTCGGTACGTCCTTCCATGAACAAAAACAACCGTCGCCTGTCGGGGGAGGAAATAGCGGTACGCACCAGCTCGTTTGAAAACCGATCATCCTGCAGTTCAAGCAGGTTCTTTTGGTAAAGTATCCTCAGGGTGGTAAAGCAGGGATATGTTCCCAACGCATCCTTAAGCACCACCAAACTCTCGGTGTCGAGGGTTTCCGGATGCCGCAACCACTGTATCAATCGTGTCGATTCCATATCACCATTTGGCTACTGCCTTGTTAAACACTTGATCCGCTATTTCCTTAATCATTTCTTCGCACAGGGTGGCCTGCACATCGTCGAGCATCTTGGTGGCATCAAAGTTCCGGTAGGCAGTAAACCGTTCCTCAAAGTCATCGCTGGGATTCGTGGTATTGGTAAATCGAACGTTGACGATGAGGGTCAACTTGGTTTCCGAAGCATAACCGTCGGCCTTGGCGGCCATGGGAGTCAGGTCGTACCCCACTATTTCTCCTTCCAAATTCAAATGACCGCCTTGACGAACGAGCCTGAGCTTGGTTTGTTTGGCAAAGATGTCCTTCATGCCTTCAGTGAGTTCCTGCGACAGCGGGGGATACACCAAGGTGGCCTGGTTATTGAAATCAATCACGGCAATCGTCTTCACCCGGGTGTAATCAATGGATGCACCGTTTAACTTATAGGAGATGGTACAACCGGTCATTACCAGCACTAGGGCGGCCAAACAGGTTATAAAAACACGTGATCTCATTCGAGGTTGTATTCTTTGATTTTACGGTATAGGGTGCGTTCAGATATATTCAGCTCGGTGGCCGCATTCTTGCGCTTGCCGCTGTTTCGTTCAAGCGCTTTTCGGATGGCATCTTTCTCCATGTCTTCCAGCGAGTAAGATTCTTCCACGTATTCCTCGGTATCCTGGATGTTGTTGGATGCGGCGGATCGCGCTTCCTTTTGGGATAAGGACACATACTCCTTTTCGTGAATCACTGGAGCATCCTTCTCGTTATTCTTCATGATGTCATTTACGAGCAGTTTGAGTTCGTTCATGTCTTTTTTCATGTCGAACAACACCTGGTACAAGATTTCCCGTTCATTGGAAAAGGTTCGCTGGTCAGAGGCATGGCCTGCATACAGCATAGGAAACTTTTCGTAATTCGAATCGGGCAGGTAGCCCTGCAAGGTAGTAGCTGATATCTCACGCTGTTGTTCGATGATGGAAATCTGCTCGGTGATATTTTTCAGCTGTCGGATGTTTCCCGGCCAACGATAGCCAGCCAGCAGGGACTTGGCATCGTCCGTGAGTTGGATGACAGGCATCCTGTATTTTTCGGCAAAATCCACAGCAAACTTGCGAAACAGGCGGAGGATGTCCTCGGGGCGGTCACGCAAGGGTGGTACGGAAATGGGTACCGTGTTCAGGCGGTAATACAAATCTTCCCGGAATCGGCTCGTGTTCACGGCTTCCAGAATGTTCATGTTGGTTGCGGCGACGATGCGGACGTCGGTCTTCACCGTTTTGGAAGAGCCCACACGGATAAACTCGCCCGATTCAAGCACGCGCAAGAGTCGAGCCTGGGTAGAAAGGGGCAATTCGCCCACTTCGTCCAAAAAAATGGTTCCCCCATCGGCTACTTCGAAATAACCTTTTCGGTCGGCCAGTGCGCCGGTAAATGAGCCTTTCTCGTGTCCGAAAAGTTCTGAATCGATGGTCCCTTCTGGAATGGCGCCACAATTAACGGCAATATAGGGACCGTGTTTTCGGTGGCTAAACTGGTGAATAATCTGGGGAAAGCTTTCCTTCCCTACCCCGCTCTCGCCCGTAATGAGCACGGACAAATCGGTCGGTGCCACTTGAACCGCGACGTCAATGGCCCTGTTCAGTTCAGGGGCATTTCCGATGATGGAAAATCGTTGTTTAACTAATTGAATATCCATTACTTAAGCTTCATCACCTGTTAGCAAATCAGATAAGTCACCGCTTTGAACCACACTTTGCTTCCGCAGGGGATTTTTAATCAATTGAGCATACTCACGCCTGTTTTTGAACACATCGCAGGCCATGTAAAAGGCTTCCCGAAAAGAGGTTTCCGAGGCCACGTTCTGACCAGCCAAGGCATAGGCTGTACCGTGGGCCGGAGAAGTGCGGACATAGGGCAAGCCCGCTGTAAAATTAACGCCGCGCTCCATGCTCAACACCTTGAAGGGTATCAAGCCTTGGTCATGATACATGGCCAAGATACCGTCGTAATGGCGGTATTCACCCGATCCGAACAGGCCGTCGGCCGGGATGGGGCCGAAGCAGCATACGTGTTGCTCCTGCGCTTTTTGAATAGCTTCAGCCACGATGGTTTGGTCTTCTTTTCCAATTACCCCTTTGTCGCTTGCGTGTGGATTTAGCCCAAGCACCGCTATACGGGGTTTTTGAATGCCGAAGTCTATCATCAACGAACGGTTAAACAGCTTAAGCAGTTGAACCAGACCGGCAATGTCGATGGAACCTGCAACGTCTGCCAGGGGCACGTGCCCGGTGGCAACGGCCACGCGTAGGTTTTCGGAAGCCATGATCATCAGGGCTTTCTTGCCCTCACCCAACGAGGCTTCCAAATATTCGGTATGTCCGGGAAACGTAAAATCGGGCGACTGGATGTTGCTTTTGTTGATGGGCGCCGTGACCAATACATCGATCAAACCATCCTTCAAATCGCTGACGGCTTTCTCCAATGCTTGAAAAGAGGCTTTTCCGGCAATAGGCGTGGATTGGCCCAATTCCACTTTTACCTCGTCTTCATTACAGTTAATCAGGCTGATTTTTCCAACCTGTGCTTCACTGGCACTTGTGATATTGGTAAGGGGAATGCCGTTGATATCCAGGGCTTTTTTGTGGTAGGCGGCCACTTTTGGCGAGCCATATATAATCACAGCCTGATCTTCGTAAACCATTGGTTCGGAAAAGGTTTTAAGGATAACCTCGTAACCGATTCCGTTTATATCTCCTTGCGTCACACCGACGCGTAACTTGTAATCCTCCATACTGACAAAATTTCTGCCAAGATACGGAATCCCGCGGATTTATCTGCCAAAAACGGTCAAAAAACTTAACCTCGTTGTGTGGTGGAAAGCAGGCCGCAGGCGGCTTGAATGTCTTCCCCTCTAGACTTCCGGATGGTTGTCCGAAGGCCTTTTTTGCTCAAGCGTTCGTAAAAAAGTTGCAGGCTTTGCTCGTCGGGTGATGTAAAGGGGCTGTCGGGTATGCTGTGAAAACGAATCAGATTGATTCGGCAGTCCAGTCCTTTCAGTAGGCGTGCCAATTCGTCGGCATGGGCGAAGGTGTCGTTCAAGCCCTTAAAAACGATGTATTCAAACGACAACCGGCGTTGACGACCAAAGTCACAGGTTTTCAACCAACGCACGATGTCCTCTATTGGCCATGCTTTTTGGGAAGGCATCCAAGCGGCACGCTGCTCGGACAAGGGTGTATGGAGACTTACGGCTAAGTGGCACTGACTTTCGGCAAAAAAACGTTTCATGGCCGGCAGCACACCTATGGTGGAAACAGTAATGCGCTTTGGACTCCAACCGAATCCGTCGGTTGACGTCATTCGTTCCAAGGCTTTGAGCACTTCATCCAAATTGTCCATGGGCTCTCCCATACCCATAAACACCACGTTTGTCAGCTCGTCCACACCGGGAATGGAGAGTACCTGATTTAGAATTTCGCAGGCGTCCAGGTTGGATAAGAAGCCCATGCGTCCTGTCATGCAGAAAGCACATCCCATTTTACAACCAGCTTGTGACGATACGCATAAGGTGGCCCTGTCGTTTTCGGGGATAAACACGGCCTCTACACAGTCGCCGTTGAGTGTGGGGAACAAGTACTTGATGGTTCCGTCCGTAGAATGAATGGCTTGAACAGGTTCTGCCTGATAGACGGTGGCACGTTCTTCCAACAGGATACGAGTGGTTTTTGACAGGTTGGTCATTTGCTCAAACGACCGAACGTGCTTGTTGTAGATCCAATCCAGCAACTGAGAGGCAGTGAAGGCAGGAAGTCCCTGTTCAATCACCCAAGCCTTCACTTCGCGTGAGGGCATGCCCAGCAATTCGGTTTTTTTCTGCATAACGAAACGTATATGAACCAAGAAAGACTGTCACCTTGCGGGAGACAGCCTTTCTGTAATGGGTTAATGGAATCAATAGATACGGATGCGGTTATCTTTAATCTTGTACGCCTTCTTAACGGCATCAAATCCTTGGTAAGTAATGCGGTACAGGTTATTGTAATTCCATGACTGCTTCATGTAAGCTTGATTATACTGTGCCTGCGTATTCCTACTGGCAACCACTTGCATCATGAAAACACCGTTCTTGCCTTTGATCGGACCGACCACCTTGTTTGGTTCAGCCTTCACAGCAGCTGCCATCAGGGCAGGCTCATTGCCAAGACCGGCCATTTTCCGCATGGAAAAGTCGTAGAGCTTGATTGTGTCTACCTTCAGCCCCTCAGCCGTTGCGCATTGGGCCAACGTTGTGTACCCTTTAGCTGCAACATCCTTTACGAGTTTGTCCCCTTTCTTTTCGTTGATTAATTCCTTCTCAAGCTGAGTCTTTACATGATTGACCGCTTGATAGTCTTTGTCATCGATTTCGGTAACACCTACCACAACAAATTGGTTGTTGGTATTCTCGAGTATGCCGGAGAGTTTGCCCACGCCGTTGGAGAACACGAAACGCACAGCCTGTCTCATTTGAGGAATGCCGCCCAGCGTGTAGTCGGAAGCGCGCACAATGGGAGCATCCAACACGGAGTATCCAGCTTTTTTGGCTGCCTTGAAGAAATCGGCTGTATGCTGATGGTCAGCAACAATACGGTTCAGTTTGTTGTAATTGAGGCTGTAGGTTGTTGAGCTTGGAGTCAGCTTGAGGGTAATCAGTGCCATGCGTGATTTGCTTACCGGTTTAGTCATATCGGTAATCTGCATGACGCGCACATCGTATTTGGTCTTGACAGAGAAATAGGTGTTCTTCGCTGTTCCAAAACAAGCATTCAGGAAGGCATCGCCCATATCGGCCGCGTCCATTTCCCTAAACCATCCCATATCGGCGGAGGAACCACCTTTGTTGTATTTGGCAACCATGTCAGCAAAGTTGGCGCCACCTCGCAATGCAGCCACAATGCTGTCTGCACGTTTGACATCTTCAAGCGGCAATACAATCTGACGCGCTTTTACTGAATCGGGAGCAACCTTGCGGCCTACTACTTTTGCCATGCGGTACATGCCATTTTTAAACACAGGCTCCATGAAACCGGCATTTGTTGCCAAGAAGGCTTTCATGTCTTCATCGTACATGGAATTGGCAACGTAGCAATCGTGTACTACATCGTCGGAATTGCTGCTGGCAAAAGCAATGGGCTCTTCTGATGTGGCAAATGACCCCTTCAATGAGTTGATTTTTGCTTCAATTTCTGCAAAATCCGCCTTACTGGCTTCAATGTTCACCTGTACGTAGGTGGCGGAGCGGTAGGGTTCCTGGTAAAATTGTTCTTTCTTTTCTGAATACCGCTTTTTGATATCACTCATGCTGATGGAGAACAACGAGTCTGATAAAGCGGAGTAAGGTTTCATGACATAGGCAAAATCAACTTGCTTGGTGGCGTTGGCAAAATCGGCTTCCGCATCGAGGGAATTCGCTTGTACCGCTTTGGCCAACAAAGCATTGATTTTTTCTTCCATTCGGCTGTATTTCAGGTTATTTTCCCAAAATAACCAATAGGCTTTATATTTCATGATTTGTTCCTGAGCCTTGGCATCGTATTTGGAAAGGTCATCCGACTCGATGGTTTGCAGAAAGTTCATCATGACAGTTCGGTCGAATTTGCCGGTCTGTTGATTTCTAAAAATCGGCAGTTGCATGATTATGGGATGAATATTGGCCCCATTCATCATGTTGAAAATTTCTTTTCCGGTTACCGTTATACCCAACATTTCGGCTTGTTGTTCAATCAGGTTTTCGCGTACAATAGATTGAAAAACCGATTCCCTTAATTGACCCATCGTGGCATCATCCAAGTTCTCCTGTCCGGTCTGTATCGCGTACACGTCTTGCATTTCCTTGACGCGAGCCTCGTATTCCTTGTAATCCAGGGAATAGCTACCGATTTTAGCAATTGTTTCCTTAGACTGACGCATCAGCGACTTGCCTGAGTTCAGAAAGTCACCAATAATGAAGGCAAACAAGGCGAGACCGATGATGAGAGCCAGTAGAACTGCCTTGTTTCGAATTTTTTGTAATGTTGCCATGAGAAAGGGTGTTTCAATTTATGAGTCGTGTGCAGCAGGGCACTCTTTTTTCAGCCTGCGAATATACAAAAAAACGGTTAAAAAAATGAACCAGCAGATTATTTTACTTCGGTTTTGGTTTCATCCAAGTAAAGAGGGCCGTTGGGTTTTTTGATACTGTACCGGGTCATAGTTTGGTTTGACTCGAACCCGACTCCGGTAAGAATAACGTTTTTTTGTTCAATCCGAATGAAGGAATCAGAATAAATGCGTCCCTCTCGCTGATCCCAATACAGGCTGGACGTTTCAAATGTCTCGCCTGCCAAATTGACAATCAAGACTTTATTTTTAAGCTCCCAGAGGTGCCGCCTCACAAAAAAGCGTGCGGTATCACATTCAATCACCGACTCAACCCGTAGGCTGTCGTCGAATCGTTCCAAATGAATGCGTTTCGGGAAGAACCAATACGGTTCGTAGGCTTTGTCAAAGATTTTCCACACGGGGGTCTTTACCCGGTAACGGATGCGGCCGGAATCGGAAATGAGGGTGGTCACCGAGTCGGTGTACATACCGGGCACGGTATCGCGTTTGGCAAATGACGCTACAAATTCTTTATTTTCCTGGTTGCAGGATGGAAGAAGACAGGGCAGCAACAATAGAGACATCACAAACAAGATGCCTATCCTGTTTTGAATGAGGGATAGCGACCGCACCGGTTTAGAGTTTACGCTTAAAGAACCAGTTTTCATTAAAGGTCATGCCCAATGAAACCTTGAAGTACGTTTCACTGACGAGCGTAGAAACGGGTGGAATGACCTTGCCCATTTCGAACGCCACGTTCAGTGCTGAGGTCTGGTTCATTGGCAATCCAAAACCAAGGGTCAATCCAAGGTTTTTGAGGTTCCCTATGTCATTTTTGATGTAGGAATTGGAATAATTGAAACCCAGGCGGTACTTGATGGCTTTGTAGTAGTGGTTGGCCATAAAGGAAGGTAAGTATTCCAGCCCAACACTCACTCGGGTCATGTCGGACAAGCTGTCCACCGCTCCGTTGAAGGCTGCACCCGACCATTGTTGACGGTTCACATCAAACGCCAGTGTCAATCGATGGTCGTAAATCCAACTGAAGCCCACTCCCATTGTCCTGGGCACATCAAAACTAGACGAGGAATTGGAATAGGACGTATCGGTAGCGATACTGATCTTATACACGGTATTATTCAAGGGTGCTTTTTCGGAAAAAGTGGCACCCACAACAAATTCGTTGCGCTTGTTTATGCGATTTTTGTACTGAAGGCCGATATCGAAGGCCGACCCGTTCAGGTACCAATATTCGGACACGGTTTGGTCCTTAATTCCTGTATTTACAAAATTCTCGATACTGGATTGAGTAATCTGACCGAAAATGTATTTGTAATTCACACCGAGTGCCAGATGTTTCCCCACAGCCATGGACGTTCCCAGAAAAAGGGCATTCAGTCCGCCTGAACCGGTGTAGGTACCCGTGTAGGCGTCGCCGCTGCTCAATTTATTATCAAAAGAATAGGAATAGCCCACGTTGGAAAGGGGATACAACCCGACGGCAGCACCCCACCAGCGTTTCAAGGGAATCTTCATGGCAACGTAATCCAAGCCACCATTGGGGGTGTTCATGGAGGCGTCACCTTGCTTATAAAGGGTGTTCGATACATTAAGGCCGAAGTCAAACAGCATGGTCATGGTATCAACCGCAGAATAAGAAGCCGGATTGGCTGCATTGATCATGTTGTTTTCCCGGATACCGATACCGACACCGCCCATTCCCTTGGTATGACCGAACGATACCTGGTCCAACACCCCATAACCGAACCGGCTGTATGGCGAGTTTGTATTTTGCGCCACAAGTAATAGAGGTGTCAGCAACAATAAAAGTGCCGTTTTCAGGCGTTTAGATTCGGGCATGATAGTTCAGGATTGCGTTTAAGCCGGTAAGAACCAAATTTTCGCACACAAAGATGCCACTTTTTAGGTTTTCGGCAAAATAAATCAGGTCACCGCCTGTTAAAAAAGCGAAAAGATCGGGATACTGAGCGGTGTATTGTTCAATGTAACCGTGTGTTTCGTGTACAATACCCTGCATGACCCCGGCGCGAACCGCCGAGACGGTATCTTTCCCAAAGGCATCGAACAGGGTCGTCGGCTCCACCAAGGGCAACTTGCCCGTATGGGCGTGCAATGACCTGAATCTTAGTTGGACACCGGGAGCGATGTTGCCGCCCAGATACACGCCATCACGACTCACAAGATCGTAGGTAACGGCCGTTCCCATGTCGATAACCAAGAGGGTACGGTTAGGAACCAAGGTCCACGCGCCCACAGCAGCAGCCAGCCTGTCCAACCCCAATGTTTCGGGGGTACGATAATCCACCTTCAATGGCATAGGGGTGTGGACGGTAAATGGAACGAACCGAGGCAAAATTGCTTTCAACCAAGCAGTTACCGATTCGTTTTCCGGCAATACCGTGGAAAAAATACCGGCTGTTGGCCGATGGGTGGCTATCACACGTTCTAACCGAGCCGTTGTCAATTCGGATGAAACATCTTCATACAGCAATTTGCCGTGCTCGTCGAACACAGCTGTTTTGCACCGTGTGTTACCTTGATCGATAATCAGGTTCATGTTGATTGAATGGTTTCTCGGTGGGATTGGATGGTACAAAGTAATGCAAAAAAGAGGATAATCAGGCATTGAAGCCTCTTTTTAGGGATAAAAAAAATGAGACTTTTTTGCATAAACTTTTTATAAATGGTTATATTTGCCGATTGACACTTATTAGATCAACACATAAATAACTAATACCAAGTACTATGAGAAAAATTTACACACTTTGTCTTTTGTCGCTTTCGCTTGTTTTTGCCGCATCGGCCCAAACCACACCTCAACTAAAAAGTGGAAGCATCTATTCCATGTCCTGTGCCAATGTTTCCATGGAGATCGACTCAGCCGTGGGTGGTCGTATTTCTTCCCTGAAAGTGTTTGACCCTGCAAACAATACGACTGTTGAATTCCTCAATCAAGGAACGGATCCCAATCAATTTGGATCAACGTTTTGGACAAGCCCGCAACTTGCTTGGTATCCGAGTGCAAGCTGGCCTCCAATACCCACTCTTGACAAACAGCCCTATTCGGTAAAAATAGAAGGCAATACCATCCTCTTAACAGGTAGCATGGATCCTACCCTCCGGTTGCGTTTTTACAAAAAAATTCATTTCAACCCGGCTGACACGTCGCTCGTAATCACGTACACCGTTAAGAATGAGAATTACACGCCAAAATCTTGGGCTCCTTGGGAAGTGACACGTGTTTTGGCAAGTGGATTGACTGTTTTCAAGATGGGTGATGGCAGCGTAACCGGAACGTTGAAAAGCAATATTCAAGGTCGAATCTATGAAACAACAGATGGTTATGCCTGGTACAATCAAAGCGCTGTTGAAAACCTTGTAACCACCAGTGGTGGCGATAAGTTAATGAGCGATGGAAAAGGCTGGTTGGCCCACATGCCTTCAAGCAAAAACCGGATTCTGATTAAGCGTTTTGATGATATTGCGTTGGCCAAAGCCGCTCCCGGAGAATCGGAAGTTCAGGTGTACACCGCACAAAATAATGCCTATACCGAGTTGGAAAATCAAGGGGCTTATGTTTCAATTCCTGGTTTGGATTCCATTTCTTGGACGGTAAGGTGGTACGCTAGGGTATTGCCTTTTAAATCAACCTATGTGGTTTCCGGAAGTTCCAAGGTTAAAGCATTCATTGATCAAGTGGTAAACAGGGGTGATAATATCTATCTAGGCATCAACAACCAAGTGGCTGAGACCACCAATATCTTTGTCAATGCGGCACAAGGTTACATGATGGTTCAAACTAACCTCACCTCCTACAACAACGCGGAGCTGTTGGTGTACGATCTCCAAGGAAAGCTTGCCCTCAAGCAATCGCTTAAAGATCCCCAGCAGCAAGTTTCCGTTAAGGGTTTGGCTGCAGGCAACTACCTGTATCAAATCAACACCGGATCATCATCCATTGCTAAAGGCAAGTTCCTGATTAATCGCTAACGCATTTGCACCGATACGTGTAGCACCCTGCGTGGTACACTAAACAAACGAGGCTGCCCTAACGGACAGCCTCGTTCTGTTAAATGGCGGTCGAGAACCCGTCTCAACCGCCGCTTGATTTCATGAACGGTTAAATCATCTGCTCGATGTTCCAGACAAAGGCCCTGACACCAGCTTCAGGATTGCGTTCATCCAGTTTCTTGATGTACATCACCAGCTCCGGCACACGTTCATCTTCGATGAATGTGATGGAGGCTGAATTCATTTCGGGCCAGGTATGGGTACCCATGCGTGGATCCCCGTCAACACTTCCCTGTCCGCTCACCTGTTCCCATTTGGTGTAGCCACGAATGGCCAACCGGTCAAACAAATACTCGACACGTTCCGTGTTGGTTTGATTATATACGATAAATACGGCTTTCATTACACGATGAGTTTACTTGTCCATGAATATAAATTTCTTACGCACTTCCTGCTGCTTGTCACGTTCACCATGTCTGGCCATCAACGAATACAACACAGGAATGAGGATCATGGTCACCATGGTGGAAACGAACAAACCGCCCACAATGGTCACCCCGAGAGGAGCCCATGTTTCAGACCCTTCACCGATGCCAAGAGCCAACGGCAACATACCCAGCACGGCGGTCAACGCTGTCATAAGCACAGGCTTGAGACGAGACTTGCCGGCCACTGCGATGGCGTCGTTGACTTCAAGACCACGGTCGCGCATCAGGTTGATGAAGTCGACCAACACGACACCATTCTTGACAACGATACCCACCAACATGACAACACCGATGGCAGCAATCATGCTCAAACTGGTTCCGGTCAGGTACAAGGCGATCGCTACGCCAGTGAAGGCAAACGGTATGGAGAACATGATGACAAACGGTTTCGAGTACGATTCGAACTGGGAAGCCATGACAAGGTAAACCAGCACCATGACAGCCAGCAGGAGAAAGCCGATATTGGCGAACGACTCCTTCTGATCCTCATAGGTTCCACCCACATTGACGATGATGCCTGAAGGCACTTCCAGTTTTTTCATTTCAGCATTGATGCTTTTGGCCATGGTACCCAAAGAAACCCCTACCGGCGTCACTGAAACCGTGACCACGCGTTCACGCCGCTTGTGTTCAATGTTGGGCGGAGACCACAATTCCTTCACCTCACCCAGTTCCTTCAATTTAATCTTGGCTCCGGTTGGTGTCGGCACGGTGATGTCCTCAACGTCGGAAATTGAATTGCGGTATTTTTCTTCCGTACGAACCACAATGTCGTATTCCTCTCCGTCTTCACGTAAGAACCCGACAGTAGATCCGTTGATTCTGTTTCTCACATAGGAAGAAACGGTGGCCGAATTCAGGTTGTGAAGCGCCAGTTTTTCCTTATCCAGCGTGATCTGCAACTCTGCCTTGTCGTTGTCACGACTCACAGATACGTCACGCGCACCCTTAAGCACCTTGAGTTTCGATTCAACCACAGCAGCATAGGCATTGGTCTTATCGAAATCGTAGCCATAAATTTCCACGTCGACCGTACTGGTTCCACTCATCATATTGGAAGAACCACCCGTCACCGAATACTTGATGACCTCAGGCAAGGTTGCCAGATAAGTACGGATTTGTTCGGAAATCTGAACATCGGAACGCTTACGCTCACCAACTTCTTGCAGACGTATATTCAACGTGATGCGATTGGTTCCCGATGTCGAGAACATGGCGGAAATACCGGTCGCGTCGTTGGAACCTGTCGATGAAGATAAGAGTCTAACTTCGGGACAGTGCGCAAGAATATAATCTTCCACCAGCTTCGTTGTCTTCATGGTCTCCTCAACGCGGGTACCGGTTTGCAAATCGATGGTTGCGGTCAAGCGGCTTTGGTCGGAAGCCGGCATATAATCGGTCTCAATGTACTTGAACAGGAACATGGAAGAAGCAAAAATTACCAGTGAAACACCAATTACCATTTTCTTATGGCTCAACGCCCAGCGTAGAACGCCTTCGTACCAGTTCTCAAAGGCTTCCAACTTAACACCAATGGTTCTGTCGTACCAGCTTTCTTTTTCTTCCTCTTTAGATTTTAGCAAGTGAGAGGCAAGCATAGGTGTCAACGTAATAGCAGCCACAGTGGACGTCACCACCGTGATGGTCACAATCCATCCCAATTCTTTGAAGAGTACGCCCATCATGCCTTGAATCATGGTCAATGGCAGGAACACGGCGACAATCACCAACGTGGAAAGGATGACAGATACCCAAACCTCGTTGGTCGCGTAAATGGCGGCCTCTCGAGGGCTGCTCCCCCGTTTTATATGCTTCATGATGTTCTCCAACACCACAATGGCGTCATCCACCACCAATCCGATGGCTATGGATAATGAGGACAGCGAAATGATGTTCAACGTACTGCCTGTCGCAAACAGGTAGATGGCCGCGACAACGAGCGAAATGGGAATGGTCAATCCGACGATGATGGTGGCTCTCCAGCGTCCGATGAAGAACAGAACGACAAATACCACGAATATCAGGGCCAAGATCAAGGTCTCGGAAAGATTGCCCACAGCCGAGCTGATAAAGGTGGACGTATCATAGATGACGTCAAACTTCACGTCGGAGGGTAGGTCTTTCTGCAATTTCACCAATTCTGACTTGACCTGCTTGCACACATTCACCGAATTGGCTCCCGATTGACGGGTAATCATCAGACGAATGGCTTGTGCCTTGTTGGCACGTTCTACCAGCCCAACATCTTTAATGGTATCGTTCACTTGGGCAATGTCGCTGACAAAGACGGAAGCACCGTTGTTGGTGCCAACCACTAGTTTTCCAATTTCGTCACTGGTTTGGAATTCTCCCTCCACACGAATCTGGTAATGTTCCTTCCCCATTTTCATGGATCCGGCGGGCATGTTCAGGTTGTTGGATGATATGGCCGAGGAAACCTGTTCCAAGGTGAGTCCGGCAGCATCGAGCTTTTTGGGATCAACATTGACATACACGTAGCGTTCCGGTGCACCGATGACGGACACCGTTCCGATACCTTCTATGCGCTTAAGCGGATTGACCAGTTTTTCTTCCAACATCTTATCAAGGCCGGCATAGCTCTTGTCAGCCCTGACGGAGTACATCAGTACGGGCATCATGTTGGTACTGATCTTGAAGATGGAAGGTCGGCTGCAACCGTCAGGAAGGTTATCGTAGACCATGTCGATGGAGTTTCGCACATCGTTCACGGCCTCATCCAATCCGGTTCCCCAGTCAAATTCCATCATAATCATGGACATATTGTCCTTGGAGGTCGATGTAATTTCTTTCATACCCTGTACACCATTGAAGGCGTCTTCCAGGGTCTTGGTTACATTTGTCTCAATTTCTTCCGCGTTTGCACCAGCGTAAGTGGTCATCACGGTTACATAGGGCGGCTCAATCTCCGGGTATTGGTCGATGGGCAGCATGGACAAACAGTACAACCCAGCGACCAAGATGGCCGCAAAAATCATCAGGGTGGTGACCGGTTTGTTTATGGCACTTTTATAGATACTCATAGTTCTTATTTATACGTTCTTATTCAACGATGTTCAACTTCACACCGTCCACCAGTCTGGCCTGTCCGGCAACCACGATTTGATCACCGACAGCAACTGAGTCGCACACGATTTCAACCTGGTCGTCAAAGCGCTTTCCGAGTGTAACGTTATAGCGTTTGGCCATTCCGTCTTTTACCATAAACACATAGCGTTCATTGGATCCCTGGGTCTTGAGTACGGCTTGATAGGGCACCACCACGGCACTTATTTTCCCCATGGCCAACTTAACCCGGCCAAACATGCCCGGTTTGAGCTTTTCTCCGAAGTTCGGAATTCTCAGTTCAACCTGAAAGGTTCTGCTGGCGGAATTGACGGTAGGAGCTACGTTGTACACCTGTGCGCCAAAAGACTGGTCGCCATAAGTATCGGTAAGTAAGGAGACCCTCATACCTTTCTTGATCTGGGTATAATATGTCTCAGGCACGTTTACGTAAGCCTTCAGCGTATTGAGTTGGATGATGGTCAGGATGGGAAGCGCGCCCGAATACAGTTCGCCGTTCTCGTAATTCTTGACGGAAATGATACCGGCAAACGGAGCCTTGATTTGAGTGTTTTTTTCTAAAAAGGCAATGTTGTTCCGTTGCACGCTCAGTTGAGAAACTGTCTGATCGTACACTTGCTGGGAGATGGCGCCGGTGGCTTTCAAGGCCTCGTAACGCTTGAAATCGTTTTCCAGAGTAGCTAAGCTTATCTTGGCTTGTTGGAGAGAGGTTTCGTCCATCTGCACCAGGACCTGTCCTGCACGCACGCGGCTACCTACTTCCACACTGATCTTGTTGATTCGACCGGGTGATACAGGCACCAAATTAACATCTTCCACCGCTTCAAGATTGGCGGAGTACTCCAGTTCCCTGGAAACCGTCGAGGTGGTCAAAGCCATCACCCGTACGTTTTCCACAGGCACGACAGCCTTCTCCTGCTTGTCCGTTTTGCCGGAGCAGGCGGTAAAAAGTGACGCGCCGGCCAGCAGCGTCATCATCACGACATTGATTCGTTTCATTATGGTCATTATTTATGTGTTGTTGTTTATAATGTGCCGAGCAATTTGAGCAGGGCATCCTGTGCGTTCAATAAATTCATCACCGAGGTGACATAATTGGATTGTGCCGTCAATAGGTTGTTGTTGGCATTGGTGACCTCCAAGCTGGAAGCCACTCCTTGTTCAAATTTTTTGGTAATGTTGTTGAACACCCGCTGGCTAAGCTCAATGGTTTTCTGCTGAAGGGAATAACTTTCCATGGCACTTTTCAAGTTGTACCGCAACTGTTTTTCCTGCAATAAAAGTTGATCTTTCAGTTGCTCGTTGTCCAACTGGGCCGACTCCAATGCCAGCTTGGCTTTCTTAATGTTCGCGTCGTTCTTGCCACCGGCAAACAAGGGAATATTGGCGGTAAACATCAACGTGTTCTTCATGGAGAAGTCGACAATCGGCTTGATGATTTTCTCGTTCCGTTGGTAAACAGCGGTAACAGTAGGTAAGATGGCACTTTGGGCCGACTTAACCTGGCCTTCGCTGAGTTTCAGGCTCAAGTCGCTGGATTTCTTGTCGATGTTGTTTTCAAGGTTAAAGGGTTGCTCCATCAACGTCATCGAGGTTTGTAGATTGGTCAGCTCGGAAAGATTGCTCGATAGAGCCAAGTTTCCTTCTGCACCAATGCCCAATAGCAACCGCAGGGAATTGTAAGCCACCTCGATGTTCTGATTGGTGGTTTGTAGGGTATTCTCCAGATTGGCCAACGTGATGTCCATTTGATCGGCATCAGTGGATTCTCCAATGCCCACATTCACCTTGATGCGGGTGGCTTTCGCCAACGTACGCAAGTTATCGCGGTTTTTTTCCAACAAAGACCGGCTATTTTCCAGCACCAAAATGGAATAATAGACCGAACTGACGTTTTGTTTAATGGCTAACTCCGTTTGTTCGATGGCGTTCTTTGTCATGTCCCTAGCAATTTCAGCTAGGCGCATGCCTACCAAGATACTCAAGTTGACCAACGGTTGCGACACCTGAAGCGTCATTGAACTGGAGGGTTTCATCGCAATCTTCATCCCGCCAAGGCTTAAACTGTCACTCATCAAATAGGTTTGATAATTGACACTCAAGCTGGCTTGCGGCAGGTAGTTGGCATAGGTAGCCCATTTGGTTTTCTCGGCTTGCTCAAGCGCCAACGACGCTTTTTTCATGCTCCTATTGTGCTCTGCTGCGTACTGTTGGGCTTCTTGCAACGAAAAAGAGCGCTTTTCGGCTGTTGGTTGCGACTGGGCAAACGTCATGGTGACAGCCAGTAACGCTGCCAACAAGGCTCCCATTGGTTTTCTGTTTTTTGTCATAGTTCTATTATTGAATAGAGATGTTCAATCAATTAATTGATCGACCAATTGGTCAATTTCCTCGTCTTTCAAGGGAGGGTTCGCTTCAGACATTCCCTGAGTCAGTGTTGATCGTTTTTCCAAGAAACTGGCAAATCCATTGGGCGAGCACAAAATTCGAAGCAACGTATCGATGAGAAAATCCACACTTAGCAACTGTTTGTACGGGTTGCTTTCGTGCTGTGCCAGTTTCATTCCCAGCATCAGTTGGACAATCAAGTATTCCGTCATCATGTCCACAGGAATGTCCGACCTAAAAACACCTTCTTCCATTCCTTTGGTCAGCAAAGTGGCGATATCGTCCTTCATCGACTCGCGGCCACGTTGTAACTGCCGCTTGTGGATTTCTGGATAGTACTTGGCCAGATCAAAGTAAAAGTTCATAAACTGGTTATTCTTGTTTTTAACATGACTGATTGCAAAATCAATCACCTTGTCGATAACACCCAATTCGGAAGTGGAGGGATAGGTCGTTCTTTTTTTCTTCTTCCTGCATTCAAGGTCGCACAACACCGCTTCAATCAATTCGTCTTTTTGGGGATAATAGGCGTAAAACGTTTTCTTCGAAATCCGCAAAGAACTGCAGATATCGTCAACGCTGACGCTACGGAGACCATACTTGAGGAAAAGCTTGGCGCCGGTTTTAAGAATGGCGGTTTGAAGAGTCTGTTCCATTATCTATTGAAAAACAGCATCAAAAGTACTCCATGTTGCGGTAGGTATCCTTGAAAATCGCGTTAATAAATGTTAACGATTTAAAGAATCGGAAATAATAAATTAAATATCAGGCACTTACATGGAAACTTTTACAGTTTCTAAGTTTCCATCAGGCACTTGTTATCCAATTCAGTAGGCAGTTCGGTTCGCAACAGGGAAACATTTCAATTGTTCGTACAAGAGATGGACAGGGAGCCCCATCACATTGAAGTACGATCCTGTGATGCGCTCAACAGCCACAGCACCAATCCATTCCTGTATACCGTAGGCCCCGGCTTTGTCGTAGGGATGGTAATGATCAACATACCAGCTCATCTCTTCCTCGGTCAATTGACTGAATGTCACATCCGTTCGTGCCACGAATGAGCGTCTTTCGTTCAGGCTGGTCAGACAGACGCCGGTAAACACCTGGTGTTGATTGCCGGAAAGCAGGCGCAGCATCCGAAGAGCGTCTTCCCTGTCGGCGGGCTTTCCCAACACCTGCCCTTTCAGGTAAACCAGGGTGTCAGCCGTAATGAGAATATCCTGCTCCCCGATAAGGGAGCGGTTGGCCTCGGCTTTCTGTTCAGCGATATGCAGGGCTGTTTCATCGCCCGTCAAACCGGGTGGAAACGACTCGTCTGTTTCGATAGGTGTGACGGTAAATACCTCCAGGCCCAAGTGCTGCAGCAACTCTTTTCGACGGGGTGACTGGGAGGCCAACATCAAGCGGAATCCGGCCAGGTTAGTTAGCGTTGCGTTCATTCAGCCAAGTTTTTTACCACCCAAACGATTCAGCTCCATCCATCCAGGTGCCTTGGGCTTTCATGATTTGTTCAATTAAGTCGCGACCGCATCCGCATCCGGCATTGACGTGGGAAATATACCGCGCAATGCGGCGAATTTCCGGAGCGGCGTCAGCCGGACAGGCAGGCAGACCCACCTGCAGCATCACCTCGTAATCAGGGATGTCGTCACCCATATAGGCCACCTCCGAAGCGTTCAGCCCCGTCTTTTCAAGGAAGTCGGCCAATTCAACCTTCTTGTACACCGAGCCCATGTAAATATACTTAACACCCAGCACCTCAAACCGACGACGAACGGCTTCAGTCTTTCCACCTGTGATTATGGCTATTGTCAATCCTTTTAAGATGGCGTGATGAATGGCGTAACCGTCTTTAATATTGACGGTGCGCATGGGTTCACCACTGGGATGCAGGGGTATGATATCAGACGAAAGTACGCCGTCAACGTCGAAAACGACGGCTTTAATGGTTGTAAGATCGAAGGGTATGGTACTCATGGTGTCAGGGATGTTTGATACGGTTGAATATACTGTCGGTAAGGCATCGGTAAACCGCTGCTTGCCCCGAATCTATTGCCAGCCGACCCAGGTGCTTGTCGATGATGTGTCTATCATAGCGTACAGCTGGTCCGGTTTGCGCTTCAGCCGGTTTAAGTTCATGTACCTTGGAGGCAGTTTCATCGATCAAGGGAAGCAAATAGTCGAAGGGTAAATTTCTTCGCTGGAGCATGTCGCCGGCCAAACCATACAGGTGGTTTACAAAGTTGCAGGCAAAGACACCAGCCAGGTGAAGTTCGGCACGATCATCGGACGACAACGGATGTACCGAATGGCTCATCTGTGAGGCCAACCCGGTAAGCTGTTCAAGGGTTTTCGTATCGGAGGCTTCCACAAAAAACGGCACGGTTGACAGGTCAACGCCACGTGCTTTGCTGAATGTCTGCAGGGGATACAGCACCCCGTAGCGGGATGAGCAAATAGACAACACGGAAAGGGGTAAGCTGCCGGAGGTATGAACCAATATGGGATTGACCAATCGTAACGCGTTCAGCACCGCTTCCAAGGCGTCGTCTTTCAGGGCGCACAGGTACAGATCAGCACCATCCGCCACCGATTCAGTCGTATTGACAGGCTCTGCCTCCAATAGTTCTGCCAGTATACGCGCTGAAGTGTCCGTCCGGCTGTACACCTGACGGATCTCGTGACCACAGGCTTTCAAGGCCATTCCCAAGTGGGTTGCCACATTACCGGCGCCTATCAAGGTGATCAACATGAAGTGTGCGTTTAGGGTACGGCCTATTCCGTTTTTCCGAAGGCGTTCAGGTGCACCTTTTCCCACTGCATCCTGGAGGCATCAAACGGTTTACGCTCTCCGTCCCTCACCCCGATAGCTATGATGGACAAAACGCGTAGGTTTTCCGGAATGGATAACACGTTGCGCACATAGGCTTCAGAGGAGTCCCCTTCGTCTGTTTGGCGTTCGCGCACCTGAATCCAGCACGATCCAAGACCAAGGTCTTCGGCTTCGAGCTGAATGATGCAGGAAGCAATGGAGGCATCCTCCACCCATACGTCGCTGCACTCGGGATCGGCCAATACCACCACGGCCAACGGTGCTTTGTTGAGGAATTGGGCCCCGCTTTTCTTGCAGCGGGACAGGGTGTCTAAGGTGTCCGGATCGTCTACCAATACAAACTGCCAGGGATTAGAGCGTTTCGATGCGGGCGACATGAGTACGGCTTGCATGAGCATCTCCACCAACTCAGGACTGAGCTGCGTATCCTTGAACGTACGTGTGCTGCGTCGAACGCGCAGCAGTTCCAACAAGTTCTCCATAATTCGTTGCAATATTGACCACAAATATACGTTTAATTCGTTAGATTTGCTGTTTTTCCCGCTGATTGCGCCCCATTACAGCTGCATGAATAGACCTGCATGATACACCTACGATACCTTCTGTTACCTTTCTTGCTGTCGTTTTTTTTCCTTTCGACACTGCAAGCTAGGGAAACCGTGACCGTTTCCGGATACGTGTACGACACCAACAACCGTGCCATTGAATGGGCCAAGATTGAGGATGTGGCTGGCAACGGCAGTGCAACCACCAACGAATCGGGCTTTTATTCACTTACCGTGAGCGCAGGTGACACCCTCCTGTTGCGTTATTCCTGTCTTTCGTTCCAACCCTCCTTGCGCATCATTCCCATCGACCGGACGACACTGAGAGTCAATGTGTCATTGGGTTTCAGAGCCAAGGAACTAGACGAAGTCATGGTCAATGGACAGCAGCGCCGCACATCGGGCATGGAAACCATGGATGCCAAACACATCCGGTTGTTACCCGACGCAGGAGGGGGCAGTATAGAGGCTTTGCTGGTAACATTCGCAGGAGTGAGCTCGAACAACGAGATGAGCACCCAGTATTCGGTACGGGGCGGCAACTACGACGAAAATCTGGTTTATGTAAACGGAACCGAAGTATACAGGCCGCTTCTTATTCGCTCCGGTCAACAAGAAGGGTTGAGTTTCATTAATCCCGAGATGGTCAGTGAAGTGAATTTTTCTTCGGGTGGATTCAGCGCCAAATACGGAGACAAGATGTCGTCGGTACTTGACATCACCTATAAAACACCCGACTCCCTTGAGGCGGTGGCTTCGGTCAGCTTGCTGGGTGCCAACGTCTATGTGGGGCAAGCCTCCAACAATAAGCGCTTCACTCAGATACACGGTTTTCGCTACAAAAAAAACGACTACTTGCTGGGGGCTTTGCAAACGAATGGCGAATACCGCCCTTCCTTTGTGGATTACCAGACGTACCTAACCTGGAAAGCCACGCCAAAAACCACCCTTTCGTTTCTGGGAAACATCTCGGGAAACACCTACCAATTTGTCCCTGAGTCGCGGGAAACCGCGTTCGGCACCTACAACCAAAAATACACGTTTTATGTCGGGTTTGACGGTCAGGAAAAAGACCGGTTTGAGACCCGCTTTGGTTCGTTGGGCATCAATCACGCACTCAGCAAAGACCTAAACCTGAACATCCAGTCTTCCTTCTTCAACACGGTGGAAGACGAAAATTACGATATCACCGGCCAGTATTGGCTGAGCTCCACTCCCATCAAAAACAACAAGTCTGACCCCACCCAAACCGAATTGATTGGTCTGGGTACCTACCACGAGCACGCCCGCAACCATTTAACGGCAACCGTTTTCACCCTTTCTCACAACGGAAGTTGGAAACAGGAAGAACATACCCTCCAATGGGGTATCGGATACCAGCGCGAACGTATCAACGATGGCATCCGCGAATGGGAAATGAGGGATTCTGCCGGGTATGCCCTCCCCTACAGTCCCGTCACCATCAACCTGATTCACAGCATGCGGTCTAACGTAGCGATGGAAAGTAACCGCATAACCGGTTACCTTCAGGACACCTGGCGGTTCAGACGGGAGGTCGGCGTATTTGCGTTCAACGGGGGCGTCCGTTTCAATCACTGGGATTTCAACGGTGAAACCCTGATCAGCCCCCGCTTCTCGGTAACGTTTCTGCCCACACACAACCGCAACGTAGCTTTCCGGCTGGCCGGAGGGCTGTACTACCAGGCACCGTTCTATAAAGAGCTGAGGGATACGGCCACCATCAACAACGTGACAACGGTAGTGCTGAACCGTTCCATCAAGGCACAAAAAACCTGGCAGGCTATTGGCGGCATGGATTACCACTTCGTATGGGTGGACAGACCGTTCAAACTCACTACCGAGCTTTACTACAAAGGCATGAGTAACCTGATACCGTATACGGTTGACAACGTCCGCATCCGTTACATGGGACGCAACCTATCCAGTGGTTACACCACCGGGTTGGACATGAAATTGTTCGGTGAATTTGTGCCGGGTACCGATTCCTGGATCAGCCTTTCGTTCATGCGCAGCCGAGAGACCATCAATGGGGTGACCCTCTCCAGGCCCAATGAGCAACGCTACAACGTGTCATTTTTTTTCCAGGATTACTTCCCCAGCGATCCGCGTTTTACATTAAGCATGAAGCTGATTTGGGCTGATGGATTGCCGTTTGGCCCACCTGACAGCGACAAACGGTTTGCCACCTTGCGTATGCCGGCGTACCGACGCATTGACATGGGCCTGTCAAGGGTCTTTTCCGCCGACAACGACCGTATCATGCGCAGCCCTTTGCTGAGACCCTTCAAGCAAATGTGGTTGGGATTCGACTGTTTCAATTTACTGAACACCCTGAATGTCAACAGTTATTACTGGGTAACCGATGTGGAAAACAAGCAATGGGCTGTCCCCAACTACCTCACCGGCAGGCTATTCAACCTTCGAATAACGCTAGCAATTTAAGCCGATGACACACAGAGATTCTTGCTTCTCGTTTAAGGAACTGGCTGTTACTCGACAAGACCTGCTCACCTTAGCTCCTGACCAGTCTAAAGGTCTCGATGACTTTCCCGATGCACTTCAGGAAGTGCTCACCCTGGCCGAAAACCGCGTTATTGCAAAAGGTGGTTACCGCATTCTGCCGCTTGAGGCCTGCAATGCATCCACGTTAACCCTATCCGGTCGGCTGTTTGAAACGGGAAAAATTATTGCAAAACCTTTCCAAAAAGCCAACAGCGTTGCCGTGTTTGCCTGCACGGCCGGTCATGAAGTGCATGCTGCCTATGCCGCATTCATGGCCGATGGCGACCCGTTGAAAGCCTACATCATGGACACGATAGGAACGGTGGTGGTGGAAAAGGCCATGAACCGAATTGCGGCCGAACTCGAGGAACATGCCGCTCAATCGGGTCTGCGGTGCACCAACCGGTACAGCCCGGGGTACTGCGGATGGCACGTCGGCGAACAACAGAAATTATGGTCATTGTTGCCCATCGGGTACTGCGGCATCACCTTAACATCCGCTTCGTTGATGACACCCGTGAAATCAATCAGCGGTATGATAGGATTGGGACAAGACGTGAATAAAGCGCCCTATGCCTGCTCCGGGTGTCCTATGGAGCATTGTCTGTATCGATCCCGGCCCTCACGCGCATAAAGCGATTGTTATATTTAACATTCATCTATTATTTAATGGTTAACATATCACCATTCGTTGTGCAATCAAAAATGGATAAGATATATTTGTAATGCCTATTACAATTCGTTTGCGCACTTATGACCCTCGCGTAACTACTTAAAATTCAATGTATATAGAAATATGAGCCACCCAATTTTTAGCAAGTTGGCATCCAAGGAGCCCAAATTTTTTCCCACATTGAAAGAAATGTCAACAATCATCCTGACTGCATCCGACCTGATGGTGGAATGCGTGAGCCAGTGCGACCACGACGTTTCCATCGAGTTCTATAAAAAAATCAAGGAACAGGAAAAACTGGGTGATGTCTTGTCAAACAGCATTTTTGATGAATTGAACAAGTCGTTTATCACGCCCTTCGACCGCGAAGATATTCATCACTTGGCTACCACCTTGGATGATGTGACCGACTACATCAACAGTTGTGCCAAACGCATCGTTCTCTACAATCCCAAAAGCATGCCGGACAGTGCCGTTGCGTTGGGCAAGCTCATCAAAGAGGGAGCCGTTTGCATCGACAAAGCGGTGGATGTGTTGGGCATGCTAAAAAAAGACAGCAACAAGATCAAGGTCTATTGCAAAGAATTGCACGATATTGAGAATAAAGCGGATGATGTGTATGAAAATTTCATCATCAACTTGTTTGAAACCGAAAAAGACGACATCGAGGTAATCAAACTCAAGGAAATCATGCAGGAATTGGAAAAAGCCACGAATGCGGCCGAACAAGTGGGTAAAATCATCAAAGCCATTGTTGTTAAATACGCTTAATTGAAAGTATGGACAATTCGTTTTTCAGTAAGTTCACGCCAAAAGAACCCAAATTCTTTCCCATTCTGAAAGAAATGTCGGACGTGATGAATACCGCCGCCGACCTGATGATTGAATTCATCACCCATTACGACCACGAAACGGCAGCGGAGTATTACAAAAAGATCAAGGAGCAAGAGAAAAGGGGGGATACCTTGTCCAACCAGATTTTTGACGAATTGAACAAAACGTTTATCACGCCGTTCGACCGGGAAGACATCAATCAATTGGCTTCGAAGATGGATGACGTGACCGACTTCATCAACAGCTGTGCCAAACGCATGGTACTGTATAAGCCCAGGCAGATGCCCGAAAGCGCCATCGAAATGGCCAATCTCCTCAAAGAAGGCACCTTATGCATCAGCAAGGCAGTCGATGAACTGGATGTATTAAAAAAAGATGCCAAACACATCATTGAATACTGTAAAGAGCTTCACGATATAGAAAACCGGGCAGATGATGTGTACGAGCATTTCATCATCGATCTGTTCGAACGGGAAAAAAACAGCATCGAGCTGATCAAACTCAAGGAAATCATGTTCGAACTGGAAAAAGCGACCGATGTCGCTGAATACGTCGGAAAAATCATCAAGACAATTATTGTCAAATACGCTTAATTGTTAGACGATGACCTTACTCATTATTATCATTGTATTAGCCTTGCTATTTGACTACATCAATGGCTTCCATGATGCGGCCAACTCCATCGCCACCATTGTCTCTACAAAAGTTCTTACGCCATTCCGGGCTGTGATTTGGGCGGCCTGCTTCAACTTTCTGGCCTTTTTCATCGCCAAATACATCATTGGAGAATTCGGTATCGCCAATACAGTATCAAAAACCGTTTTCGAGCAGTACATCACCTTACCTGTGATTTTTTCCGGCATCGTAGCGGCCATTATGTGGAATCTGGCCACCTGGTGGTTTGGAATACCCTCTTCTTCGTCACACACCTTGATTGGCGGTTTTGCCGGTGCGGCCATCATGAGCTCCGGATTCAAGGCTATTCACGCTGGTGTGATCCTGAAAATCGCTGCATTTATCTTTTTGGCACCCATGATTGGTTTTATCATCTCGTCTTTGCTGACTGTTCTTATTATGTATATCTGCAAAAAAGCCAACCCACACAAGGTAAACCGCTGGTTCAGGCGTTTGCAGCTTGTTTCCTCGGGTTTATTCGCCATCGGGTTCGGGTTGAACGACTCACAAAAGGTGATGGGTATTATTGGTGCAGCCATGATAGCCGCCCATGCCAACGGCATAACGATGGGCATCCAACAATTCAATCAAATACCCGATTGGGTGGCCTTTGCCTGTTTTACCGCCATCGCATTGGGAACCATGACGGGTGGTTGGAAAATTGTAAAGACAATGGGGTCGAAAATCACCAAGGTTACCTCACTCGAAGGAGTAGCTGCCGAAACGGCCGGAGCTATTACACTGTACATGACCGAATTCCTAAAAATCCCCGTCAGTTCCACACACACCATAGCCGGCGCCATCATAGGTGTAGGCTCCGTGAAACGATTATCGGCGGTTCGGTGGGGAATCACTCGGAGTCTGCTGATTGCTTGGATCCTGACCATTCCTGTCAGTGCGCTGCTGGGAGCCGGCATTTTCCTACTATTCGGCAACCGGATGTAATCCGGATCAAGTAACTGTTTCCACTCCCCCAGCAGGGTATCTTATCCGGTTCAACGTTTTACTTCAAACCGATAGATGCCTGATTTAAGCTTAAACACCGACCTGTCACCATCTGTTTTGACAAACGAAACACCATCGGCTTTGCCAACGGGCTTGTCGCTTTCATAGACCTTATCTTTGGGTGCAGGAATGTAAACATAAGCCTCCGTATTGGGGGGAATTCCAATCGTCCAGTTCAAGTGAATGCCTTCCCTGGTCCATTCGCTGACAATCAATCCATGCATGGAACGGTACGAAGCACTGATGGACTTGAGTCCATCGGGAAAATCAGGACGCAAGATAATCTTCTTGAATCCAGGACCATCGGGCGCACAGCGGATGCCGGCCACGTTCTCATAACACCAACTCAATACATCACCCAACAGTGCTACGTTATTTTTGGGGGAAGTGACACCGACTAATTTATCGGTGTTCCATCGCTCCCACAGGGTAGTGGCTCCTTGTTGGATCATATAGCCCCAACTGGGATAGCTGCGATTTGTGGCAAGTTTCAAGGCTAAATCGGGGCGTCCGTAGGTGCTCAACGTTTGCAACAACCACGCCGTACCCACTTCACCCGTTGAAAGGTGGGCCTCATTTTTATCCTCAATGGCACGGCAAATGTGGTTGAAAACCGCTTTCCTATCCTCCTCAGGCGTAATACCGAAAGCAAGTGGCAGCAGGTTGGCGGTTACCGTATTGTTGGCATAATTATAGGCGTTCACGTGGTAAAAATGGCGTTGAAAAGCGTTGATCATGGATTTCTCCCTGTCATCGAAGCGTTTCTGATCGGCGCTGTTGCCCACTAGTCCGGCAAACTCCTGCATCACCTGTAACAACTTGATGTAGTAGGCTGAAGCTATCAGGTTTCCATCGGTAAGCCTGTCAGGATGTGTTTCCGATGCAGAATCGGACACCAAGGGAGGAACACCCTTGTCTTTCAACAAAATACCCTGTAATAATCCGTTTTTCACATACCGTTTTTCCATATACCCCATCCACTTCTTCATGGAGGGATAGTGTTCCCTGACCACATTCAAATCGGCATACTGATGGTATAGCATGCGAGTGGTAAGGAAATAGGTGGCTGCTGCAATCACATTATCGGAATAGTGGTATGGTTCGGTCGGGGCCACATCGGGAATCTGGCCAAGAGGGCTCATGGCTGATTGAATGTTTGACAACCAGTTGGCGAACATGCGTTGACTATCGAACAGGAAGCTTTCGCCCGTGGACCCGTTTGAACGGCAAGCCAGCGTGGGTTTACGCAATGCCGATGTCGAACCATCCAGCGGAAAGCCCTTGTAGGTATTGGCCACCGTCCACCAAGCATTGCTATACAAAGCATTTAAGTCGCTATTCGAGGAATTGAATGATCCGGTTGAGTTGAATCCATCAGCTATCAACTCGCCGGTAAACTGCTTCAACTGAGGTTCTCCCGGCCAATTAGACACCTGCACATACCTAAAACCGTGGTAGGTAAAGTTTGGGCTCAGTACTTCTTCTTTATCGAGACCTGCAAGAATAAAACGATCCATGTCCCGAGAGGAGTTCAATCCCCCCACAAGGGTGCTATCCGAATTCAAGCTTTCTCCATAGGTTAAGGTGACAATTCGTCCGCGCTCACCCCTAACCAGCATTTTAACCCAACCGGCCATAGTTTGTCCCATATCCAAGATAAATGAACCCGGTTTCCGGTTCAAGATAGCCACCGGCCTCACCGCATGCACCACCTTCATTTCCTCAATGGATTGAGCCACTAAACGTGCTTTCCCTGTTGAAGTACCCGGTGCTTTTGTCACACTGGCGTGTATCCATGAGGCATCATTATAGCCTTTTCTAAAGCAGTTGGGTATGAAATTGCGGGTACGGTCCTGTGTTTCGCCCTGAGCCAATCCATTTTCCCGAACTGGGCCTCCGGTCGTTAATCGCCACGAAGCATCGCTAATCAATCGCATAAGGGTGCCGTCGCTTTTGGTCACTTCCAGTTGAAACAAGAGTTTGGGGAAACGAAGGGTCAACGCACTGTCCTTGTCGGATAGCGCTCCTGCATACGTTCCGTTACCCAACACAATGCCAAACACATTCTCTCCCGGTAATAAATAAGGAGCCAGGTTGTACATGGTATACATCACGCGATTGGTTGCATCTGTCGACACAGAGGACAAAACGTGCCCACCGATGGGCAGACCATTCAGGTATATGGCAATGGTTCCGACACCGGCAACATAGAGGTTGGCGTTTATGGGTTGCTTATCCAAAAATAGCGAACGTCGAAGATACCGAGCCGATAACAAGAGCTTGTTTCCCTCCCACCTGTCGTCTGCGGTGATGCTATCCAATCCAATCCAGTGCGCTTTCCAATCGCTTTCTCGGAACAAACCCGTATTCCATGAAACAATATCGCTGGTGGCATAGCCTTTTCCTTTGCACCAAACTTTCACCTTCCAAAAATAGGTGGTCATGCTGTGCAAAGCCGGACCATCGTAAGGCACTTGAATGGATTGACCCGACTTGATTTTCCCCGAATCCCACACATTGGCCGTATCTCCTTCCAATTTTTGGTAAGAAGTTGAAACAAAAATTCGGTAATAGGTTTGTTCGATACCCCGTTTGTTGGATTCAATCATCCAACTGAAACGAGGCTGTACTGCATCACTGAGATTTGGCTCAACCCGCGTTTCCACCCGTTGGTTGGTCACCGAAAAACTGTCGTCTTTCTTGTTGGACTGACAAGCACTCAACAAGCAAGCTCCAAGCAGAGAAAACACAAGCATACGTGCCTTGGTGGAAATGGACAGGGTCTTTAAGAAATGCACGTTCATGGCAAAAGGTATTTAGTACGTTTATTTTATCACCGTCAAACTATAAGTCTTTCCACTTTCCGTGGGCAGGTCGAACAACGGAGCGCCAGCACCTTCTTTGTTGGCAACCTCATCCCCGCCACCCAGCAATGGATTCTTTGCTTCACCCTTGGCCAGCTTGACACCTATCCCCTGAAGGACAGCGGTGCTGCGTATCCTGCACACGCCGCCCAGTGTTGAATGAATGGATAGCGAGGCAAGCGTGCTGTTTTTCCAGGTAAGCGAGACTTCGAAACCGCCCTTGGTCTTTAGCCCGCTCACGGAGCCATCCTTCCAGGCTTTAGGCAACGCGGGCAGCACAAAGATATAGCCATTGCGGCTTTGTATCAAGAGCTCGGCCAACCTTGAGGGAAAAGCAAGGTAATCGTCAAAACGGCTGGATGGATCAACAATAAAACCAACTTTCCACTCGTTGAGCCATTTACTCGACAACGAAGTAAAATCGGCAGTCTGAACAGGCTGGTAGCGTTTTTTCAGGGTGTCGGCAAATGCTTTTTCAGGCGATATAAGCCCCTTGATTCCGGTATGCAGCACATCGGTAGCGGCTATCACCTGGGCAAACACCGTGTAAATATCCTGCCTGCTTCCGGAAGCGGATACCTTCAACGTATCCAGATACATCCGAGCGGTTGCCTGCATGAACGGAAAGTGGTCGCTTAGGAAGGTTTTGTCTCCGGTGAATAAATAATGTTCCCAAAGGGAGTTGACGTAGTCGACGCCTCTTCCCTGCAACGGAGGGGTTGCCGACTTAGCAACGGCAACGGCGTCTGCTTTCGACCGTGCTGCTTGAAAAAGTGGTTCGCGCAACGGGGAAAGGCCCCACGTTTCCACAGAGCGATACCAGTCGTCGAGGGGTGTGCTTTCGATGGCCGGAAATACTTGTTCTGACCACAAACGTTGCAACGGCAACAACTGTGTAGCGTTGAACGTATTGGACAGTAACAAATAACGGCTATAATCAACATAGAGCGTCATCAGCGATGGATCGGGCAGTGTAGCCTGCTCTTTTAGGCGTTGGTCGATTGGTTTATCCGCTTGAGCTGTGCGACCAAGGTTGAGCGAAACCCGATTGAACAGTTTCTGATACAGGCCTTCGTGCTTTTTCCGCATGGTCGGGTAATCCTTTCCATAAGCACGGGCCAATGTGCGGTAGCAGCTTTCCATCAGGTCATTATCCGTACGTTTGTCGGTAGACGGCACCGAAAAGCTGGCTGCGTAAATGACAGCCTCATCGGCCTTGCGGATTGTATAAACTCCTTTATCCAAACCACAGATTCCTCCTGTCACCCAGGGTTTGACCAACGTAACAAACCGAAGCTTGATTCCTTTCGCATCGGCTTGATCTGTGGTACCAGTTAGAATGAGCATGGCCTGTCCGTCCATCACAGTGTACCGAATAAAGGGCGATTTCAGGGAAAGATTGCACGACAGGGTGCCCTTTTTAGTGGTTGTTACACGGATGATGATAACGGAATCCGGAATCGAGGCCATGTACTCCCTGTGGCAGGATATTCCGTCTGAAGTAATGTAATCCATCGATGCAACGGCCGACTTCAGATCCAGGCTACGTTTGTAGTTTTTGTAGTTCTTGTGCGTGGAAAAGGTCAGGTTCAACTCGCCCCGTCGAAGATCAATGCTGCGTTGAGAACCGCTTCGTTCATACAACTGTATTCGGTCTTGAAGCGGTATGGCAAAGACCATGGCACCCATTCTTCCGTTTCCGATGGGAAAAGCAGTATTCCAATTTGCAGCCGGCGTCTTGTACCAGATGGTCGGGTTTTCTTCAGCACTGACACTACGTGGAAGTAGACTCAGAAAGCAAACGGTAAAACAGATCAATACGATGCTTCTCATTTCTTTTCTTTCACGGGTTTGCAGTGAAGGTTACGGAGTAACTTTTTGAATAGTGGTCGGGGAACAGGAAAAATGTCACCGCCGTTATGGAAGACAGGAAGGGCTATTTCCTCAGAGATATCCTCAAAACTGTCAAAATCCAGTGTGGTGACAGCTGTCGGCTGGTTTTTCCCGTAATCTTCCAGGAAAATCAACCACTTGGCACCCACCTTGGTTACCGAAGGTCGTTTTGTCTGATACGCTGTAAACGAAGGCGACACGCGTGCGTAAGGCCCTTCCTGATGGCAACTGAACGCCACTTTCAGATTGGATTCACGGAGAGCATTGTCCTTAAAAATCAGTACATAGTCTTTGGGGCTACGAGTGACAATACAGGGATCCTGCACACTGAAACCCGGGTCGAACAAGACCTTGGCTGGTGTAAACGTATGGAAATCGGTCGTTTTGAACGAATAAACGCGTTCACGTCCACTTCTTGTTGACGTCCAATAGACCAAGCAGGTAGCTGTTTGTTCATCGAACAAAAGCCGGGGAGTAGAAATACCCAGCTGTGTTGAATCGGGCGCAACCATGCGGATGAACGCAGGAACAGACCAGGTTTTCAGGTCAACCGAAGTGGTATGGGCAATGCCTTCTTTTCCGTTTCTGACAGCAACCCATACCAAATGGTACAAACCATCGCTTTCTCTGGTTATAGAAGGGTCCTTGATGTTGTTATCACCCACAACAGGAACCGGCAAAACGTCGTCTACAACGTGCCATGTGTATGCATCGTAGCTGTAAATGAGCTCTAATCCGCCGGACTGAGAGTGGTTCGAAATCGTACGGAAAAAAACATCCCGCCTGGAAGAACAGCCCAAAACCAAGAAGACCAGTATCACTGGTATCAGCCACCGGCTTTTCATCAGAATGTGGCGCATCGTACTGATCGATCAACCCAAGAATCCCAGCAAAACACCGGCAGCCACGGCTGAACCGATTACACCGGCCACATTCGGCCCCATGGCATGCATGAGCAGGTAATTCTTCGAATCATATTCCATGCCAACCTTGTTTGAAATGTGGGCTGAAATGGGAACAGCAGACACACCGGCATTGCCGATGAGTGGATTGATCTTGTTGCCCTTCTTCAGGAACAGGTTGAACAACTTGACAAACAGCACACCGGAAGCCGTAGCGATGACAAACGACAGAAATCCCACACCAAAAATCTTTACTGAATCCATGGTCAAGAATTGAGTCGCTTGCGTGGAAGCACCTACTGTAACTCCCAATAAGATGGTGATGGTGTCGATAAGCGGACCGCGAGCGGTTTCAGCCAAACGACGGGTCCCCCCACTCTCCTTGAGGATGTTACCAAAGAACAACATGCCCAACAAGGGAAGGCCGGATGGTACCACAAACGTGGTCAACAACAAGCCGACAATCGGGAAGATTATTTTTTCCGTCTGTGAAACCACGCGCGGTGGTTTCATTCGGATGACCTTCTCCTTTTTGGTGGTCAACAGCCTCATGATAGGTGCCTGAATCACAGGCACCAATGCCATGTAGGAATAGGCCGAAACCGCAATGGCACCCATCAGGTTCGGGGCCAGTCTGGAAGAAAGGAAAATGGCCGTAGGTCCATCGGCTCCGCCTATGATGCCGATGGAAGCGGCTTGACGAGGATCAAAGCCCATTTGCAGGGCAATGATGTACGCCCCAAAAATACCGAACTGGGCGGCAGCACCAACAAGGATAAGCTTTGGATTGGATATCAAGGCCGAAAAATCGGTCATGGCACCAATCCCTAAAAATATCAATGGTGGATACCACCCTTTCAACACCCCTTGATATAGGATGTTCAACACTGAACCTTCTTCATAGACACCCAATTCCAGACCAACTTCTTTGAAAGGTATATTACCGATCAGAATGCCAAAACCTATCGGAATCAGCAACATGGGCTCGAATTCATACTTAACGGCCAAGAATAAGAAAACCAGGCCAACAAGCAACATGATCAAATGTCCACCGGTCACATTGGCGAAACCGGTATAGGTCAAAAACTCAACGAGGTTTTGACCCAGAAAGTTCATGAAGTCACCCATATCAGCCGATGATTACGAGATCAGCGCCTTCAAGCACGCTGGATCCCTTGTCGACTTTGATTTCAAGGACCTTACCTTCGTGATCGCTGACAATGGTGTTTTCCATTTTCATAGCTTCCAAAAGCATCAGCTTGGTGCCGGTTTTTACCGTATCTCCCACCTTGACATTGACTTCTAAGATGACACCGGGAAGCGGCGACTTGATAACACTGCCTGACGATGCGGGTTTGGTTTGAGCAACAACGGGTGTACCTTGGGTCGTGACAGGAGCAGGAGCCGGTCTGGAAATGGTCGGTTTCACTTTCACGGTCCGATCCATTTCTACAACATAAGGCGTACCATTGACTTCCAATTCAACGGCGTTTTCGTTTTCCTTAATGACTTCAACCTTATACTGTGTACCGTTGATGGTATATTTAAAATCTTTCATACGATGTGTTTTTTGATTATTTGGGCATTTGACGCAAGCCATAGATTTTCGAGCTCCAGGGAGAATACGAACGACGCGTGCGTTCAATCGTCAGTACAGTATTTTCCACGTCGTGTGCATCGTTGGTCATCTCATACAATGCCATTGAAATGGCAGCCATCACTTCACCGGATATTTCACCGGCGGGAACCGATGCCTGCTTCTCATTCGCCAACGGTTGTTTTCGCGATGTGGCCAGTTTGAACGTTGCCGCTACCCCCTTGAACGCAAAACAACAAATGAGTAAAATAACGAACACCACACCCATGGCAATAATCGTCATGGCAATGCCGGCATGGTCGCTTTTGGCAAAACGTTCTACCTTCTCATTGGTGTCCAACGTCAGGTTATTCGTACTGGGCGTTACCTTGGTCAACATTTTCCAACCGGGTTTACCATCAACAAGACGCCCCCAGCTCACTTCAGCGGGTAAAACGGGCACCGTCACGCTGTCAATCAAGCTCTTTCCATCAGTATTGAACAAATAAAGCGTGTTCACGCTTGACGGATTGAACGTAAAATTCAGGTGGAAGGTTCCACGAGTAGGTTTGTTGTCGGCGTAGAAAATGACATGTTGTCTGGTTTGAATAGTAGTCAATACATCACCCTTCGGAATCATGTATTTCGTTGGATTACTACTGTCATCGGTCAAATAACAACCGCCAATGTTCGCCGTATTGTAGGAAGCGTTGAACAATTCAATCCAAGGCACACGCTGACCGTAATCATCCTCATAATTATCGTGGTTGGTCACCAATACTTCGTTGAAGCAGACCTTGGTGACTTGAGCGAACAATCCCGAGGAGAGGAACAGCAGACCTATCAATAAGCTATTTCGTCTCTTCATGATTACAAAGGAATGTTGCCGTGCTTTTTGGCAGGGTTGGTTAATTTTTTGGTTGCCAGTTGCTGCAAAGCGCGGATTATGCGGAAACGGGTGTTTCGCGGTTCAATCACATCGTCGATGTAACCGTATTGAGCAGCCTTGTACGGATTCTGGAAGGCTTCGATGTATTCGGCTTCTTTTTCGGCAGCCATCTTGGCCGGATCTTCAGCAGCGGCTACGTCCTTGGCATACAACACCTCAACGGCACCGGATGCACCCATGACAGCAATCTCAGCGGTTGGCCAAGCGTAATTGATGTCACCACGCAATTGCTTGCAGCTCATCACAATGTGAGCACCGCCATACGACTTGCGCAGGGTAACGGTCACCTTGGGAACAGTGGCTTCACCGTAAGCATACAACAACTTGGCACCATGCAAAATTACGCCGTTGTATTCCTGAGCAGTACCCGGTAAGAATCCAGGAACATCGACCAGCGTTACGACAGGAATGTTGAAGGCATCACAGAAACGAATGAAACGAGCGCCCTTGCGGGAAGCGTTGCTATCCAACACACCGGCCAGCATCTTAGGCTGATTGGCGAGAATACCTACGGACTGACCGTTGAAACGGGCGAACCCGATGATCATATTCTTAGCGTAATCGGCGTGTACTTCCAAAAATTCGCCGTTGTCGACGATGGCACCAATCACCTCGAACATGTCGTAGGGTTTGTTGGGGCTATCAGGGATGATTTCGTTCAAGCCATCTTCCAAACGGTCAATGGGATCTTTGCATTCCAAATAAGGTGCTTCTTCCAGGTTGTTTTGGGGAATGAAACCGAGTAGCCTGCGAATCAGCTTCAAGCCTTCTTCTTCCGTATCCACGGCGAAATGAGATACACCCGACTTGCTTGCGTGAACAGACGCACCACCCAGTTGTTCCTGGGTTACATCCTCACCCGTTACGGTCTTGACCACCTTGGGGCCGGTCAGGAACATGTAGGAGGTTCCTTTAGTCATGAGGGTAAAGTCGGTCAAGGCAGGAGAATAGACAGCACCACCGGCACACGGGCCGAAAATACCGGATATCTGAGGAATCACACCCGAGGCCATGATGTTGCGCTGGAAAATCTCAGCATAACCGGCTAAAGCGTTGATACCTTCCTGAATACGAGCACCACCCGAGTCGTTGATACCAATAACAGGCGCGCCCATTTTCATGGCCTGATCCATCACCTTGCAAATTTTCAACGCCATCGTTTCCGACAAAGAACCGCCAAATACGGTGAAATCCTGAGCAAATACATAAACAAGACGGCCTTCAATCGTACCGTAACCGGTAACGACGCCATCTCCCAGAAAATGTTTCTTATCTTGACCGAAGTTGGTGCAACGGTGCTTCACAAACATGTCGAACTCTTCGAAACTGCCTTGGTCGAGCAACATATCGATGCGTTCACGAGCTGTATACTTCCCTTTTTCATGTTGTTTGGCAATGGCTTTTTCACCACCACCAAGACGAGCCTGAACACGAAAATCGATCAGCTCTTTTACTTTTTGCAATTGTGTACTCATTTTATATTGGTCTTAAATTACATGTACGACTACGCTTTCTCACACAGTTCCATTAACACACCACAGGTTGACTTGGGGTGTAGGAAAGCTATGCTCAAGCCTTCTGCGCCCTTACGTGGGCTTTTGTCAATTAAGCGGATACCTTGTTCAGCTAACGCATCAAGGTTTCCCTGCAATCCTTCAACGGCAAAAGCGACATGGTGCACGCCTTGTCCTTTGTTTTCAATAAATTTCCCGATGGGACCTTCCGGATCGGTGCTTTCCAGTAATTCAATCTTAGTTTGGCCTACCATGAAAAAGGCGGTCTTCACTTTCTGTTCAGCAACTTCCTCAACGGCATAGCAGTTGAGACCCAGTACATTCTCAAAAAAGGGGATAGATTCTTCCAGGCTATTGACTGCAATGCCTAGGTGTTCAATGTGAGTAGGTTTCATATAAGTAAAGGTTAAGTAACGGCATAAACCGTCAGTTCAAAAAACGCTGCAAAGGTAGAAATTATATCGGCCCACCTACCAAGAAAAAGCCAAAAAAATGCCCTCATTTTGCATAAAAATTCAACAGTTAGCCCATTATTACGACATCATTGTTGCGTGTTACGACTATTTTACATTACTTTATCGCGCTGTTGTTCTTACCGTCACACAACGATGATTGTCAGTAAAACAAACCGATTGAGCGTAAATGCCTGGACTACAACCGGAGAGCCCTCTTCAATCCTATTCGCCCACGTGGCCCTTCAGGGAGGTGAATTGGATAACTGGGGAACCATGGGGTGTTGCCTGGTAGTTGATGGGCAGGTGTACGGCGTAACAAACTACCATGTCCTTTTCGGCGAACATACACCGCCGTACGTGCAAGAATACCTTGCCGGCAAGCTGCCGGTTTACCAACTAACACGAAACCAGGAACAGGAACTGAACCAACGGATAGGATGTGCGAGCAACCTGTTCAATCCTACCCTTGATTATGCCTTGGTTGAGGTAGCGCCGACGTTTGACCTAGCCTCCTTTCCCAGACTTGGCGAACCCATCGAACCCTGCATCGGAATGTACGTCTACAAAATAGGTGCAGCAACTGGTCTGACCCACGGCATCATCCATGCCTCTTCCCAATTGGAACAATCACAGGTGGTTATCTGCCCGAATAAAGACCTATCGTCTGCAACGCTCTGCGACTACGGCGATTCCGGCTCATTGTGGCTGTACGATGACGGCACACTGCTCCCAAGGCCGGTCGCACTTCATCTGGGCAGGGATTTCCACGATAGTCAACGTGGCAGGGCTCAGGCATTCACTTCCCTGCTGGCCGATATTCATTTACATCAATCCATCATGCCATGAAACACACCAACCTTGTCGTTTTTCTTGCCTGCATCCTTTCATCGGGCGCAATAGCCCAAACACGCGCCTATTCGGACAAAAACCACCTGCGTATCCTGATCGACAAAACCACCCTGAGCATCCGGGATTCCAGCGTTAGCTTGCTTCCAGCAAACCAATCGGGCATGGCCACGGTTGCAGGTATCGTGCTTCCCCCAGCTGCCGACTTCGTATCGGCCGTATTGGAGGGGGCAGCCACGCGTGACGCGAAAAAATACCAGGCCACCTACTCCGCATCTGCCTCCAGTGACCACTTCTATGCCGAGGCAAACGAGGCCCTGCTGCCTGTGCTCACGTTGAAGCGATGGGTCAAGGACTACAAGGGCATCAACCACCTGGCGGTGAGCCTCCTGCTTCGACCGGAATTATCCGCCGACAAAACAGCCTTTCGGTTTGTTGCAGGTGAATCCTTTCTCTACAACTACGCCATCGCCAAGACCACAGGCCATTACGACTACCTACAGCTCAACCTGGTCATCAAGGTGAAAAGCCTGTCTGTGCAAAAGGACGAATACCGTATTGCCGATCTCAGGACTACAGGCATGCAGATTCCCATGGTTCACGTGGGTCACACGCACTCGCTCGATGAACCGGTTTACAGCGGATGGATTCCACTGCCTCCCCCTTCAACCGGCAAGGCGAAAGGCAACGCACGTGATTACGTTCAATTACCCGGCAATACAGGGCTGTATGAAATTGAAATTACAGTAACCGAGACAAACCCATACAAGGTCAGGGCTGAAGAAAAGCAGGTCATCATCAAGGTAAGCGGCGACCAGGCTTCCGACATGATTAAGGCAGGTATCCGGTCGGCTTCAGGTGACTAAATTGACCGATAATCTTCCTATAATAACAGATTTCTTTAGACGAATAATTACCAAATTTTATATATTTACGGCCGAATCTACCAGACTCGACCTACTAGCCTTATTTCTAACCGTCATTTATACAACCATTCATGAAAAAAATCTCTTTATTCACCTTGCTCCTGCTTGTTGCGTCCGGAATGGCCGTTCATGCCCAGCAAACCCCGGCGCCTGTCACCTTTACGGCCGATCAGGACCATGATAACATGATGAAACAACTGGGTATCAAAAGCGTACGTCCCGGACCCAGTGGCAACGAATCCGACGCCAATCACGCCAACTACGACGAATCCAAGGCCAATCCATGCCCGCAGCTTCCGGATGCGCTGACCCTGAACAACGGCAAGACTGTTACCACCGCCGATATGTGGTGGAAGCTACGTCGTCCTGAAATTGTAGAAGGTTTCGAACGGGAAGTCTACGGTCGCTTACCCAAGAACATTCCTGCCGTGACCTGGAAGGTTACAACCACCGACAACGAAACCATAGGTCGCGTTCCGGTCATTGCCAAGCAAGTTATTGGCCATGTGAATAACAGCCAATGTCCTTCCATCAACGTGGACATCAACCTGCTTTATGTAGTACCCACCAATGTGAAAGGCCCGGTCCCCGTGCTGATCATGTTCGGACGCGGCAGTTTCCCGGCTCCAGGCCAACCCGCCGGTGACGATTTGGCTCAAATCAACGAAGCCATCAAGCAATTACTGGCCAAAAGTAGCCCGAAGATGAAAACCATCTTGGACAAATACCCCTTGTACACACCGTTTGTTAGACAACAGACAACTCAAAGCGGTGGTGGCATGGGCATGGGTGGCATGGCACCAACTGCAACCGCTCCCGCCGAAGCTTCGCCTACGGAACAATTATTGGCAGCCGGTTGGGGTTACGCCTATGTTGATCCAAACAGCATCCAAGCCGACAACGGCGCCGGTCTGACCAAGGGCATCATCGGTCTGGTCAACAAAGGCCAACCCCGCAAACCAGAAGATTGGGGAGCCTTACGTGCTTGGGCATGGGGAGCCGCCCGTGCGCTTGATTTCTTAGAAACCGACCCCTTGGTTGATGCCAAGAAAGTAGGAATTGAAGGCGTTTCCCGTTACGGAAAAGCCGCCTTGGTTACACTGGCTTTTGAACAACGGTTTGCCGTTGCCTTGGTCGGTTCATCCGGCAAGGGGGGTGCAGCACCTTTCCGCCGCGTCTTCGGCGAAGCCGTGGAAAGCTTGGCTGGCACCGGTGAATACCACTGGATGGCCGGTAACTACATCAAGTACGCCGCTGAAGAAGCCACCTTTGGTCGAAAGACCGGTTGCGATATGCCCGTCGACAACAATGAACTGATTGCCTTGTGTGCTCCCCGATTGGCCTTTATCAGCTACGGTGTACCCGAAAAGGGTGACGCCAAGTGGCTCGACCAAACCGGTAGCTACATGTCCACCATTGATGCCGGTAAGGTATACAAACTGCTGGGCGCCAAAGACCTGGGCCTGTCCAACGATTACCTGAAGGAAAAAATGCCACCCGTTGAAACAAACCTGTTGGATGGTCAACTGGCTTGGCGTCAACACACCGGTGGCCATACCGACGTGCCCAATTATCCGTTCTTTATTCCCTGGGCCACCAAGATGTTGAATTACAACAAAGTAGCCAAACAAGTTCAGGGACAAATGCAATTTATGGGGATGCCCGGACGTTGATCTAACGAATTGATAGCAATAGCTTGGGGGCTATGGAAGCGACATTTTCGCAACCATAGCCCCCACTCTTTTTCCACAGCCAGCTGATTTATACCAGTTCAGCCGTTATTCGTTCACTTATTCGATAACCAGGTATTTGCTCTTCGGATACTTCACCGAATAATTCAACAGGAACTCCTTAGCAGAGGGGGCGAGTTTGGTCGACCACCTGACTTCCCCGTTTTCGGGGTTAAAGACACCGTCTGAAGAAATCTGACGGCTAACTTCGATTTCCTCGTTCCGGGATACGGGAGCCTGGTCAAGCAACAGCAGATTGATGGGCTCCTTGCGGTTGTTGCGCACGGTAATTTTCCACGAACGGGTTTCTTCCTTCTTGTTTCCAATGAACTGTTTGGAGGTATACGCCTTCACCTGCTCCCGCTTTACCGAAATACTCTTGTCCCTGCCCAACGAAACAGCCAGCGTATCGGTAGCCGCGTTGACATTCAGGATGGTCTTGCCCACATAGCTGTCTTCGAAGAACACATTGGCCTCGCCTTCCAGGAAGCTGAATTGCTGCCAATCGGTGAGCTGGGCCACCAGGTACACTTCCTGCTTGATTTTCGGCACACAGAAATACTGGAACACAGCCGGTACTGAGATTTCAGCCATCGTAACAGAAACCACCTTGTTGTCGGATGCAACGCTGTATGGGGTGTTTATTTCGAAGTCGACGGATATTTGCTTTTCCACTTTTTGCTGAGGCACGGGAATGGACGATGTACCACGGATACGCATGTTAGATCCACTACCGGGGTCACCGGAGTTTGACACGACATCAAGGCCAGCAATACGCCCCTTAAGCGATTCCACAACCACGTGATCTTCAAGATCTGCAATGTAAACGCCGGATTCTTCTCTTTTTTGGCCCAGCAACATCGGGCTTCTATTCAGGTCATTGCGCGACAAACTGACATTTACCACATCCCCGTTGATGTTCCGTGTTTGAGATCCGTACCCTGCCAAGGCAAAGTTAACGTTGGAAGCATTGGCAGGCAAGGTCAGCGAGTAGTACCCCTGCGCATTGGTGGATGTTACCAGGCCGCTGCCATCTAAACCTACCCTGACACCGGAAAGTGCCTTGTTACCGTTGTCGGTAACCCGTCCGTTAATCGTATTTATATTCTTTCCGTAGACCGGAGGTGTCATGTTATAATCCAGGAAATACGTCTTTAATTCAGGAGCCACGCCCGAAACACCGGGATTGTACGACGATAACGTCAGCTTGACATTATTCCAGTCGCTGCGAGTTTGTTGACGGATATTGGCCTTATAGGAAATTTCCAACGGTTCGGAAATACTGTTGGCACGGATGTCGTAGGAAGGATACCAGCTGGCATTGGAAACCAGGTAGGTCAGTTCAAAAGAAGCTTTGGTGGGCTGTTTGGCTTCCACCAGCACCTGAATTTCGCTGGTCGGAAAAATCTGTACCCCATTCAAATCGCTCATTTGTTGATCGATTGCATTGATCTGACGATTCAGTTCTTCGATGTTATTTGTATGGGTTTGCTCTTTCGTCAGCAAGGCCGTCATACGTTGACTGAAGAAATCAGCACTTTCCTTCAGGGCCGTCACTGTAAGAGATTGGTCGCGACCACCCAAGTTGCGGTTGGTTTTTAAGAATTCCAAATCTTCCTGAATGACTCTCAGGTAAGCGTTTTGAACATTGATGTTCGATTCAATGACCTTTCTTTCATCTTGAAGGCGTTGCCATTCGGCAGAAGGTTTGGAAGCAGCCAGGTAATTTTGCTGATGATCTACTCCCAGCACCGTAAAAGCACCATTGGCCTTTACCTGAATGCTTTTCGCGTCCACATCGGGAGCCAAGCCTGCAACCACCAACTGCGTCCTACCGGTTTTCAAGTCGACAGAGGCCGTCCTGGTTTCCCGGGCACCATCGAAATACACCGTTACAGCTGAAACCTGCGATGGAACGTCCTGATTGGTTACTTGCTGGGCATTGGAAACAAGAGAAACGACACTCAGTGTGAGTGCCAACAGTGTGTTTTTCATCGTCGTCGGGTATTAATTAAACGCAAGGTAATACAAAATAAAGACACTACGTATGTAACACATCTTTTAACACATCGATAGCAGCCGCTGCATCCAGCTCTTCAGTCAAGTCGAACACGGATTTCCTATGACCGTCAACCGTGACCAGAGCGTTGTTCAGCAACGCATCAGGTACACAACCGAAGGCCTCCACACACAGGTGACCGAACGGCAAGGTGGAAGGATCCAATAACACACCTCCGTCGTAATCCGACTCAAAACGCAGGCTTTCCACCAATGCCTCGACAGGCCCGGCTGACAGATGCACCCCGTTGTAACGCTGCGATACCTCGGGTAGACCCAACGCCTCTTTTCGCTCCAGCAACTGCCTACGTAAACTCCCGACCTCAGCCACCTGCGGTTTCGTCGCACCGATAAAGTTGCGGCGCGATTCCTTCCACGACAGGCTTCCGGACAAACTCATCACGACAATGCTCCTCCCTGTTGAGGTAAAATGCTCGAGCTGCCGGGGATGAAAGGCATTCAGCAAGTAGATGGTTTCCAGGTCGATGCGCACCTTCTCGGCATACGTACCGCCGGCCAGTTTCAGGTTTTCCTGGTTTTGCCACAGGCAATCCAGCGAATGAGCGTTGAAAAACGGGTACTGCTCAAGCAGTTGCAGTCCACCCACCGTTTTCACGTCGCCGGCTTCAACGCCAAAAATCTCCTTGAACCGTTCCCTTGCCACCTCGCTCAACGCATCGGTTCCTTGGGTAGCCACCTGATCAATCACGCCATAGTGCTGCCTGATCAGGTTGTGGTCTTTCAGGTAATCGGCCGACAACAGCTTCACTTCGTGAATGGTCAACTCGTACCGCTGCAACTGCTCAAGGATTAATTCGACGATAGCCTCCAGTTTCACCACGTTAGACGGACCGGTGATTTCAGGCTTGATGAAAAACAGCCAGTTGTTCGGGCCAAACGGTACATATTGGTTGCAGTAAATGATTTCCGTCCTACACAAGCCGGCCTGTGCTTTACGGATGGACTCGACAATAGGAGTCACCAGAGAAAGAGTGGTTGTCATCGTGAACTATGAAAATTGATTGGACGAACTAAAGTACGAAACTTTTCCGAAACACACAGCGCGTCAACACTCACCCGTTGACAAACTCAAACAAAGTTTGTATCTTTGTTTGATATTTCAAGTTTTTACTTGTTCAATCGACAGCTACAAGCATGTTCCCCAACAAGACGCAAGACAACATTCTTTTTCACCTGAAAATGAACGGCTCACAAACCGCTCAAGCTTTAGCCACGACCTTTTCCATGACAGGTGAAGGCATGCGATTGCACTTGATCAAACTGGAAGAAGAGGGGTATGTCACCTCATCGGCTATGGTCAAGGGTGTGGGACGTCCTACCCTGCACTACGCACTGACTGAAAAAAGTCACAAGCGCTTCCCCGACAACCACGCCAACCTTGCCGTCCAGTTACTCACCAACATCCGCAACCTGCTTGGACAGGAAGCGTTGGACACGGTAATAAAGGCCAAGCAAAAAACAGATTACCTACGCTATACCGAAGTCTTGAAAAACGCCCCTACCACGCAGGAAAAACTGGAACGCCTCGCCGATACCCGCACCCGTGAAGGCTATATGGCCGAACTGCAACCCATGGACAATGGCTGGCTCTTCATTGAGAACCACTGCCCCATCTGCACTGCCGCTACTGCCTGCAACGGTTTCTGCCAATCGGAAATTGACACCATCCGTCGCCTCCTTGGCGAAAAGATTACCGTCAACCGCGACGATCACGCTGCCCACGGCGAGCGCCGCTGCACCTACCGCATCCACGCTGCAGAATAAGGCACAACTTCCACCTCGTAATCAGTCCGGTTTATTTGATCAGCTCCTTTCCAAGAATTTCCGCAGCCACCGCTACACAATAAGCGCAGGGGCGTTTGGCATAATACTCGCTATTCCTGTCGTCAGGAGTTGGTGACTGAGGCTGTCTTTCCACCTTTAGTAAATCCGCACAGATATAACTGCCCATCTTCTCCTTGAAATTCAAGCCTGTCCGTTGAACAGCAGCATAGGAAGCAGCCTTAATCGCTTTGTCAGTTGGATTAGAAAGCGGGTGTTCCAGGCCCAAAATCAAGAACATGCCCGTTACAGCGCCGCAGACTTCACGCAATCGGCCCATACCTCCGCCAAACGGTGCAGCAAGGAGCTTAACCGTTTCAGCGTCTACAGTATAGAGATCTGCATAAGCCATGGCTACAGACTGCGCGCAATTGTAACCATTCTTGAAGTGCTCAACCGCTTGTTCAGCGCGCGCTTTGACATCAATTTCTTTCATCGGTTATCAGTTATGGTATTCTGATGCTACTGTTTCATCCAATCTCCGATTGTCCGACAGCACGACTATTTTAACGTTCTTTCTCATGGATTGGCATCAGCGCTTTAATGATGGCAAGAAAAAGTCTACCTTTATTTAGAGGCCATATAGACTGCAACAGCCAGTAGAAATACAGCGAACACCTTTTTGAATAGTTTCGATGGGAGTTTCACTGCTATTTTTGATCCTACTAAAGCTCCGACCAAGATTCCAAGAGCGATTATGCCAGCAAATAGAATATTCAAATGTCCATCATTTGCATAGATAATAACACTTGGCAGACCAACAGGTAATTGTAGAGCAGCCAATGAAGTAGCCGCAGCCGCTTTTGGATCGTAATGAAAAACACTGACTAGCAATGGGACAATAACTATGCCGCCTCCTTTACCAAAAAGACCGGCAAAGACCCCAGCACCGATACCCACCAAAATATACATCCAGAGAGGTTTAGACACAGGCACATCGTCCATTGGTTGCTGCTTTTTCTTATTCCTGAAAAAGGAAAAGACGCCAAGGTAACTCAACGCGATATAGAACAGAATCCCGACATACAACTTAGCCAACAGGCTTTCGTCAATATTGACCGCAAACTCACCTCCGACAAACGAGCCCAAAAACAATCCCACTGCAATCCATAAAGATTCCCGAATTTTAACCAGTCCGGCTTTGTAATATGAAATAACGCCTAAAATACCGACTGGCAACAGCATAGCCGTCAACGATGTTGCATTGGCGTCTAGAATATTCATACCGAAAAAAGCAATCAGCGAAGGTACCATCGCAATACCTCCCCCAATACCGAATAAACCGGATAATATACCTACAGCAATTCCGAGAATTAAAAAACCAATTACTGACATTTATTCATTGATAGTTACAAAAAAATAGCCGATATAGAACATGAATATAGACTAGTATGCCGCAAAGGAACGACTTATTTTTCAATAATCCACTTTCACTATCAGGACGGAATTTCAGCGGTAGAAGCTGTCAATAAAGGCCACGTAACCTTCCTTTTTGATGATGAGGATGTTCCAACAGGCGGCGAGAAAGCCCAAACCGTAACCACCGAGTTGTACAAAACTCGCAGCAACCGCCAGTAATCCAATACGCAGCGAAGCATTCTTGACTGAAGCGTCCACAAAAATCGCCAACTTGTAGAAAACCAGCAACAGCAGCCACCAAAACGAGCAACAAACAGAGAGAAGTAGAATTCCCAACACGCCCAGTACGAAGGCAGCCGGTAAGAGATGCACCAACTTGAGCGAACCCGGATGCTTCTTGTGCAGCACGATGCGCGCTATGCCCGAATTGTATACTTGCTTGAAAAACTGCTTTAAGTTGGAGCGGCGTTTGTGAAACACGTAGGCCTCCGGAAGCAACGCTGTCTTGAACCCCAGCGAAAGGATGCGTAGGCTTAAGTCAATGTCCTCGCCGAAGCGCATGGTCGAAAAACCGCCCGTCTGTTCAAACACCTCCCTTGAAATACCCATGTTGAAACTGCGCGGCATGAACCGGTCAAGCTTTTCGCCCCCACCCCGAATACCGCCGGTGGTAAAAAATGACGTCATGGAGTAATTGATGGCCTTTTGGATGGGCGAAAAGCCCGCATCCGCCTTGTCCGGCCCGCCAAACGCATCCACGAAATCGGTAGACAAGCGATGCAGTACCGCGGCCATGTAACCCGGAGGAATCACGCAATCGGAATCCAGAAAAACGATGTACGACCCCTTGGCCGCCTGAGCCCCCACGTTGCGGCTTGAGCCGGGCCCGGAGTTATCTTTTTGAATGTACTGAAGGGTAAGGCGGCTTTCAAACTTCCGTACCACTTCATCACAAGGCAGCGTAGACCCATCCTCGACAATGACCACCTCAAAATCACCGCAGGATTGCCGCGATAGGCTTTCCAACAGTTCCTCCACTTCTACCGGACGGTTGAAGACAGGAACAACGAGGCTTAGTGAAAGATTCGGTTGCGTCGATGCTTGATTCATGGTTCGGTACAAAAAAAAAGTTGGTACGAAAGTACAGATTTTCATCCAAACTTTCGTACCAACCAATGAGTCCTGCTTACTTTCCGGCCCGCTTGGCCATAAACGCATACATCAGCACCACAAAGAAACAGAACAGTGGCACAAAAAAGGCGTTGTTGATGCCCCACAAATCGGTAATCAGTCCCTGCAACGGGGTCATGATGGCACCACCCAAAATGGCCATGATCAGGCCGGATGCACCAATCTTAGCATCATCACCCAAACCATCGAGCGCAAACCCGTAAATAGTAGGGAACATCAGCGACATAAAAAACGAGATACCCACCAGGCAAACCACCAGGAACATACCATGGCTCAACACCACACAGCTCGTCAGTACGATCGCAGCCGAAGCGGCAACAATCATCAACAATGACGGTTTGATGTACTGCATCAGGAAGGTGAAGATAAACCGCGCTACTGTAAATACGGCTAATGAAGCTACAAAAACATAGGTCGCATTGACTTCGTCCAAACCCAATTCCTTCATGACAATCTGGATAGTAAACGACCAGATACCCACCTGAGCACCTACATAGAAGAATTGAGCCACAACACCCCACGAATAAATCTTATTCTTGAACAACCGACCGAAGGTGCTACCCAGCTTGAGGGAAGCATCGGCATCCGAAGCCTTAGGCATGGGAACCAGTAACATAATCAGCAAAATAACAGCCAGGACACATCCGATACACAAATAAGCAAACGTGATAGCGTTCAACTCATGCGCCTGAATTTGTTGGAGTTCTTGGGCCGTCATCTGGGCCCGTTCAACGGCACCGGCAACATTTAATTTATTCAAAATGAGCGTCATGCTCAGAATAATGCCTGTCATAGCCCCAAACGGATTGAACGACTGTGCCAAATTCAGGCGGCGGGTGGCTGTTTCCGGAGAACCCATACTCAGAATATACGGGTTGGCCGTCGTTTCCAGAATGGAACAACCGGAAGCCAGTATAAAGATAGCCACCAGGTAAAACGCATAACTGCCTGTTGCCCCTGCCGGGTAATACAAAAACGCACCGATAGCATACAACGACAAGCCAAGGATAATACCAAACTTGTAGGTGTACTTCTTAATGAGTAAAGCGGCCGGCAAGGCTAAGCAGAAATAAGCCCCATAGAAAGCCATTTGAATGAAAGACGACTGCAGGTGGGACATGCTCATAATCTTCTTGAATGCAACCAACATGGTATCATTCAAATTGTTGGCTACACCCCAAAAGAAAAATAAGCTGGTCACGAGGATAAATGGAACGAGCATGCTCTTTCCATTAAGCCTCATGAACGAGGATCCAGGTTTGTTTGTCATGGTAGATTCAGGTAATAAAGGTTTTATTCGTAAAGGAGTTGAAATCGACTACGTCAGCCGGTCGCGCAAGGATTTTTCCTTCTGCGCTGACCAATAGCCGCAATCGAGTTCCATAAACACCGAGGTGTACGGCAACAGGCAATCTGACTTGATGACCAGCACACTGAAGGTCTTGGAGGCTTCCTCCAACTTGGCAAAGACCGACTCGTGGGGCAACACCTGCACGTCCGATTTGGAAAGAATCTTGGTCAGGTTGCTCTTGAAGTTGTCCACACCCGGACAAAGGTCGTCGCGCATGAACAGTAACTCCTTGTCGGTGTATACAATAGGCTTAACATGACCTTCGTTGCGAATCTGTTTCACCACGTGTTTCAGCACATTCAGCAAATGTTCGTTCGAATAAATGGTCTGTATCCCGGGGGCGCTTTGCATGGGATAGGCCTTGTCAACGACCAGAATCCAATTACGGTGTCCCAGCAGTGGCAACGTTTCTTTCAATTGACTTTTCCAGCTCATAGTAGGATTATTTATTTCAATTCTTCGTCAAAAGCAATGGCCACCTTTCCGCATTTTCCTTCGGCCATGAGGGCGAACCCTTCAGAGGCTTGTTCCAACGGAAAACGGTTGGTGATCAGGTCTTCGGGATGGATACCCCAGCGTTCGATGCGTTCCACCAGCTCTTCCATGCGCCAAATGTTGGTCACCCATGAGCCGTAGATGGTTTTTTGATCGTGGATGATATCCGGACTCGGGACAAACTCGCAGGTACCCCCTTCGCCGATAAACACAATCTTTCCCCATTTGCGGGTGGCACGGATGGCAAGCTGACGGCCGTGGGTGTTACCCGAGCAATCGACAGCACGTTCCACACCCATACCACCGGTTGCAGCCTTGATTTTATCCAAGGCGGTGGCATCGGAATGAAAGACCAAGTCGCACAGGTTTTTATCAAGGGCAATCTGCATGCGTTCCTGAACGGTATCAACACCGATCACCTTGCTGGCACCCATGGCCTTGGCCAACATGGCAGCAGCCAACCCGACAGGGCCAAGACCAACCACCAACACAGCATCGTTGCCACAAATACCAATTTTTTCCAAGCCTTCGTACACCGTACCGAATCCGCAGGCAATCTGTGCCCCGTCGGAGTAGGTCAAGCTGTCAGGCAGCAACACCAGGTCTTTTTCCTCAGCCAACAAGTACTCAGCCATACCCCCGTCGCGTTGCCAGCCATAAGCGGCACGGAACGGGCTTGTGCAACTGATCATGTACCCGCGGCGACAGTCGTTACACACGCCGCAACCGGAAATGTGGTACACCACCACCCGGTCGCCTTCTTTGAAGCGACGAAGGCCTGGTCCGCATGCCACAATCTGGCCACTGGGTTCGTGGCCGCAAATCTTATCCTGGTAACCCTCAGGCCCTTTACCCAAATGTTCGCGGTAAATGGCCCGGATATCACTGCCACAAATCGTGGACGACTTCATTTTGATCAACACTTCGCCGTGGCCAGGTACAGGCACCTCGACGTCCTTAATCACCACGGTGCTGTTACCGGGCAAATAGGCAGCTCTCATTTTTGTCATAGAATCTATAGTAATAAGTGAACAATCAATCAATAACCGGCGATAATGCCGTCCTCATCCCAGAGAGCGTGCCAATCGGTAGCTGTCGGCCACAAAAAAACCTGCCCTTTTATGAAGCGGTTGTTTTTGTCGAGTTGACGGATGGCAGCCATTTCCTGGTCGGAAAGCGGATCTTCGACCACGGCGCGCAAATTCGACATGAACTTTTCGGGTTTAACGGAAAACGGAATGGGAATCTGCCCGTTTTGGGCGGCCCACTTCACACAAATCACGGCCGGGTGCACACCATGTGCGGCGGCTATGGATACAATAATTGGATCTTCGATGGGCACCGTATCTTCCGGCGTTTTATCGCGTTCTGGACGACCCGGCGAGCCGATGGGACAAAAACCGATGGACTTTATATCGTTGGCAGCCAGGAAATCAAATAACCCGTGTTGTTGAAAGTGGGGATGCATCTCCATTTCGTTGACCACCGGCTTGATGCGGCAGTCCTGCAACAGCAGTTTCATCTTCGCCTGCGTCATGTTGGACGTGCCAATGCGTTTCACCAAACCATCATCCACCAGCGATTCCATGGCTCTCCACGTCTTCATGTAATTTTCATGAATATAAGGTACGGCATGTGGATCCCTGGAATTGACGGTCACCCCTTTTTCATGGTGGTTGGGGAAAGGCCAATGAACCAAGTACAGGTCGAGGTAGGTAATACCCAAATTTGACATGGACTGAAGGCAGGAACCACGGACATCGCTGTGCATGTTGTTCCACACTTTCGAAGTGATCCACAGCTCCTCGCGTTTCACCACTCCTTCTTTGAACAGCTTGGCAAGGGCTTGGCCAATTTCTTTTTCATTGCCGTAAATGGAGGCACAATCCAAGTGCCTGTATCCCATCCTGATGGCTGTGTCCACAGCTGCGGCCACCTGATCGGCAGAATAAGCGTCCGACCCGAACGTGCCCAAACCCACTACGGGAATGGAAGAACCGTCGTGCAACGTAACATGGGGGACTTTTGCCGGGTCGACCGGCGTAAGAACGTCTGACATGGTTTAGTATTTTTAGGTAGTGACTGTAACTGTAACAGGGCAAAAGTACATTTCCGATCGTATATATACTAATACTATTTCGACATTCAATACCAAAAAATCGCTCTTTGTAAAACCACTGTCTTTTTCTACTTTTGTCGTATTACCCAATCTACTGAATTGCCTGTCATGTTGTTCGAAAAAGAGCCCCTTCACCTCATCCTACTAAATGCCGGAGGCGCCATTCACGAGGGCGACTGGAACTGGAACGACATCAGCAGCCCCTTTTACCGCATCTACTTAGTGAAAGAAGGCGAGGCTTGCGTCAGCATGGGCAGCAAACAGTACACGCTCAAACCCGGTTATCTGTACCTGATTCCTCCCTTCACGCTCCACAGCGATTCCAACAACGGGCATTTTAAATTGGTGTATTTTCACGTGTATGAGGAAACTCTCCGACACGTCAGTCTGTTTGAGCAACTGGTGTTTCCCTTTGAAGTCAAGGCCACCCAATTAGACATTAAGCTGGTTGACAGACTATTGGAGATAAACCCGGGCAAAGGATTACCCATGTACGATCCAAAAGGATACGACAACTCATCCACCTTGATGAAATCCCTGGCCGATTCCTCTCAAATTTCCTTGCCCGTACACGCCGAGACGTACGGCATCCTGTGGCAATTGTTTGCCCGCTTTCTGGCTTTTGCCGAACACCGCGAGCCCACCCAGGACAGCCGGATTCAGGGAATGACGAAATACATCAGGGAACACATCAACAAAAATATGAGCATCAGCGAATTAGCCTCACAATGCTACCTGTCTGACGACCATTTCATCCGCCTGTTCCGAAAAGAAATGCACCAAACCCCGGTGGACTACATCAACCGGAAGAAAATAGAAAAGGCACAGCTACTCTTGGTGGTGGAAAACCTACCCATCAAGGATATAGCCTGTGCCTTATCGTTCGACAATGTATCGTACTTCAACCGGCTTTTCAAAAAGCTGGTAGGGAAAACGCCGGGTGACTACCGAAAAATGGTCAATTGAACCACTTGACAAGACATAAGTCTTGCCGGTGTGGAAGCTCGGGGTTTTTGGGATAAATTCGGATGGCAAAACTGAAGGAACCTGCACGGCTCACCTTGTAATCCAATTTATACGTCAGTGAATCCGGTTCAACGGTAATCAATTCCATTTCAACTGTTTTGATGGGTTGCTCGGAATCAGGAGTTGTATCGTTGATGACCAATTCCATACCGATACCACTCTCGTTGGCAGTATGTTCCAAACGCAACACACTCGTGTACGATTCTCCCACCTGCAAGGTCTGCCCAGCCAACTCGGGTGAACTCACCTTGGTAAGGGTTAGGTTGTCCCAAATGGAGGCAATGCGTTCCTTCCACGCTACCAGCTCATAGGCTTTCCGGCAATTGTCTTCACACAATGTGGCAGAACGTTTGGCCAACTTCGTATAGAACAACCGAATATAGTCGTCTATCATGCGCTTGGTGGTGAAATGAGGCGCAATTTTGGCAATGGAGTTTTTGATGAACATGACCCACTCCGAGGAAAAGCCCCTGCTGTTTTTGGCAAAATACAAGGGGATGATTTCGTTTTCCAGTATGCTGTAAATGGTCACGGCATCCAACTGATCCTGATACTCATGATTGTCATAGGTATTCTTTTCGGTAATAGCCCATCCGGCACCTTTCACATACCCTTCCAACCACCAGCCATCGAGGACGGAGAAATTCAGCACCCCGTTCATTTCGGCTTTCTGGCCCGATGTACCCGATGCCTCCAAGGGGCGTGTCGGCGTGTTCAACCAGATATCCACACCCGAAACCAGGCGTCTGGCCAACCCCATGTCGTAATTTTCCAGGAAGATGACCTTACCTGCAAATTCGGGCATTTTGGAGATCTCAACAATTCGTTTGATCAAGCCTTGACCACCGCCATCTGCCGGGTGTGCCTTGCCGGTGTACACAAATTGAACCGGACGTTGGGGGTTGTTAACAATAGCCGATAGGCGTGCCAGGTTGGAAAACAAGAGATGAGCCCGCTTGTAGGTGGCAAATCGACGACCAAAACCGATAATCAGGGCATTGGGATCGATGTTGTCGAGCACGGACATCACCTGACTGGGATCACCGTGGTCTTTCAACCACCCTTGTTTGTACTTGGCTTTGATGTATTCAATAAGTTTGCGTTTGAGTACCTGATGCGTTTCCCACACATCCTCGTCGCTGAGGGTGTATATCTTCTCCCACCAAACAGGGTTGGACATATCGGAAATCCACTCCGGACCAAATGTTTTCTTGTATAGCTTCAACCATTCGGAAGCGGTCCAACTGGCCATATGAACGCCATTGGTTACATATCCCACGTGTAATTCCTCCGGGAAGTAGCCTTTCCAAATGGGGGCAAACATTTCCTGTGAAACCTTACCATGGAGCTTGCTCACACCGTTTACCTCTTGACAGGTATTGCAGGCAAATACACTCATGGAAAACTTGCTGCCTGTCAGCCCCGGTGTCTCGCGACCCAAGTCCATCAGATCATTCCAACTGATACCCATCTTGGGTGCAAAATCAGTCATGTATTTGGCAAACAAACTTTCTTCGAACATATCATGCCCGGCCGGCACAGGCGTATGAACCGTGTACAATGACGAGGCTCTGACCAGTTCAAGTGCCACTTGGAAAGGACGTTGATTGTTGCTGACCAGATTGGCTATGCGCTGTGCGTTAATCAGCGCAGCATGACCTTCGTTGCAGTGATACACCTGCTTGCTGATACCCAACTTAGTGAGCAGTTGTATGCCACCTATCCCCAACAGCACTTCCTGTTTAAGGCGGTTTTCCCAATCGCCCCCATAGAGTTGAGCCGATATCTGCCTGTCGTATTCGCTGTTTTTCAGGTTGTCCGTATCAATCAGGTACAAGGGGACGCGTCCCACATTGGCCCTCCAGATGTTGCAATAAACCCTATAACCGGGGAACTGCACTTCCAGTTCAAAGGGAGTACCGTCCTCGTTCATCACCTGCTCAATGGGCAGGGTATTAAAATCCTGCGGTTCATAAATGGCAATCTGCTGACCGTCCATCGACAAAGTCTGAGTAAAATACCCGTTTCGGTACAGAAAACCCACAGCGGTCATGTCCACACGGCAATCTGACGCCTCTTTGAGGTAGTCACCGGCCAACACGCCCAATCCCCCCGAATAGATTTTCAAGACATCTGTCAATCCGTATTCCATACTGAAATAAGCCACACTGGGCTTCAAAGTATCCACGGGTTGATCCATATATGCACGGAACGAAGCGTACACCTTATGTAGATTTTCCATAAAGTCCGGATTCATGGCCAAGGCTTCCAACCGTTCGTACGGAATATGTTCGAACAGCGAAACCGGGTTCTTGTGGGAAGCCAACCAGGCCTCAGTGTCAAGATCCCTGAACAGGTTCAGTGCTTCGTAATTCCAAGACCACCAGATATTGTGAGCCATTTCTTTGAGAATACCCAGTTGTTCAGGCATGGTCGATTGAACA
>Ga0302289_1000065_pt1 | contig 62688 bp, 62 predicted proteins | sample III_Fen_N1_2_FD_194552 | JGI IMG/M metagenome (GOLD analysis project Ga0302289, IMG submission 194552) | Peat permafrost microbial communities from Stordalen Mire near Abisko, Sweden - III_Fen_N1_2 | ecosystem: Environmental > Terrestrial > Soil > Wetlands > Permafrost | place: Sweden: Abisko... | reverse complement strand
ATACCTGTTACTTGAGAAGCTGTACTCCACGGAGGCAGCTTCCGTGTTTTTAGGAACAACCCATCGACATGAATAAAGGCCCCATTGGCGTGTTTGATTCCGGTTATGGCGGATTGACCATTCTGGAAGACGTAAGCAAGTTGTTGCCTGAATACGATTACCTATACCTGGGTGATAACGCTAGGGCTCCCTATGGGAACCGATCGTTCGATATGGTGTACGAATTTACCCGTCAGGCTGTTTTGTATCTGTACGAACAGGGTTGCCCTTTGGTTATATTAGCGTGCAACACCGCTTCGGCAAAGGCACTCCGCACCATACAGCAGGTTGACCTGCCTCGGCTGGATCCAACTTTCAGGGTGCTGGGTATCTTACGCCCAACTGTTGAAGTGCTGGGGTCGTTGACCGCTTCACGACACGTTGGTCTGGTTGGTACACCCGGTACAATCGCTTCGGGGTCCTATCCGATAGAGATACAAAAATTGTATTCAGACATAGTGGTTAGGCAGGAAGCTTGCCCCATGTGGGTTCCTTTGGTCGAAAACGGAGAGTCTGATTCAGAAGGTGCGGCCTATTTTGTACAAAAGAATCTGGAACATCTTTTTAATCAGGATGCAACCATCGATACACTGGTACTGGGGTGCACCCATTACCCCTTGTTGTTGCAACAGATTCGTCGTTTTGTACCTGAGAACGTCCAAATCGTCTCACAAGGAAGCTACGTGGCCGACAGTTTGAAGGAATACTTGCATCGACATCCAGAAATGAACCAACGGTGCTCAAAGGGCGGTCAGCGCGATTTTCTCACTACGGAGTCGGAAAGAAAATTTGAAGAGAGCGCGTCTCGGTTCATCAATCACCCCATTAGGGCTACCCACATTCGCCTACAATAATCAGAACCCGCGTTGCCGCATGGCTTCGAAGGTAAGTATGGCCGTAGAAACCGATACGTTTAACGAATCGATGGCGCCACGCATGGGAATTTTAATTCGTGCATCTGCCGATTCGAGCCAAAAGGGCGTTAATCCGTCTGCTTCTGTTCCCATGATGATAGCCGAAGGCACCCTGAAATCAATCTCGTGATACCACTTCGCAGCTGACAATTCGGCAGCATACAAGGTCACATGGTGGGCGTGTAGCCATTCGTACGCTTCCTGCGAACTGCATACGCCTACTTGAACCGTGAACAAGCAACCGATGCTTGACCGGATGACGTTGGGGTTGTAGATGTCGGTATTGGGGTCGCATACAATCACGGCATCAGCCTTAGCCGCATCGGCTGTTCGAAAGATGGCTCCCAGGTTGCCCGGCTTTTCAACCGCTTCCAAAATGATGATGAAAGGATTTTCCGGCAAACGGATGGATGATAAATCGTGCTCCTTTGGTCGCATCAGCGCGATGATGCCATCGGAATGTTCCCGGTATGCCAGTTTCTCAAAGATGGCCGGCGTGATTTCCGTAATCACCTGCTGAGACAATCGGTTAATCAGCAACGGGTATTCGCTGTTTGCGTAGATTTCAGGGCAAACAAACACCGCATCCACCTCGTAACCTGCATCCATAGCCAATCCAAGCTCCCTGGCCCCCTCCATCACGAACAAACCTTGATCGCGTCTTTCCTTGCTTTTAGACAATAGACCAATACGTTTGATCGTGGGGTTCTGCAGGCTGGTTATCTTATCCATTAACTGTACGTGTTTGAACGATCCCAAAAGTACACAAAAGATTTTGACGTCCACCAAAAAAACTGTACGTTTGCCGCAAACGAATGGAGCAATGATGGATACGACACTTTCACGCTGGAAAGACTACGAATTGCTGGATAGCGGTGGTTTTGAGAAATTAGAACGTTATGGTTCGTATGTGCTTCGTCGGCCGGAACCGCAGGCCTTATGGCCAAAGCAATTACCGGAATCAACATGGAATGAGCTGCCGGACGCTTGGTTCAAAAAGAATAAACCCGATCATTCGCCTGAAGGGAGTGAACGCGGCGAGTGGGAGTGTAAGCACGCCATGCCCGATCGTTGGTTAGTGGAGTATCCAGTTCATGGAAAAACCCTCAAGTTTCGTTTGGCTATGACGGCATTCAAGCACATTGGTATCTTTCCTGAACAAGCCGAAAACTGGCGCTTTATCTACGATAAGGTAGCCTCTTCGAGTGTGCCAGAGCCCAACGTGCTTAATTTGTTTGCCTACACGGGAGGGGCTTCTCTGGCCGCCGCTGCAGCAGGCGCTGTTGTGACGCACGTTGACTCCGTAAAGCCTGTGGTATCCTGGGCCAGTGAAAATGCTCAAGCCTCCGGGTTGCAGTCCGTTCGCTGGATTGTGGAAGACGCGCTCAAGTATGTGCTTCGTGAAACCAGGCGTGGTACAATCTATCAGGGCATCATACTGGATCCTCCTGCCTACGGAAGAGGGCCTACCGGTGAAAAATGGATTCTGGAAGATCAACTTACTATCTTGTTGGAAGCCTGTTCAAAGCTCCTCGACAGTGGGGGCTTTGTCGTGTTGAATTTGTATTCCATGGGCTTTTCGCCTCTCATCGCAGCCAATCTATTGAACCACTACTTCAAGCGCCCTATGGAGGTTATCGAATACGGAGAGCTGACTGTCGCCGATGCTGCCGGTCGAATGTTGCCCTTGAGTGTATACGCACGCTTCCCCAAATAAAAAACACCCAAACAACGTTTTTATACGTGGCTTGGGTGCCTTTGTCGGGATGAGAAGATTCGAACTTCCGACCTCTACGTCCCGAACGTAGCGCGCTACCAACTGTGCTACATCCCGATTTTTGTAACGGCAACAAAGGTAATGAAGCTTTTCGTATCTTCAAAACGAAAAGTGGGCTCAGCCAAAATAATTAGGGCAATCATTTGGAGGTTTAAAAAATGAATCGTACTTTTGTGGCCGCTAAAGCGATGGTACCATAGCTCAGTTGGTAGAGCATCGGACTGAAAATCCGTGTGTCCCCGGTTCGATTCCTGGTGGTACCACTTAAAAAAGCCTGCAGATTTCTGCAGGCTTTTTTTGTGCATCAAGCAAATGCTTCAATTTTCGGATGTTCGAACGACTTACAAATAGCCGTTCAGGTGTTGTGACGGTAAAGTTGAGCGCCAACCGGACGTTAATGACTCATTCGAATCGGTTTTTGTTTCATAGAGGATTAAATGTATTCTGTGGTGATTAATTAATATAGTTAAACTAAAAATCAATATAATTAAGTTCGTATGATTGATAATTCAAAAATGGTTGTATATTTGTGCCATAAATTACAGGATTATGCTACCAACAAATTGTCCGAGCTGCCATGAGCAGCTTCAAGTGAAATGTTTGAAGTGCGAACACTGCGGCACCGAAGTGAACGGTTCGTATACGTTGCCACTGTTGGCTCAGCTTTCGGAAGACGATCAACAGTTTATTCTGCGCTTTATTAAAAGCAGCGGAAGCCTAAAGGAGATGTCGGCTCACATGAAGTTGAGTTACCCGACAGTACGGAATCTTTTGAACGATGTAATCAAAAAAATTGAGCGCTATGAAAAGTAAGAATCTGTTTGGTTTTCTGATCAATCCATTTACCCGCATTGCCGGTTGGCAAGCATTTGGCATAGGCCTGCTATGTGTTGTGGTAATGGGTGTTTTGGGATCATTTGGCGGGGTGGCTTATGATGGTGTTATTGATATGCATTTGATGCATCTATCGCTGGAGAAATCCCTTTTGTTTTTGGGTATTGATGTGGCTTTTTTGGTACTCGTTATGTGGATAACGGCCATGATTGTATCGAAAACGTATCGATTTATCGATATACTCGGCACCATGACGCTGGCAAAGGCTCCCCTTATTGTGTTGGCTATTGCCGGTTTTTTTACCACGACTCCCGATATGAAAGCCATCTACAGCGATCCATACGTTATCTTTTCGTCTGTTTCTTTTGTTGTTTTTATGGTGCTGACTATGCCGATTATTGTTTGGAACATAGCGTTGATGTACAATGCCTTGAAGGTGTCATGCGACGTAAAGGGTAGTAAACTGACCATCGCATTTATTGTGGCGCTATTCGTTGCAGAAGTGCTTTCAAAAATCGTACTATACGTAATTGCTTAATTCCATGAAAAGTAATATACTGTTTATATTCTTACTTATGGCAGTCTCAATGGTTTTTGGTCAAGATATAACCGGTGAATGGAACGGCACACTGGCTGTACAAAACACGTCGTTGCGCGTTGTATTTCACATCAATAAGGCGGATGCCGGATACGCAGCCACAATGGATAGCCCCGATCAAGGTGCGAAGGGTTTGGTTATGAGTCACGTAACGTTCAAGGACTCCGTATTGACCATTGAATTACGCATTGCAGGGATGAGTTATACCGGAAAGTTGGTTGCTGCAAATGCGTTAACAGGAACGTTTACTCAAGCAGGACAGTCTATTCCGCTGAATTTGACAAAGAACCTACAGGCTGTGACTATGACCAATACAACCCTTATCGAAGCAAATGCTTCGTATGTGGAAATGCCCATGGTATTGACAACCAAGTCTGGTCAAATTTTTGGAACGTTGACCTTGCCAAAAGCCTTTAAGAATGGACAGGTGGCGTTAATCATAGCCGGTTCTGGTCCAACGGATAGGAACGGGAACAATCCCACCATGACCAACGATGCGTATAAAAAACTGGCTCATGAATTAGCGGAAAACAACATAGCCTCCTTACGCTACGACAAACGGGGTATTGCTCAAAGTGCGGCAGCCGTTGAACGTGAATCCGATCTGGTTTTCGATGACTATGTACGTGACGCCATATCCTGGGTTGACCTGTTGAAAAAGGATTCCCGTTTTACTCATGTTACCGTGATCGGACATAGCGAGGGGTCCTTGATTGGGATGCTGGCTGCTGTTAAAGCCGATAAATACGTCTCGGTGGCTGGTCCCGGCCGACCTGCATCCGATCTTTTAAAGGAGCAGTTGAGCGCCCAGGGAGCGGCTTTACAACAGTTGGCCTTCCCTATCATTGACAGCTTGGTTCAGGGTAAAACCGTACGTGTGGTTGATCCGACATTGGCCTCCTTGTTTAGGCCCAGCGTCCAACCCTATTTGATTTCGTGGTTTAAGTACGACCCACGGGATGAACTTAAGAAATTAAAGGTTCCTGTTTTGCTTGTTCAAGGCACCAACGATATTCAGGTGACTGTCGAGGATGCAAAACAGTTATCGGCCGCAAAGCCAACCGCGCAATTGCTGTTGATTGATAAGATGAACCACATTTTGCGAACTTCGGAAAGCGACCGTGATGCTAATCTTACAACGTACAATCGTGCAGACTTGCCGTTGTCGTCAGGGTTAACTAAAGCGATTGTTGCGTTTATCCTGAAGCGATAATCGAGTGTTGATTCTTGTTGAATGCGTGTACGCTCAGCTCATCTTTGCGTATTGACTGGGACTTTGATTGTATTTTTTCTTGAACACATCTCTGAAATATTTGACATCTGAGAATCCAGTCTTATAGGCAATCTCGCTTATGGTGTATTGCTTCGTTATAAGCAGCTCCTTGGCTCTTTCCATGCGGTATTGACGGATGAAGTCGGCCGGTGCCCGCCCGCTTATGGCTTTTATCTTGTTGAAGAACGAGGAGCGACTCATGCCCATTTTGTAGCTAAGAGTATCGACGTTGAAATGTGGGTCGACGTAGTTCTCCCGTATGATGATGAAGACTTTTTCCAAAAACTCTTGGTTGTTAATCGATGGGTAATCTGTTTTGCCCATTAAAGAGCTGCTTTTTTTAGGTAGTTGAACTGTCGGTACTAAAGGGTCTGATGACAGGCTGGTGGAATGTCGATTTTTACTCCATTTTGCCTCTTTTTCAAGTCCAACCAATGTATTGAGTGTGACCTGCATGCTGTTGATTTGCCATATGGACAGCCGAATTTTATCGTTTAGGTTTTCGTCCATCTCCCTATTGGAGGAAACTTCGTTAAGCGTTTGGTTCAACTGCACAAGGTCTTTTTGCACGTCATGAACCGTTGATAGGTATTTCGTCAGGTTTTTGTTTAGGCGATACCTGCGTCTATTTCCCATATACAGCTGAATGGACATGAGAATGAGGATGGCAATGATGGAAAGATAGGGCAAGAGTATCCAGATGGCAGAATATAGGTGTTTTTCCACAGGAATGAGGCCGTGAGTGCTGTTAAGAAAGCGGAATGTTTCTTGCCTCTTTTTATGTATATTGCGTACCATTATATTGGAATTATCTAGAGGATTTACGAGCAAACTTACAAAAAAATTGACAAAAGACGCGAAAAATTGAACAGATAGTATAAAAACAAACAAAAATGCACCAATATTTGCGTAAATATCTAAAAAAGGGTTTTTTAATAATGGAAATAAAACGATAGATAAATAAAATTTAGCTATGTTTATGTAAATGAATACAGAATTGTCGGTCGTGACAATTTGGTACCGTTCAACAGGAAATTGAAACTTAACCTCTTTTTACCATGAACGCACTCAGAATAAACAAGCATTTGCTGGATGTGCAAAACGATTTATTTCGTTTTGCCATTAGACTTACCAGAAACAGGGATGATGCATCCGACTTATTACAAGACACTTCTTTAAAGGTGTTGGATAATTTCGACAAGTTTGCTGAGGAAACCAATTTCAAGGCGTGGGCATACACGTTGATGCGCAACATTTTTATCAACAATTACCGGCGGACTGTGCGTGAGAAGACGTATGTTGATCAGACAGAAAACCTGTATCATCTCAACATTCCACAGACTTCCGGATTGGATTCACCGGAAGGAGCCTACGCCATTTCGGAGATTACCAGAGCCATTAACGGATTTAACAGGGAATTCAGACAGCCCTTTGCCATGCATGTGGCCGGTTTTAAGTACGAATCCATAGCCGAAGAAATGAATTTACCTTTGGGCACGGTGAAAAGCCGTATCTTTTTTGCCAGAAAACGCTTGCAGCAGGTGCTTAGGGACTATCGTTAAGCCTTACTTCGTATCCTCGCTTTTGGTTGTCTTTTTTGTCGTCTTCGCCTTTGTTTTTGCCGCGGTAGACGTGGTTGATTTTGTTACGGTTTTTTTGACCGTGGGCTTTGATGTCTTTGAAGACGGTTTCGACGCTGTGGATTTAGTCGTTTTCGCCATTCCCTTTTTTCGCTTGTTGGTGGGCTTATCAGCCTGATCCTGAATTAGTTTTAAGCAATCATCGAGCGTCAACGTGGTTGGGTCTGTCGTTTTCGGGATGCGGTAGTTCAAGCTGTTTTGCGTAATGTAGGGACCGAAACGTCCGTTCAGCACGTGTATTCCATCAGCCTCGAACGACTGAATAACCCGATTGCGTTCTTCTTCGCGTTTTTTCTCGATGAGCGAGACGCATTCTTCCAGGTTGATGGTATAGGGGTCGAGCGTCTTGGGTATGGATACATACACACCGTCGTGTCTCACATAGGGGCCAAATCGGCCTACTCCTACGGTGACGGTTTTTTCTTCGAATTCTCCGGCTGTCCTGGGTAATTTGAACAGTTCGAGTGCATCTTCCAAGCTGATGCTTTCCATCCGCTGGTTTTTCTGTAGTGAGGCGAATTGCGGCTTTTCCTCATCCTCGGCTTGTCCAATTTGCACGATGGGGCCAAACCGCCCTATACGAACCGATACGGGTTTACCTGTTTTCGGGTCTGTACCAAGAATACGCTCCCCAACTTTTTGCTTTGTCCAAACACCGGCCAATTCTACAGCGGGATGAAAGGTGCGGTAAAATTCGGCGATGACATCGTTCCATTGAGTGTCTCCGTCGGCAATTTGGTCGAATTGTCGTTCAACGGATGCAGTGAAGTTAAAGTCAAGGATGTTTGGAAACGATTCAAGCAGGAAATCGTTAACAACGATGCCAATGTCGGTGGGGAAGAGTTTGGATTTCTCCGTACCGACCTTTTCCGTCAGCTCCTGCTCGTGGAGTGTGCCCTTTTTGAGTTCAATAAGGGTATAGTTGCGAAGTTCGCCGTCTCTGTCTTCTTTTTTTACGTAATCCCGGTTTTGGATGGTTGAAATAGTCGGAGCGTACGTGGAAGGTCTTCCTATTCCCAACTCTTCCAATTTGCGGACAAGGCTGGCTTCCGTGTAACGTGCGGGTCGTTGTGTGAAACGTTCGGTGGCCATTGCCAAATCCAACACAAGTAGATCGCTTTTGTCCATGGGGGGCAAGGTTTTTCCTCCACCATTTCCCTCGTTGTCATTTTCCTCGTCGTTCGATTCCATGTACACCTTGAGAAAACCGTCAAAGGTGAGAACCTCACCAATGGCTTCCAGTTTGTCGGGCAGATTGGACATTCCGATGACAACGGTGGTCTTTTCAAGCTCGGCATCCGCCATCTGTGAGGCGATGGTGCGTTTCCAAATCAACTCGTATAAGTGTTTATCCTGGGAGCCGCCTTCAATCGAATGGACGTTCATATAGGTGGGGCGGATCGCTTCGTGCGCCTCTTGGGCTCCTTTCGTTTTGGTATGGTACTGACGCACTTTTACGTATTTCTCACCCGCCATCGATATGATTTCGGCTTTCGATGTGTTGATAGCCAGGCTCGACAAGTTGACCGAGTCAGTACGCATGTAGGTGATTCTCCCCGATTCGTACAATCGTTGCGCTATCATCATGGTTTGAGAAACCGAATACCCCAACTTTCTGGAAGCTTCTTGCTGCAAGGTAGATGTCGTGAAGGGTGCTGCCGGTGATTTTTTCCCGGGTTTGGTGATGATATCTTCTATGCTGAACGAAGCCGTTTTGCACCGATTCAGAAAATCGATGGCTTCCTGCTTGGTCTTGAGGCGACGTGCCAACTCCGCTTTGAGGATGGTTTGTGTACCTTTCAATGACGTCAGCATAAAATGGGCTGTTACTTTGTAGCTGGCATCCGTTTCGAAGCGCAGGATTTCTCGTTCTTTCTCAACGATAAGGCGTACGGCTACAGATTGCACTCTGCCTGCAGAGAGAGAAGGTTTGATTCTTCGCCAAAGCACGGGTGAAAGCTCAAAGCCCACAATGCGGTCGAGCACACGTCTGGCCTGTTGGGCGTTTACCAAGTTTTCGTCGATCTGGCGAGGTTGCTTGATGGCTGAAAGAATGGCCTCCTTCGTGATTTCATGGAAAACGATGCGATTTGTGTTTTCCTTGTCCAATCCAAGCACTTCCGATAAATGCCAAGCGATGGCCTCTCCTTCGCGGTCCTCATCAGATGCCAACCAAATAGTATCTGCTTTCTTGGCATTCGATTTTAAATCTTGTACCAGCTTGACTTTGTCTGCAGGAATCTCATAAATGGGTTGAAACTGGTTGGCAATGTCCACTCCAAAATCCTTTTTACTTAGGTCACGGATGTGTCCAAAGCTGGAAAGGACCTTGTAATCTGCACCGAGAAATTTCTCGATGGTCTTGGCTTTTGCGGGTGATTCGACTATGACTAGGTTACTTGGCATCAAAAAGTTTTATTTCATGCATTTGCCAAAAATGGCGGCGCAAAATTATAAAAAACAATACAGATAAACTTCTTTTTTTAAAATATTAAAATATAAGCCCTTAATCGGGATCAAGCAGCGAGCGCTTTTCAGGGTTCGGTTTGTACCAACTTGCGTATAATTGGTAGTTGTCGGAAATGCGTTTGTTGATGGTTTTTGTTTGCTCCGGATCAGCCATTTTGACAAACTTGGCCGGTACGCCCGCATAGATGCTAAATGGTTCAACCTTCGTGCCGCTTAGCACGACTGAACCTGCGGCCACAATGGCACCTTCGCCGATTACAGCATGATCGAGCACCACCGATCCCATCCCAATGAGCGCGTTGTCCTCTATGATTGCCCCGTGAATGGTTACATTGTGACCAATTGATACATTGTCACCTATTTCAATGGTGGATTTTTGATACAGCGTATGCAGCACGGAGCCGTCTTGGATATTGACATTGTTGCCAATGTGTATGGAGTTCACGTCGCCCCGAAGTACCGTGTTGAACCAAATGCTGCAGCCGTCACCCATGATGACATCGCCAATAATGGTGGCGTTCTCTGCAAAAAAACAATTTTCTCCGTAGGTAGGGGTGAAGCCCCTGACTGATTTGATCAAAGCCATATACTGCTATGTTTTAAAGGTGTGTATTGCCAGTGCGAGCGTTTTTTTTCGCAACCAATCGCGTTCATTGTTGTTCAGCAGGGGGGATAGTTGTTCGTACACGCGTTGGTGGTACGTATCTATCCAAGCTTCGTGCTGCGGTTCGAGCAGGTTTCGATTGACACAGTCCACATTGAACGGCACGAGGGTCAATGTTTCAAAAGCGAAGAACCTTCCGAAATTGGACGTCTCCTTTTCCACTACGTGGAGGACATTTTCCAACCGGATACCATATTCTCCGGTGCGGTACAATCCGGGTTCATTAGATAGCACCATGCCGGGCTCAAGGCATACTGGATTCTCGTTCATGCGTATATTTTGCGGCCCTTCATGAACAAATAGGCAGTGACCAATGCCATGCCCGGTTCCGTGCAGGTAGTTCAGTTGCCTGTTCCAAAGATATTGCCGCGCGAGCACGTCAAGCTGGCTGCCCCTGGTCCCTTCGGGAAATACAACCGAGCTTAGGTCTATCAGCCCCTTTAGCAGGCAGGTGTAGTCTGTCTTGAATGTGTTAGACGGAATGCCGTTCAGGTATATTGTACGTGTGGTGTCGGTGGTTCCATGCCGATAGTGCGCGCCAAGATCCATCAGCAGCACTCCTTCTCCTTGAATGGGGTATGCGTCTAAGGGTTTGGCCTCGTAGTGAACAATCGCCCCGTGATCCGAAAAGCCGGCAATGGGAGAAAAACTCTCACCGAGATAATCCTTGTCCTCGCGGCGTAGGGAGGCTAATTTTTCGCCGACATCGAATTCTGTCGGATAGTTCGCCTTGGTTTCCCCGCTTGCGGCTGTTACCTCATCCAGCCAAATGAGTAGGCGAATCCAGGCAATGCCGTCTTTTTGCATGGCCAGTCTGAATCCGTCAATTTCTACGGTGTTCTTGACAGCCTTCAGCTTACTTACGGGTGACAATCCTTCAATCAGAAAACAGCTTTTGTCAATGCGTTCGTGCAATTCGTAGTTTAGCTTGGAGGAGTCAAATAAGATTCGGGTATCTCTCAATCCAGCCATAAACGGAAGGAAATCGTCGTAAGAGGCCAGTTCGACCGAAGCGTTGTCCAACTGACTGTTTGCGTCGGAACCGATTTTGGATGCCTCCAAAAATAAGACACAGCGATTGGCATCTATGTAGGCAGAGGCCATCACAACTGGATTGAAATCAATGTCTGCACCTCTGATGTTCAGCAACCAGGCAATTTCGTCGAGCGCGGTCAAGGGAAGAGCCTCTGCACCGGCATTCTGTATGGCCTGCCTGACACGGCTCAGTTTGCTTTTCGTTGATTCTCCGCTTGCCGAAAGTGGGAATGACCAGATAGGTTCTTGCGGTAAGGACGGTTGGTCAGGCCACACCTTAATATATGGGTTGATAGCTGTGTGTAACGTAATAGCAGATTCAGCCAGGTAGTGACTGAGTCGCGTCACTTCGCTGGTGGCGTACAGCCTTCCGTCAAGTCCGGTGTGTCTGCAGCCGTTCCTGATGATCCACTCTTCCGGGGAGGGTGTTCCCGGAATCCCCAACTTGTACAGATCGATACCGGTACCTGCCAATTCGACTTCGGCCTGAAGGAAATACCTCGAGTCTGTCCATAATCCGGCTGCATGGGTGGAAACCAACAGGGTTCCAAACGATCCAGTGAATCCGGACAGGTATTCCCTGAACTTCCAATGATTGGCCAGGTATTCACTTTGGTGAGGGTCGGAGGTGGGGATGAGGCATGCGTCCAGCATGATTTCCGATAGGTAAGTCCTGAGTATCGAGATTCGATGCCTGATGCGACGGGCGCGTTCCGACAGCTGGGTATCGGTGGCGGCGTTTTCCGGTTTGGGTTGAGTCGTACGCATAGGTGCAGTTGAGTTACAAAAATACGGTTAAATATCCCATAAGGGAAAAAATCAAAAAACTTTTTGGAATTTAGTTTGGTATGTCAAAGCCTTTCTCTAATTTTGCAGTCCGATAAAAACAAACCATCAAAGTCAAAACAGTATGATCGTAGTACCTGTAAAAGAAGGCGAAAACATTGAAAAGGCTCTCAAGAAGTTCAAACGCAAGTTTGAGAAAACGGGCATCGTGAAAGAACTCAGAGGCAGACAAGCCTTTGCTAAGCCTTCCGTTGTAAACCGGAAGATGAAAGCTAAAGCCATCTATATCCAGCAATTGAACCAAACGGAAGATTGATGGGTGCCTAACGGGCATGATGGTTGTCCGGGCGCGAATTTCGCGTTGTTTTTAAATTTGTAGCTGTCGATTTTATTTTGTATATTCGTTGCCATAGTAAGCATCGAGCCTATGTGGTTTAACGAATATATTCAGTATATACGGTATGAGAAGAATTATTCTGCTCATACCGTTGTTGCGTATAGACGTGACCTTTCCGATTTTCTTGATTATGTGAATCAGGCTCACGGAGCGACCAGTCCGCAGGAAGTATCCTCGGATATGATTCGTTCCTGGGTGATGAGTTTGCTGGAGAAAAAGCTGACTCCGCGTACGGTCAATCGGAAACTTTCTTGTCTCAAGTCTTACTGGCGTTTTTTGACGCGAAAGGGATTGGTTGAGGTCAATCCTGTAAAACGCGTTCCCTCACCAAAAACAAAGAAGCCGCTTCCGATTTTCCTGAAAGAGGAGGAAGTGGCCAGGGCAATTGCACTGGAAGGTAGGGAAGACCGCCCCTTTGAAAGCATTCGTGACCGGCTTATCATTGAATTGTTCTATCAAACGGGTATGCGTCTTTCTGAACTGATTGGAGTTACCGACAAGGATGTCGATACTGTAACCGGATTGATTAAGGTTACCGGAAAGCGGGACAAGCAGCGGCTCATTCCCTTTGGTCCGAACCTCGGGCGGCTTGTCGATGAGTACAAGAGGATACGGCAGGAGGCCGCTCCCGGCTCTACAGGTCGATTTCTGGTTCGGCCGAATGGTGCAGCTTTGTATCCACAGCTGGTCTATCGAATTATTCATAATAAACTGATCCATGTAGCCACCTTGTCAAAAAACAGCCCCCATGTACTTCGGCATACCTTTGCGACAACCTTGTTAAATCAGGGTGCCGAATTGAATGCGGTGAAGGAACTGCTTGGGCACAGCAGCCTTTCCGCGACAGAGGTCTATACGCATACGACCTTTGAAGAATTAAAAAAAGTTTACAAACAGGCTCATCCAAGAGCCTAAACCTTGGAGGATTTAGTATGGGAATCAACATTAAAGCAATTCATTTCGACGCGACGACAGCGCTTGAAAGTTTTATTGAGAAGAAAGTTAAGAAGTTGGAAGTATTCTATGGAGAGATCCTTGACACTGAAGTGATTCTGAAGGTGGTAAAGCCTGAAACGGCTCTAAACAAAGAGGCGCTTGTGAAATTAAAGATCTCGGGTTCCGAGCTGTTTGCCTCAAAAGTGAGTGACACATTCGAAGAGTCGGTTGATGCCGCTCTGGAAGCCTTGCAGAAGCAGCTCATCAAGATTAAGGAAAAAAATAGACCCAAATAAATTTTCTTAAAAAGGCTTTGCGGAATCAAATTAAACACCTACATTTGCAGCCGTTTCTCGTAAGACGTATGTCGTGGGGAACGGCTGTGTGATGCGCACGCAGCCTGAAATGTACAAAAGGGCAGTTACCAGAGTGGCCAAATGGGGCAGACTGTAAATCTGCTAGCTTACGCTTACGGTGGTTCGAATCCATCACTGCCCACGAATTTCGTCCAATAGGTAGCTGACTATCTGTTGATGAGTTCAGTTGGAATACGGCCGGTGATTCGTTTAGTTGGATGACCGGTTGTGTGGCCAATATGCGGGAATAGCTCAGTTGATAGAGCATTAGCCTTCCAAGCTGAGGGTCGCGGGTTTGAGTCCCGTTTCCCGCTCTTTTTTTTGCCTTTGTAGCTCAGCGGTAGAGCACTTCCTTGGTAAGGAAGAGGTCCCGGGTTCAATTCCCGGCAACGGCTCATAATAAGGAATTTACGTTCAATTTATAATCTTTGAGTTATGGCTAAAGAACATTTTAACAGGAGTAAACCCCACGTCAACATCGGGACCATCGGCCACGTTGACCACGGTAAGACAACCTTGACCGCTGCAATTACGATGGTATTGGCCAAAAGAGGCCTGTCTGAAATCACGTCATTCGATCAGATTGACAACGCCCCGGAAGAAAAAGAACGTGGTATCACGATCAACACGGCTCACGTTGAATATCAGACCGAAAATCGTCACTATGCGCACGTTGACTGCCCGGGTCACGCTGACTATGTGAAGAACATGGTAACAGGTGCTGCCCAGATGGACGGTGCTATTATCGTGGTAGCCGCCACTGACGGTCCTATGCCTCAGACCCGCGAACACATTTTGTTGGCTCGTCAGGTAAACGTACCTAAGTTGGTCGTTTTCATGAACAAGTGTGACTCTGTCGATGACGAGGAAATGCTTGAACTTGTTGAAATGGAAATGCGTGACTTGTTGTCTTTCTATGAATTTGACGGTGAAAACACCCCTATCATCCGTGGCTCTGCTCTCGGTGCTTTGAATGGTGTACCTGAATGGGAAGAAAAGGTCATGGAACTTATGAACGCTGTTGATACTTGGATCGACCTGCCTGCACGTGATGTTGACAAACCTTTCTTGATGCCTGTTGAAGACGTGTTCTCCATCACGGGTCGTGGAACGGTTGCTACCGGTCGTATTGAAACCGGCGTTATCCACACTGGCGACGAAGTTCAAATCATCGGCCTTGGTGCTGAAGGTAAGAAGTCAGTTGTTACAGGTGTTGAAATGTTCCGTAAGATTTTGGACGATGGCCAGGCTGGTGACAACGTAGGTTTGTTGCTCCGCGGTATCGACAAAGAATCGATCAAACGTGGTATGGTTATTACCCATCCGGGTAAAGTGACTCCTCACACCAAAATCAAAGCTTCAGTCTATATCCTGAAGAAAGAAGAAGGTGGTCGTCACACGCCGTTCCACAACAAATACCGTCCTCAGTTCTACATCCGTACCTTGGATATTACCGGTGAAATCACCTTGCCTGCTGGCGTGGAAATGGTTATGCCTGGTGATAACTTGGAAATCAATGTGGAATTGATCTACCCGGTTGCTTGCTCTGTTGGTCTGCGTTTCGCTATCCGCGAAGGTGGCCGCACAGTTGGTTCCGGTCAGATTACCGAGATTGTTGAATAATCCGTACGATTATAAACTAAAAGAGCTTCCACTGTAGAAGGGGAAGCTTTTTTTAACACACGGGCCTAGCTCAGTTGGTAGAGCATCGGTCTCCAAAACCGAGTGTCGGGAGTTCGAGCCTCTCGGCCCGTGCAAAAACCCAGGAAAAGATGAAGAAATTTTTTCAAAGAGTTGCCTCTTATTGCAAAGAGTCATACAACGAGCTCGTGCACAAGGTCAGTTGGCCTTCTGCGTCTGAGCTGAGCAACAGTGCGATCGTTGTGCTATCAGCTTCCCTCGTGATAGCCCTGATTGTATTTCTCATCGATTTAGGTTTCGAGAACATCATGACCTTCATTTATGAGAAGGTTTTATAATCACTCCAACGAATGTCTGATCTTGTAAGGAAGTGGTACGTCTTGCGTACCGTCAGTGGTAAGGAAAACAAAGTGAAGGAATATCTTGAGGTAGAAATCAAGAATTCTTCGCTGAGTGAGTATATATCACAGGTATTGATTCCGACAGAAAAGGTGTATCAGGTGCGGAACGGCAAGCGTGTTTTGAAAGAGCGCTCCTACCTGCCCGGATATGTGTTGCTTGAGGCAACTCTCGTTGGTGAAGTGATCCATGAACTACGGAACATTCCGAACGTGATTGGTTTTTTAGGTGGCAAGGACAATCCTCAGAGTCTTCGCGAATCTGAGGTAAACCGCATTCTTGGAAAAGTGGATGAACTTCAGGAAACTGGAGAGGAATTCAGCGTTCCATTTTATGTAGGTGAGTCTGTAAAAGTGAACCACGGACCATTTAGTGGTTTCAGTGCTGTCATCGAAGAAGTCAACAACGAAAAGAAGAAGCTTAAGGTGATGGTAAAGATTTTCGGCCGGAAAACTCCGCTCGAACTGGGTTTTATGCAAGTTGAAAAGGAATAGTCAGGGTTACGCATTGATTCTATTCATTTTCATCATTTCAAAAATTTTAATTTAAACGAGATGGCTAAAGAAGTTGCTGGACAAATTAAATTACAGATAAAGGGAGGTGCAGCTAATCCCTCTCCTCCTGTTGGGCCTGCACTTGGTTCCAAGGGTGTAAACATCATGGAATTTTGCAAGCAATTCAACGCCAGAACACAGGATAAACCAGGCAAGATTTTGCCCGTTGTTATCACGTATTATTCTGACAAATCCTTCGATTTTATTGTAAAGACCCCACCTGCTGCCATTCAATTGTTGGAAGCGGCTAAGTTGAAGGGTGGTTCCGCTGAACCCAATCGCAAGAAAGTGGCATCTGTCACATGGGAACAGGTTAAAACCATCGCTCTTGATAAAATGGAAGACTTGAATTGCTTTACCGTGGAGTCAGCTATGCGTTTGATCGCAGGTTCGGCTCGCAGCATGGGTATAACCGTTGCAGGGGAATTTCCCTCAAATCTTTAAACTTCAATTGAAATGGGAAAACTGACAAAAAAACAAAAGTTAGCTTTTGAAAAGATTGAAGCTGATAAGACGTATTCGTTGAAAGAAGCGTCAGCTTTGGTGAAGGAAATCACTTCCACCAAGTTTGACTCATCTGTAGACATAGACGTTCGTCTCGGTGTTGACCCCAGAAAAGCAAACCAAATGGTTCGTGGCGTTGTGTCACTGCCACATGGAACTGGTAAGCAAGTTAGAGTTCTGGTATTGTGTACCCCCGAAAAAGAAGCTGAAGCAAAAGAAGCTGGTGCCGAATTTGTTGGTCTTGACGAATACATCGAAAAGATCAAAGGTGGTTGGACGGATATTGATGTAATCATTACTATGCCTGCCATTATGGGTAAGATTGGTGCTCTTGGACGTGTGCTTGGACCTCGTGGTCTGATGCCCAACCCGAAAAGTGGTACTGTAACTATGGAAATTGGTAAGGCTGTACAGGAAGTAAAACAAGGCAAAATAGACTTCAAGGTAGACAAGAGCGGTATCGTTCATGCTTCTGTCGGAAAAGTATCGTTTACCGCAGAACAGGTTTTTGGCAACGCCAAGGAATTCATTTCCACGTTGAACAAACTTAGGCCTTCTGCTGCCAAGGGAACTTACATCAGGAGCATCTATCTTTCTAGCACAATGAGTCCTGGAATTCAGGTCGATCCTAAATCCGCAGAGGAAAATTAATCCAGCATGAATTATGAAGAAGGAAGATAAAAGCATCGTTATCGAGCAATTGGCTTCAACCGTAGGAAAGTATGGTAGCTTTTACATTACCGACATTACTGCCTTGAATGCAGCAGATACTAGCAGACTGAGAAGAAGCTGTTTCAAAGAAAACATCAAGCTGGTTGTTGTCAAGAATACATTGCTCCAAAAAGCCCTTGAAAGCTTGGATACCGATTTTGAACCCATATATGAAACGTTGAAGGGTAACAGTGCGTTGATGTTTTCAACCGTAGCGAATGCGCCTGCTAAACTCATCAAGGATTTCCGTAAGGACAAAGCGATTCCGGCGTTGAAAGCTGCATTCGTAGAAGAAAGTTTCTACATCGGACCAGACCAATTGGAAGCCTTGATTCACATCAAGAGCAAGAACGAACTCATCGGAGACGTTATTGCCTTGTTGCAATCACCGGCCAAAAACGTGGTTTCTGCCCTTCAAAGTGGAGGGAATATTCTACATGGCGTCTTGAAGACACTTGGAGAAAGAGAAAACTAATCATTCAATCAAGTAATAAAAAACAATTTAATACATACTACAATGGCAGATTTGAAAGCTTTTGCTGAACAATTGGTAAACTTGACCGTAAAAGAAGTAAACGAACTGGCTACCATCTTGAAAGATGAATATGGTATCGAACCCGCTGCAGCAGCTGTTGCTGTAGCTGCTGGTCCTGCCGCTGGTGAAGGTGCTGCGGCTGTTGCCGAAAAGACCAATTTTGATGTTGTCCTGAAATCAGCCGGACCCGCCAAGTTGGCCGTCGTTAAGGCAGTTAAGGAATCATGTGGTCTTGGTTTGAAAGAAGCTAAGGACCTCGTTGACGCAGCTCCCTCTGTTATCAAGGAAGGTGCTGGCAAGGACGAAGCTGAAGCGTTAAAGAAAACGCTGGAAGAAGCAGGCGCTGAAATTGAACTTAAATAAGCTTACCACCTGATAATCAGGTGCATTGGTTTAGAACCTCCGGGGACGGAGGTTCTAAACCTTTTCGTGTCTTTAATATTTAAGTCCCAACAACGAATCGTTTTCAATTTCCGGCAAGATTCAGCCGACTTCTAACGAGAAGCGGTCGCTACAACGAAAATGTACATTTAAACTACCAATAAATGTCTTCAGCTACTGAAACCAAACGTGTAAATTTTGCATCCATCCAGAGCGCAATCAATTTTCCTGATTTTCTGGAAGTGCAATTGAAGTCATTCCAGGACTTTCTGCAACTGGATACTCCTCCCGAAAAACGTAAAAATGAAGGCTTGTACAAAGTGTTTGCAGAGAATTTTCCCATCGCGGACACACGCAACAACTTTGTACTCGAATTTTTGGATTACTACATTGATCCACCCCGCTATTCCATCGCCGAATGTTTGGAAAGGGGATTAACCTACAGTGTGCCTCTTAAAGCTAGGTTGAAACTCTACTGCACCGATCCCGACCATGAAGACTTCGAAACGAAGATTCAGGACGTGTATTTGGGTGCTATCCCTTACATGACACCTAAAGGGACGTTTGTTATCAACGGGGCTGAACGTGTTATCGTATCACAGTTACATCGTTCTCCCGGTGTCTTTTTCGGACAGAGTGTGCACGCCAACGGTTCAAAATTGTATTCCGCGCGAATCATTCCATTCAAGGGTTCTTGGATAGAGTTCGCAACGGACATCAACAACGTGATGTACGCCTACATCGACCGTAAGAAAAAATTACCGGTCACGACATTGTTACGTGCCATCGGATTCGAAACCGATAAGGATATTTTGGAAATATTCAACCTTGCCGAAGAAATCAAGGTTACAAAGACCGGTTTGAAGAAGCTGGTTGGTCGTAAATTGGCTGCTCGTGTCTTGAAAAGCTGGGTGGAGGATTTTGTTGACGAAGACACCGGTGAGGTTGTTTCCATTGAACGCAATGAGGTTATTATCGACCGTGAAACTATCGTTGAAAACGATCACTTGGATGCCATACTGGAATCGGGCACTTCAACCATTCTCCTGCACAAGGAGGACTCGTCAATGTCTGACTACAGCATTATCTACAACACGTTGCAGAAGGATCCGAGCAATTCAGAAAAAGAAGCCGTGTTGTACATTTACCGACAGTTGCGTAACGCCGAACCGGCCGATGATGCAAGTGCACGGGAAGTTATTCAGAACTTGTTTTTCTCTGAAAAACGCTATGACTTGGGCGAGGTTGGCCGCTATAGGATCAACAAGAAATTGCACCTTACCACCGCTTCGGATGTGAAGGTGCTCACCAAGGAAGACATTATCGAAATTATCAAATACCTCATCGAATTGGTGAACTCCAATGCAGATGTGGATGATATTGACCACTTGAGCAACCGTCGCGTACGTACCGTGGGCGAACAGTTGAACAACCAATTCGGAGTGGGTTTGGCTCGTATGGCTCGTACCATTCGTGAACGTATGAATGTGCGCGATAACGAAGTGTTTGCTCCGGTTGAACTGATCAACGCCAAGACCATCTCTTCCGTCATCAATTCGTTCTTTGGTACGAATGCGCTTTCCCAATTCATGGACCAGACCAATCCGCTGGCTGAAATGACCCACAAGCGCCGTATGTCGGCACTTGGCCCCGGTGGTCTTTCCCGTGAGCGCGCCGGTTTCGAGGTTCGTGACGTACACTACACCCATTACGGGCGTTTGTGTCCCATTGAAACGCCTGAAGGTCCAAACATTGGTTTGATTTCTTCTCTGTGCGTTTTTGCAAAAATAAACGACTTAGGTTTTATTGAGACTCCATACAGAAAGGTCGAGGACGGTCGTGTGAAAATGGACGATATCGTCTACTTGACAGCCGAGGAAGAAGAAGGAAGGATTATTGCTCAAGGTAACGCTCCGTTGAATACCGATGGAACGTTTATTCTGAATCGTGTGAAGTCACGTCTCGACGCAGACTTTCCCGTGGTTCCACCTTCCGACGTCAATCTGATGGACGTATCTCCTACGCAAATTGCCTCAATCGCAGCCTCTCTGATTCCCTTCTTGGAACACGATGATGCCAACCGCGCCCTCATGGGTTCGAACATGATGCGTCAGGCAGTACCGTTGATCCGTTGTGAAGCGCCTATTGTAGGTACGGGATTGGAAGGTCAGTTGATTCGTGACTCACGTACACAGATTATGGCTGAAGGCGATGGCGTTGTTGAGTTTGTTGACGCGACTACAATTCGTATCTGTTACGATCGATCGGAAGAGGAAGCCTTTGTCAGCTTTAACGATTCGGTCAAGACGTATGTCATTCCTAAATTCCAAAAAACGAATCAAAGCACAACCATTGACCTTCGACCCATTGTTAACAAAGGCGATCGCGTGGTCATTGGACAGCTTCTTACAGAAGGCTATTCTACCCAAAAGGGCGAATTGGCTTTGGGACGCAATCTGAAAGTTGCTTTCATGCCATGGAAGGGATACAATTTTGAAGATGCCATCGTGCTGAACGAACGCTTGGTACGCGAAGATGTCTTCACCTCTGTCCATGTGGATGAATATGTATTGGAGGTGCGTGAAACGAAACGTGGTATGGAAGAGCTTACTTCCGATATACCTAACGTCAGTGAAGAAGCTACCAGAGATCTCGACGAGAACGGTATCGTTCGCGTCGGTGCTCACATTGAACCGGGAGATATTCTGATTGGTAAAATCACGCCTAAGGGCGAATCTGATCCTTCACCGGAAGAAAAACTGTTGCGCGCCATTTTCGGTGACAAGGCAGGCGATGTGAAAGACGCTTCTCTAAAAGCGACTCCTTCCTTGAGGGGTGTGGTCATTGGAAAACGCTTGTTTTCTAAAGCCGTTAAGAACCGCAAATCCCGGTTGACAGATAAGGCCTTGCTGCCGCGCATTGATGAGGAATTTGAAGAAGAAGCGGTAAAGCTGAAAGCAATATTGGTTGAGAAGTTGTTGGTGTTGACCAACGGAAAGACTTCTCAAGGGGTTAAGGATAATCTGGGTACTGAGGTCGTTGCCAAAGGCTCTAAGTTTTCTGCCAAGAACCTAAGCGAGATCAACTACTCATCGGTTCAAATCAGCAAATGGACAACAGACAACGCGAAGAACGAAATGATCCGCGATTTGATTCAGAATTACATCCGCAAGTATAAGGAGCTGGATGCAATGATGAAGCGCAAGAAGTTTAATATAACCATTGGGGACGAACTTCCCTCAGGTATCGTGCAGATGGCCAAAGTCTACATTGCCAAGAAACGGAAAATCCGCGTGGGTGATAAAATGGCCGGTCGTCACGGAAACAAGGGTATCGTATCACGTATTGTTCGTCAGGAAGATATGCCGTTCCTTGAAGACGGTACGCCGGTCGACATCGTATTGAACCCACTGGGTGTGCCTTCCCGTATGAACCTTGGACAAATTTTTGAAACGGTACTTGGCTGGGCCGGCAAGGAGTTGGGTGTTACGTATGCGACCCCAATTTTTGACGGAGCTAATATCGATGATTTGAATGAATGGTCCGACAAAGCCGGTGTTCCCCGTTATGGAAAATGCCAACTGTACGATGGAGGTACGGGCGTAAAGTTCGACCAATCCGCTACGGTAGGTGTCGTGTACATGCTTAAGCTTGGCCACATGGTCGAGGATAAGATGCATGCCCGCTCAATCGGTCCGTACTCGCTCATCACACAACAACCCTTGGGCGGTAAGGCTCAATTTGGTGGTCAACGTTTTGGGGAAATGGAAGTCTGGGCGCTTGAAGCCTTTGGTGCTGCACATATCCTTCAGGAAATCCTGACCATCAAGTCTGACGATGTTGTGGGCAGAAGCAAGGCCTTCGAGGCCATTGTGAAGGGTGATCCGATGCCGCAACCCGGTATTCCCGAATCGTTGAACGTATTGCTCCACGAGTTGAGGGGATTGGGTTTGAGTATTCAATTGGACTAAGTATTAACTGTTTATCATTTCATACACGATATGGCTTTTAAGAAAGAAACCAAGGCAAAAAGCAACTTTTCGAAGATTTCAATTGGATTGGCCTCTCCTGAGGAAATTCTTGAAATGTCGAGTGGCGAGGTGTTGAAGCCTGAAACCATCAATTACCGTACCTATAAACCCGAACGTGATGGTTTGTTTTGCGAACGCATCTTTGGTCCGGTAAAAGACTACGAATGCCATTGCGGAAAGTACAAACGCATCCGTTACAAAGGCATTGTCTGCGATCGCTGCGGTGTGGAAGTGACCGAGAAGAAAGTGCGCCGCGAACGCATGGGCCACATTCAACTGGTTGTGCCTGTCGCACACATCTGGTACTTCCGCTCGTTGCCCAATAAAATTGGGTACCTGCTGGGTCTGCCAACTAAAAAACTGGATTCAGTTATCTACTACGAACGGTATATTGTCATCCAAGCCGGTATTAAAGCGGCCGACGGTGTGAATAAAGATGACCTGATATCTGAAGAAGAATACCTGGACATCCTAGAGACGCTGCCCCGCGAGAACCAGCTGCTTGACGATACAGACCCCAACAAATTCATCGCCAAGATGGGTGCCGATGCCATTCATGATATACTGCAACGCATCGACTTGGACGCACTCTCCTTTGAACTCAGGCATCGCGCCAGCACGGATACTTCCATGCAACGCAAGAACGAAGCCTTGAAGCGCTTACAGGTAGTAGAGTCGTTCCGCATGTCGAGACTGCGCAACAAACCTGAATGGATGATCATCAAGATTGTACCTGTTATTCCTCCGGAATTGCGTCCACTTGTGCCATTGGATGGTGGCCGTTTCGCAACCTCCGACTTGAATGACTTGTATCGTCGTGTTATCATTCGCAACAACCGTCTCAAACGCCTGATTGAAATCAAGGCGCCTGAAGTGATTCTCCGCAACGAGAAGCGCATGTTGCAGGAAGCTGTCGACTCCTTGTTTGACAATTCACGTAAGTCCAGTGCTGTCAAGACCGACGCCAACCGTCCGCTCAAATCCTTGTCCGACTCATTGAAGGGCAAACAGGGACGTTTCCGTCAAAACTTGCTCGGAAAGCGTGTGGATTATTCCGCACGTTCCGTTATCGTCGTAGGTCCTGAGCTGAAGATGCACGAATGCGGTTTACCCAAGGATATGGCAGCTGAGTTGTTCAAGCCTTTTGTCATCCGTAAACTCATCGAGCGAGGCATTGTTAAGACCGTGAAATCGGCCAAGAAAATTGTCGATCGCAAGGATCCCGTTGTATGGGATATACTTGAACACGTTATGAAGGGACACCCGGTGTTGCTTAACCGTGCACCGACCTTGCACCGTCTGGGTATCCAGGCTTTCCAACCCAAGTTGATTGAAGGCAAGGCCATCCAATTGCACCCGCTTGCTTGTACGGCGTTCAATGCCGACTTCGATGGTGACCAGATGGCTGTCCATCTTCCGTTGGGCAATGAGGCTGTTCTGGAAGCTCAAATGCTGATGCTGGCCTCCCACAATATTCTAAACCCTGCCAATGGTGCTCCTATTACGGTGCCTTCGCAGGATATGGTACTTGGTTTGTACTACATTACCAAGTATCGTGACGGTGCTTTGGGAGAGGGATTAATATTCTACTCACCGGAGGAAGCGACTATTGCTTACAATGAAGGTAAGGTAGCTTTGCACGCTAAGGTGAGAGTGCGTGTCAACGACATAGATGAAGCAAAACAACCGATTGAACACCTGATTGAAACATCTGTGGGCCGCGTTATGGTCAACGAATTTGTGCCAATTCAAGTGGGTTACATCAATGAGATTCTAACCAAGAAATCATTGAGAGACATTATTGGTCGAATCATTGCTATTTGCGGCGTGGCGAAAACTGCACAGTTCCTTGATGATATCAAGGACTTGGGCTATCAAATGGCCTTCAGGGGCGGTTTGTCTTTCAACCTGCAGGATGTAATCATTCCTGCCGAAAAAGAAGCACTGGTCAAGGAAGGATACGACGAAGTGGACTCCATCATAATGGAATACTCCATGGGTGCTATCACCAACAACGAGCGTTACAACAAGATTATTGACGTGTGGGGTACCATCAACACCAAGCTGTCAAACATCTTGATGAAACAACTGGAAAGTGATAACAAGGGTTTCAATCCCGTTTATATGATGCTTGATTCCGGAGCCCGTGGTTCAAAGGAACAGATTCGTCAGTTGTCCGGTATGCGTGGTTTGATGGCTAAACCGCAAAAATCAGGCGCCGAAGGTGGTCAGGTTATTGAGAACCCCATTCTTTCCAACTTTAAGGAAGGCCTTTCTGTACTTGAATACTTTATTTCCACCCACGGTGCCCGTAAGGGTCTTGCTGATACTGCCTTAAAAACGGCTGATGCAGGTTACTTGACGCGTCGTCTGGTTGACGTATCACACGACGTGATCATCACCGAGGATGACTGCGGAACCTTGCGCGGGCTGATTGCCACGGAAATCAAGAAAGTGGCTACCTTGTACGAACGTATTCTGGGTCGTGTATCTGTTCACGACATCTATCATCCGCTCACCAACGAATTGCTGGTGGAATCGGGACAGAAAATAAACGAGAGCATTGCGCAGAAGATACAAGATTCACCCATTGAACGCGTTGAAATACGTTCGGTACTCACGTGCGAATCGAAAAAAGGTGTTTGTGCCAAGTGTTATGGTCGTAACTTGTCTACCGGTAGAATCGTCAACAAAGGCGAGGCCGTGGGTGTCATTGCCGCTCAGTCAATTGGTGAGCCGGGAACGCAGTTGACCTTGCGTACCTTCCACGTTGGTGGTGTGGCCGGAAATGTTAAGGCCGAATCGTCCATCGTAGCTGGCCACGATGCCATTCTTGAGATTGACGAACTGCGTACGGTTGACGTACAGGACGAAAACGGAAAAGTCACTCAAGTCGTTGTAAGCCGCTACGGCGAGTTGCGCCTTGTTGAACCGGTGACAAAAGTAATCTTGACGACACAAAATATCCCGTACGGATCCAAGCTGTACTTTGCACCAGGCGTAGTTGTCAAAAAGGGTGAAAAGATTTGTGAGTGGGATGCCTACAACGCAACCATTATCTCCGAACAATCCGGTAAACTGGAATTTGAGTCCATCGAAGAAGGTATGACGTTCCAGTCGTACACCGACGATACGACCAAGATGAAGGAAAAGATCATCATCGAACCTAAGGATCGTTCGAGGGTGCCTTCCATCCACGTATTGAATGAAGCCGGTGAACGTCTCCGAACCTACAACTTACCTGCAGGCGCACACTTACTCAAGGAAGACGGTGAGCACATCGAAGCCGGTCAGATATTGGTTAAGATTCCGCGTGCCGTTGCAAAAACGGGTGATATCACCGGTGGTTTGCCCCGTGTGACCGAACTGTTTGAAGCCCGTAACCCATCAAACCCTGCCGTTGTTTCTGAAATTGACGGCGAAGTTATGGAGTTGGGTCGTGTGAAACGTGGTAACCGTGAAATCGTTATCCAGTCTAAGACGGGTGAAACGAAAAAGTACATGGTTCCTCTATCCAAGCAGGTGCTTGTTCAGGTGAACGACTTTGTGAAGGCGGGTACTCCGTTGTCTGAAGGTGTTGTCACCCCGGCCGATATTTTGGCCATCAAGGGCCCGACGGCTGTTCAGGAATACATTGTCAACGAAGTACAGGATGTGTACCGTCTACAGGGTGTGAAGATCAACGACAAGCATTTTGAAGTCATTGTGCGTCAGATGATGCGCAAGGTGGAAATTGTCGATGCCGGTGATACACGCTTTTTGGAACAGCAGGTCATTGATAAAAATGATTTTGCTGAAGAAAATGACCGTATTTGGGGTAAGAAGGTTGTCCTTGACGCCGGTGATTCTCCCAATTTGAAACCCGGTATGATTGTGACCGCCCGCAAGTTGCGTGACGAAAACTCTTCGCTGAAACGCCGCGATATGAAGTTGGTGGAAACCAGGGATGCTATCCCCGCTACCTCTAACCAAATTTTACAAGGTATCACCCGTGCCGCCTTGCAAATCAACAGCTTTATGTCGGCTGCTTCTTTCCAGGAAACGACCAAGGTGCTTAACGAAGCCGCCATCCAAGGGAAAGTGGATCGTCTGGAAGGCCTAAAGGAAAATGTGATCTGTGGTCACTTGATTCCTGCCGGTACCGGTCAGCGTGAGTTGGACAAGCTAATCGTTGGCAGTAAAGAGGATTTCGATCGCCTGAGCGCTTCTAAGAAGACCGTACTGGACTTCGATGAAATGCCTGAAGACGACCTCTAAAAATTGCATTAATCCATATAAAAAGGGCATCCTATTTCGGGATGCCTTTTTTGGTTCAAGTAGGTGTTAATGTACGGCGATGATGATTTAACCTTGGTTTGAAAAATGCACCAAAAAAACGAATGAGTAACAAATATTACTTATCTTCGCTGCTAGTGTAAGGAAACCTTGAATCGCGCCATGACATCAATCTGGATGTATTATTTTCAATAAGTTAGCACGTCAGATACTGGCGTGCGTTAGCCTTTGCATCACATTTCAACTTAACCTAATATGAAAAAAATTCTTTTTACGTTACTTTCAGTAGGACTGGTTTCGGGAGCTTTTGCTCAGAATGCCGATTTTCCGGCCAATACAAAACCAGCATCCACCAACCTGGTTGGTGTGCAGTATCCGCGCGTCGATGCAGACCGTAAGGTTTATTTCCGAATCAATGCTCCTCAGGCCCAAAGCGTTGTGGTAACTCTTGGCAACTTGGCTCTGACCAAAGGTGCAGATGGCTATTGGACGGGTGTCACTACACCTCAGGACCCCGGTTTCCATTACTACAACATCAAGGTTGACGGTGTTGAAGTTGCCGATCCTTCCAGTGAAATGTTTTATGGTTCTAGTAAATTGATGGCCGGTATCGAAGTTCCGGAAGCAGGTGTGGATTTTTATGATATCAAGGATGTCCCTCATGGTGAAGTTCGTTCGGTATGGTATTTAGCCAAATCAACGGGTGAATACCGTCATGCCTTTGTTTACACACCGCCGACATACGACAAGGACGTCACCAAAAAATTCCCTGTTTTGTACCTGCAACACGGTATGGGTGAAGACAGACGCGCCTGGTCTAATCAAGGTCGTGCCAATTTCATCATGGACAACCTGATTGCCGAAGGCAAAGCTGTTCCCTTTATCATCGTCATGGAAGATGGTGGCATCGCTAACGGTATAGGTGGTGGCATGGGTGGCGGTCGCCGTCCTGCCGGAGCTACTGCTCCTGCTCTTTCTGATAAGGTTGTTGCTACCGGTGCTCCCGTCGGTGCTCCTGCACAGGCTGCTCAACCAAGACCCCAGGGACAACCTCAATCAGCTCCTCAGGGTGCGCCTCAAGGCCCCGGACAAGGTGCTCGCCCAGCAGGTGGCGGTATGGGTGGCATGATGGGCGGTATGGGTAACATGGCATTCGGTGACATTGCCGGAGTCATGATCAACGACCTGATTCCCATGATTGATGCCAACTACCGTACATTGACCAATCGTGAAAATCGTGCCATTGCCGGTCTTTCGTTGGGTGGAGCTCAAACATACCAGATTTCACAAGCCAATTTGGACAAGTTTGCTTCCATCGGTATTTTCAGTGCTCCCTTCGGTTTCCCCGGTGTTGAAACGGGATATAACGGTCTCTTGGCTAAACCCGCTGAATTCAACAAGCAAGTTAAGGTATTCTTTGTCAGCATGGGTTCCAAAGAAGGAGCCGGTTCGGGTCGTGACATTCATGATCAGTTGGATAAGGCTGGTATCAAGAACGTATACTACGAAGCTCCTGGTACCGCTCACGAATTCCAAACGTGGCGCAAGAGCCTTTACGGCTATGCTCAATTGCTGTTTAAAGCAAAATAAGTCAACGTTATTACCAACACCGGCAGCAAGTTAGTTGTCGGTGTTGTGTTAATTTGTCACGTCACCATGAAAGAAAACAGAAAACTAGTATTATCACGCCTGCTATATGTAGCGGCGTGCTTTTTTGTTACGTGTGGTGGAATATCGGCTCAGTTGGTTTCAACCGGCAAACCGGCCAGCACCAACATCAGCCTAACCGATTGCCCTTGCATCATGGAGGATCTCAGCGTTGTTTTTAAGCTAAGGGCTCCGAACGCCCAGACAGTGCAGATTGATCTGGGGAAATTGTACGACATGGTTAAGGATGAACAAGGAACCTGGTCCGTTAGAACTGCCCCACAGGTGCCCGGTTTTCATTACTATTCCCTGGTCATTGACGGTGTCAAGGTGGCAGACCCTGCCAGCGAGTCGTTTTATGGCACAGGACGGATGTCAAGTGCCATTGAAATTCCCGAAAAGGGTACAGATTTTTACGATATCAAAGATGTGCCCCATGGTGCTTTGAGTTCGAAGTATTATTATTCGAACCTGACCAAGAGTTGGCGCCGATTGTTTGTCTATACGCCGGCCGGCTATGAGAAAAACACCAATCAACGATACCCTGTGGTGTATATTCAACACGGAGGTGGAGAAGACGAAAGAGGTTGGCCCGAACAAGGCAAGACCGACATCATTTTGGATAACTTGATTGCTCAGGGGAAAGCCAAACCCATGATCATTGTCCTGTCAAACGGAAATGTGAGCACCGGAGGCGGTGGGGGCGGTTATAGCAGCGCTGCCATGGCCGGCATCAAAGAAGAAATGACGGCCAACATTGTTCCGTTTATCGATAAGCAATACCGTACTCTTCCTACTGCCAAAAACCGTGCTCTGTGTGGTCTGTCGATGGGAGGCGGTCAAGCCTTTTATGTAGGTTTGGGCAGTTTGGACGTCTTCTCGTCTGTTGGGGTATTCAGCTCGGGTATTTTTGGCGGCATATCAAGTCCGACCGGGTCTTCGTTCGATGCCGAAAAGGAGATACCGGGATTGTTGACCAAGGCCTCTTCCTTCAATTCGAAATTGGCGTTGTTCTATATTTCGGTGGGTGAACAAGATCCTCGGGTAGCGTTCACTCAACAGGCCGTAAAATCATTTCAGGATGGCGGCCTTAAGGTTGTCTATAACTCGTTTCCAGGCGGCCATGAATGGCAGGTGTGGCGCAAATCGTTGTACGACTTTGCCCAGCGTGTGTTCAAGTAAAAAATCACTATCATTCATATACTTAATCTTTAATTTAATCCAATGAACTACAAATCATTAGCTCTATTGCTTGCAACTGCGTTTGCAAGTGAGGTCTGTCTGGCTCAGGCAGTTGTGGAGGATTTCAAGAAAACGACTACCACTCAGGATGAAAAACAGTATCCTCAAGTGAATTCAGAACGTCGCGTTCGCGCCAGTATTTCTGCACCCAATGCAACAAAAGTGCAACTTGACCTTGGTGGAAAAAAGTACGACATGTCCAAGAACGATAACGGTGTATGGACCGGTGTCTCTGACCCGCAAGATGAAGGTTTCCACTACTATCAGTTGAACATTGACGGCGCATCCGTTCCCGATCCCGGTAGTTTCTATTACTATGGTGCCAGCCGTTGGGGAAGCGGTATCGATATTCCTGCCAAGGATCAAGACTTCTATGCCTTGAAAAATGTGCCTCATGGTTTGTTGAGTGAAACCTATTACTTCTCAAAAACATCTAACAGCGTACGCCGCGTATATATTTACCTTCCCCCGGGATACGACAAGGATGCTACCAAAAAATATCCTGTTTTGTATCTGCAACATGGTATGGGTGAAAATGAAATCGGTTGGGGTAGCCAGGGTTTTACTGCTCGTATTATGGATAATCTGATTGCTGAAGGTAAAGCCCTTCCTTTCATCATCGTAATGGAAAATAGCAGTAATCAAGGTGGTGGCAGACAACGGCCTGCCGGTATGGGTGCTCCTCAAGGTGCCCCTCAAGGTGCTCCTGCTGCTGCTCCTCAGGGTGCTCCTCAAGGTGCTCCCGCAGCTGCTCCAGGCGCCGGACGTCCTGCAGGTGGTGGTTTTGGCGGCGGCATGGGCGGCGGCGGTCAATTCGAACGCATTCTCATCGACGACTTGATTCCCTACATTGAAGCCAACTTCCGTGCTATTCCCGATCAAGCTCACCGCGCTATGGCCGGTCTTTCCATGGGTGGTATGCAAACCCATTCCATCGTTGTTGCCAATCAAGACAAGTTCGCCTACGTAGGTATGTTCAGCAGTGGCACGTTCGTTCCTTCTGAAATCACCGATATCAACGCTTTCAAAAAGAAAACGAAAGTGGTATTCATGAGCTTTGGTGGACGCGAAGGTGGATCCGCCAACATTGGTGCTGCCGCTGAAGAATGGAACAAAGTGGGCATTAAAGGTGTTTCCTATATTTCACCGGAAACCGCCCACGAATGGCAATCATGGAGACGCAGTCTGCATGAATTTGCACAACTGTTGTTCAAATAAACGGGAAAATGACTATTCGGAACGTAGGCGTCGTTTTGGCTGCTACTCAAACCGGCAAGCAATATCCACAGGTCAACTCGCAAGGACGTGTCAGGACTAGTCTGTCTGCTCCCCAAGCACAACGCGTGCAACTGGATATTGCTGGGGTCAAATATGACCTGAAGAAAAATGAAGCCGGCGTGTGGACGGGTGAATCCGATCCACAGGTGGAAGGGTTTCATTACTACCAACTGAACATTGACGGCGCTTCGGTGCCCGATCCGGGAAGTTTGTACTTTTACGGCACAAGCCGGTGGGGAAGTGGTATTGAAATACCCGCAACTGATCAGGACTTTTTCGCAGTGAAGGATGTCCCACATGGTGAGATTCGTCAAAAGTTGTATTTCTCGAAAGTCACCAATGACTGGCGTCGTTGCTATGTGTACACGCCCGCCGAATACGATCAGAATTCGACCAAGCGGTATCCTGTACTGTACCTGCAACACGGCAGTGGTGAGGATGAAACGGGTTGGCCCACACAAGGGAAAGCCAATTTAATTCTTGACAACCTGATTGCGGCCAAGAAAGCGGTTCCCATGATTATCGTTATGGACAATGGGTATGCAAACAGGGCTCCGCAAGCTGCGCCTCAAGGTACGGCTGCACCCGCAAGAGGCATGGCCTCCGCGTTTGAAGAGGTGTTGATCAAGGAAGTCATTCCGATGATTGATGCCACGTACCGAACCTTGTCGGATAGAAACAACAGGGCTATGGCCGGTCTTTCGATGGGGGCCAACCAGACCATCACGATTACCATGAACAACCTAGACAAATTCGCTTCCATTGCGGGCTTCAGTGGCACGTCCAACTACCCGCGTACAGACGAACTTGATCCCGCTACGTTTATGGGTGGTAAGTTTAAGGATGGTGCAGCCTTTAATAAACAAATCAAGGTGTTCTTTCTTGGTTTGGGGACAAAAGAACCAGCTCCATTTCCCGGTTCTGTCACCGCATTTCGCAGCCTATTTGATAAGCAGGGTATCAAGTATACCTTCTATGAATCGCAGGGTACTGCCCACGAGTGGCTGACCTGGAGACGCGATTTGCAGCAATTTGCTTCGTTGCTCTTCAAATAAGCTAAGAGAAAAAACCGTTTTGTCAATTCATATAAAAAGCCATTTGGTGTTGCAAAAATCAACACCGAATGGCTTTTTTAGTTTACGCTCGTTTCAGTACAATACGGAAGGTGGTGCCTTTACCCGGCTCCGACCACTTGACAAATATCTTCCCGTCGTGATTCTCCTCGATGATGCGTTTCACCAGCGACAATCCGAGGCCCCAACCACGCTGCTTGGTAGTGAATCCGGGTTTGAAAACCGTGTTGTAGTGACTCTTGGGTATGCCTTTTCCCGTATCAGTTACATCAATGAACAGTTGTTTTCTTTCCGGAATGACAGCAATGGTTATTTTTCCGGTGGCATCCATGGCATCAATGGCGTTTTTGCACAGATTCTCGATGACCCATTCAAACAAAGGCACGTTCAAGTTGACCAATATCGGCTCTTGGGGAAACAACGTCGAGAAACTTATTTTCTTGGAGCTTCTATTCTGCATGTACGTCAACGCATTCTCAAGGGCAGGCTTAAGGTCAATGGGTGCTAGACTGGGCTTGGAGCCGATTTTCGAGAACCGTTCGGCAATGGTTCTAAGCCGTTGGGTATCTTTATCTATTTCCGTTAGAAGTTTTTCGTCCACTTGTTTGAGCTTAAGTAGCTCAATCCAGGCCAGTAATGACGAAATAGGTGTGCCCAACTGATGTGCCGTTTCCTTTGATAACCCGACCCAAACCCTGTTTTGCTCAGATTTCCTTGATGTGTTGAGGGCAAACACCGTCACGGCCAAGAAAATAAACATCACAAACAACTGAATATAGGGGAAATAGGTCAGTTTTTTCAATAAACTGGAATCATCGTAATAGACGCGTTGGGAATAGGAGTCGTTAATCTTGACTTCAATGTATTTTTTTTTGCTGATAATCTGTTCGGCCTCGTCTTTTAACGCAAGTCCATCTTTCAGATTGGCTGATTTCAGGTTTTTGGTTTCCAAAATAATGCCACCGGAGTCCACCAAAATGACGGGGATGTTGGTGTTTCCATCCATTACCTTGAAATTCAGCGCATAATCCATTTGGACACCGTCATCAAGATCGGTGGTTAACAACCGGACTGCTTCAGCCCATAATTCGATTTTTTTCCGTTCTTCCTGAGCAAGATCTTTTGCTAATTTGTTGGAGAATAGCATGGATGCGACAATGAGTCCTCCGGCTACCACAAAGAAAGCAGAACGGAGAACGGCTGATGTGTCGCGGAGATTCATCATGAATTAACGGTTTAGTTCAACAGAAACCGGGCAATGGTCTGAGTGAACAATATCTTGGTGAATGGCAGCCGCTTGTAGACGGGGAGCCAGGGAAGAGGTGACTAAGTGATAGTCGATGCGCCAACCTAGGTTGCGTTCCCTGGCAAATGAGCGGTAGTTCCACCAACTGTACTGATTCGGTTCAGCATTAAATACCCTGAACGAATCAATGAAACCGTGGTCGATAAGTCGATCAAACCACTCCCGTTCTTCAGGCAGGAAGCCGGAAACATTGGTATGACGTTCCGGATGGTTGATATCGATGGGCTTGTGGCAGATATTGAAATCGCCGCACACCACTAGGTTGGGACGTTCTTTGACCAGATTTTCGAGAAAAATGGAAAATGCGTCCAGGAAAGCCATTTTAAAGACCTGCCTGTCGCCGCCCATACTTCCGGAGGGCACATACACGCAAAGGATGCTCAGATCGCCAAAATCAGCTCTCAGCACACGACCCTCGCTGTCGTAGACCGGGTTGTTCATCCCCACTACCACCGCATCGGGTTTATCTTTTGATAGGATGGCCACACCGCTATACCCTTTTTTTACGGCTGAATGGTAAAAACAATGCGGAAAACCGGCGCCCCAGAAAAGAGAAGAATCAATTTGGTCGGGTTGAGCCTTGGTTTCTTGAAAGCAAACCACGTCAGCCCCACTTTGAGCCAGGTAGTCGGGCAGGCCTTTGGCTGTTGCGGAACGAACTCCGTTCAGGTTGTAGGATAGGATACGCATCATTGAACTTGTTTACGCGTTTTTTTTTGCATCATCTTGGAAGCAAACACGAATTCGTTCAATCGTTCATTGTCCGATTCGTACAATTCCTCCCGATTGCCTTCCCATGCTTTATCCCCTTGGTAGATAAAACAAATTTTCTCTCCCATCGTCAATACTGAATTCATGTCATGCGTGTTGATGACAGTAGTCATGCCGAATTCTTGGGTGATATCGGTGATGAGTTCGTCTATTTTAATGGAGGTTAATGGATCCAAGCCTGAATTGGGCTCATCACAGAATAAATATCTGGGATTCAGAGAAATGGCCCGTGCTATGGCCGCTCTTTTCTGCATGCCGCCGCTGACTTCGGCTGGAAATAGTGAGGCGCTTTCACCCAAACCGACCCTTTCTAAGCAATACATGGCTCGCTTTACCTGTTCCTTATCGCTTAAATTGGAAAACATGTGCAAGGGGAACAAAACATTGTCTCGAATGGTCATGGAATCGAACAAGGCCGAACCTTGGAATAGCATGCCCATCTCGGTTCTCAACGTAACCCGTTCGTTTTTGTCCATGGCGGAAAGTGACCGGTTGTCGTACAATATGTCTCCGGAATCAGGATTCAGCAAACCCACCACGCACTTGAGCAGGACGGTCTTGCCCGAACCGCTTTGTCCGATAATCAAGTTGGTCTGACCTGTATGGAACACGGCATTAATGCCTTTAATGACTTCTCGTCCGTCAAACGATTTATGTATGTCCTGCAACTCTATCATGTCAGAAGCAACTTTGTCAAAATAAGATTAAACAATAAGATCAGGATGCTGCTGTTCACAACGGCACTCGTACTCGCCTTTCCCACGTCGAGCGCACCTCCGTAGGCGTAATAGCCGTAATACGAAGAAACCGAGGAAATGATGAAGGCAAAAACGACAGCCTTGATGAGGGAATAGTACACGTACCAAGGAATAAACCAGTATTGAATACCGTAGATATAGGTGGAAGGTGTTATCAAATCGGTGAATAAACTCACGCCGTAACCGCCAAGCAATCCGAAGAACATGCTGTAGACCACCAATACGGGAATAAAGAGGACAAATCCGGCAATCTTCGGTAGTATCAGGTAGTTCGCGGAGTTGACGCCCATGATATCAAGCGCATCAATCTGTTCGGTGATGCGCATCGTGCCAATTTCAGACGCAATGTTCGATCCCACCTTGCCGGCCAGTATCAGGCAAAGGATGCTTGAACAGAATTCCAGCAGCAAGGTATCTCGGGTAACCAGACCGGTGGTGTATCGAGGTAGCAGGGGATTCTCCGAGTTCATTTGCGTTTGCATGGTCATGATGGCCCCAATAAAGACGGAAATAAGCAGGGTAATGGGCAGGGAGTCGGCTCCCAGTTTCTCCATCTCTTTCCACGTTTGCTTGACAAAAATTTTCCATCGCTGTGGGACGGTGAAGGTTCGGTACATGAGTTGGCTGTAGCGGCCAACATGAAAGAATGGAGTCATAGGTGTTACAATTGCTGCAAATATACTTTAATTCGTTCAGTTGAACGAAAATCAACGTAGTTTTCGTACTTTTGGGGCTGCAACAAAACCCCTCAATACGATGCCTGAGAAAGAACTGGTGCTTCGCACAGACAATTTGGTGAAACGCTATCGGCAGCGAACAGTGGTTGATCATGTTTCCATTGAATTGCGTCAGGGTGAGATTGTTGGACTGCTTGGCCCGAACGGAGCCGGCAAGACAACAACGTTCTATATGACAACCGGACTGGTTATTCCAAACGAAGGTCGTGTGTTTTTGGGTGATTTGGACATCACCAATTTTCCCGTGTACAAACGTGCGCAAAACGGCATTGGTTATTTGGCGCAAGAACCCTCGGTATTTCGCAAGATGACGGTTGAGGATAATATCCGCTCGGTTCTGGAAATGACGAAGCTTGGTAAGTTGGAGCAAAAAGAACGGCTGGAAAGCCTGATTGCTGAGTTCCACTTGGAACAGGTGAGGAAAAACATCGGCGACCGTCTTTCGGGTGGGGAACGTCGTCGTACAGAAATAGCCAGGTGTCTTGCCATTAGCCCTAAGTTTATCATGCTCGATGAACCGTTTGCTGGGGTGGATCCCATCGCCGTGGACGATATCCAGCAAATTGTATCCAGTCTGGTAACCCAGAATATCGGTATTCTCATTACCGACCACAATGTACAGGAAACCCTGTCTATTACGGACAGGGCTTACATGTTGTTTGAGGGTAAGATTCAATTTAAAGGAACACCGGAGGAATTGTCTGAAAACGAGGTGGTGCGTCGCAAATACTTGGGTCTTAACTTTGAGTTGCGTAAGAAACCCCATCGTGAGGCTGCACGCGCTATTTGATTACCTTTCTGACTCTTAGCTAAAGTCTTCTCCTTTTTTCAACTGGGCGTCAATAACAAACTGACGGATTTCCTGTTCGTCTTCTTTTTTGCAGACCATCAGCACGTTTCCCGATTCGGCCACAATGTAACCGTTCATCTTATGCAAGACGGCCAACTTGTCGGGGGGTAGCGATACCAAGTTGTTGCTGCTTTCGTAAAACAACGCATCGCATTTAAGTACGGCGTTCCTATTTTCGTCCTTATCGGCCAACTCGTGCAAGGAGCCCCATGTGCCTAGGTCTGACCACCCGAAATCAGCACTTAACACGTACACGTTTGAGGCTTTTTCCATAATGCCATAGTCGATGGAAATATTGGGGCAGGCAGGGAAGATACGATTGATGAATTCGGCTTCTCGGGGCGTGTTGAATAATTCTTGACCGCTGTTGAAGCGAGAAGCGATGTCGGGAAGTAATTCATCAAAAGCTGATAGGATGGTTTGTACGTTCCACAAGAACATACCGGAGTTCCACAAAAATTCACCGCTTTCTAAAAATACCTGAGCCAATTCGGCATTGGGTTTTTCGGTAAAGGTTTTTATCCTGGAAAAGTTATCCACCCCTTGGGAATCCATTTGAATGTAGCCGTATCCCGTTTCAGGTCGGTTGGGCTTAATGCCCAATGTCAACAGGACATCGTGTTTAGTCACAAAATCGAGTCCCTTACTGATATGATCCAAAAAGTCTTGTTCTTTCAAGATCAGGTGATCCGAGGGAGCCACAATCATGTTCGCCTTGGGGTTGACGGCGCGGATTCGATTGGATGCATAAGCGATGCAGGGAGCCGTATTGCGACGTTGAGGTTCCAACAAGACTTGATTCTCTGTGATGTCAGGCAATTGACTCAACGTCAATTCTTTGTAGTTTTTATTGGTAACGATGTAGATGTTCTCCTTGGGAATGAGCTTCACAAATCTGTCGTATGTTTGTTGAAGAAGAGACCTCCCGGTACCAAAAAAATCCAGAAATTGCTTGGGGAAGGAAGAACGGCTGGCCGGCCAGAACCGGCTGCCTATGCCACCGCTCATGATGACACAGTAATTATTGTTCATGATTGTTCTAATTGTTCAGGTTACCAAAGATAACAAACTAATTGCACTAAGCGTTCATCAACACACTCAATTCGTGGATTGGCGTGCTGTTTTAGCATTTTTTATTTTCTTCCCTGTGTCTTTTTTATCGAGCGCGACGTTGTCTTTCGCTTCTTTCAGGTCTTTTTCATTGGGTTCCCAGAGCGCATTCCCCACTTCCTTGAGTTCTTTCTCCAGCCGTTCCTGTTCAGCTTTGATGGCCTCAGGTGTGGAGCAGTATTCGAAGATTGTTTGGTTCTTTGGGTTCGAAACTTTATAAATATCGCCTGTGTAGCGGCGGAGATTGAAATAGTCGTACAAGGTGTACCGTTCGGCACTATTCATGGAGTCGGCGGCCACTGACTGTGTAGAGAGGTAATCTTTGACGGCTTCAATTGGAATCCAGAACATGGGGAACTTACGGGTGCCCTCATTATCGTCAAAGCGTACCAACACTGGACACAAGGCTATCGTTTTTGTTTGGACGGTGGACGTCCTGGCATCCAAATAAACCGTTTCCTTGACGTAGTAGGTCACGACTTCCGAGGTGGGGATATCAACTCCTTCGATGTCGAATATGGTTGTACCTGGGCGCTTGGGGTCCGTTCTTTCCTTGAAGGGAATATCAAAACGTTTCAATAAATCCTTAAACTTGATGGCGTAGGCATCGGTGAAAATCTCACGCCCATCTTGGTATTCATACGCTTTCACCTTGTTTTGAGCAATCGCTTCGAATAAAGATGAAAATAGGTTCTTCTTTTCTGCAGTGGCTTCCACCGGGTAGTAGAGGACAGCGTTATTGCCAACGGTCAGGTCGACAATGCGGTACACGTCCCGCTTCCAGACAATGTCCTCAGCCCGTGTTTTCAGAGGGTCCGGTTGCTTGACATCCTTGAAAGACATGCTTGTGACTGTGCCGGAGTAAACCGTTTCGGTTGTCTTGTTCGTGTTCTGTGCGCGTACGCTAGAGAGGGTCATCGCTGTGAAAAGCGTGAACGCGAGTATGCGGTAGTTTCTGCCACTGTTGTGCATGGTTGTCTGGGTTTAATTGATGATCACTTCCATGGGAGAAAGGTTCTGTTCGATACCGTCGGGTCCGATGGCCTTAACGTTGGATATCCACAAGCGTTTGCCTCTGGCAAGCCCGCGAATTTGAGTTTTTTGTTGTTCGGAGAAGTTGGAACCCTGTGAACTTTCCATCATGGTATTTCCCATGGAGTCGTAAATCAGTGTCTTGAACGACACCACTCTGAAGTTAACTTCCAATAAGTCGTCATCCAGAGCGGCCACAATTCCTGGAATAGTTAGCAGGATGGTCTTCTTGAAGCCGGTACCACCCTTGTAACGCCGTACGATGCCGTTGTCATCTCTGTATTCAAGGAAGGGTCTTGGCTCAGGAAGTGGGCGCACGCGGAAGGGCATCTTCGCCACAACCTGGCTTCTGCCGTCCATGAGGGCGGTAACGGTGATCATACATTCCTGACCGGGACGACTGGGTTTTGCCACCCAGTAACGACCCGCACGTGAAAGGCTGCCGTTGTTTGAAACCGCACTAATCTTGTTATCGGGCACACCGGGTACCGAGATGCTCACCTGATTGGCAATGCCAGCATAAAATACGTTCATCAAGGTGTTCGACACGGTTGCCGTAGGTTCGACTACGGTGTATTTCTGCGAGAAACGGTGCCGTTGCAGGCTACCATCACTCCGCTTCATTTCGATGTAACCTTCCACGGGATACACGCCTGGTTTTCCGGCAAAGGCCTCGTAATAGCCTTTCTTTCGGGGATCCAACAGCCGTCCGTTGACATAGATGGAAGGGCGTTGGGTGGAGTCTTCAGCTGATAAGATAATGTTGGCCTTGTAGCTGTTGCCCATTACCACATTTTCCGAATTGGGAATGATATAAGCCTTGATCTGGTTGACCCTGAAGTCGCGTACATCCACGTTGTTCATCAACGTGTGTAAGACTTCGCTTTCGGCGTACCGGATGTCGTTTTGCATTTTGGTGAACAGGGTGATTACAGCACCTAGGGGCATGTTATCAAACAGGGAATATTCCCAATTGCTGGAACTTTTTTTCGCTCGCTTTGATGGCTTCGTGCTGAAGTTGTTTGTGATGACTTTTCGTTGGAGCGTATCGGTTACCAACGACATGATAAAGGTTCGATACGTTTCGATGGCTTTGCGCAATTCCTTGCCGCGTTTGCTTTTTGGAGGTAGCATCACGCGACCGGCTGCATCTAAGTTGTCGCTACGTTCAATGGCGTGGATGTCGGCATTTTTTCCGTCGGCTTCACGAACACACCGCCATTTTAAATCGTCGATATAGGCATAGAGTGAATCGGAACGGCGTTTGAGTGTTTGTGACAACTCATACCATTCTTGTGTTTTTTCGGGATTAGCCCTATGTAGTTCGGCGAACTGAAGGTATAAATCCCTATTTTGGGCACTCGAATTCTCTGTGCTCACGGTCAGGCTGTCGTCAACCAGTTCAAACCCATGCAGGACATCGGATGAGACGTTGAGGGCAAGCATGCACAACAAAAGGATGTACATCAGGCCGATCAACCGTTGCCGAGGGGTTTCAGGTGCGTTGCTTGCTGGCATTTCTTACAGCTTAGTGTTGTTATTGGTTTTCATGGCTTCCAGCATACGGGCATAGAGTTGATTCAGCTGAGTCAAATTTTCTGCCATGCTTTCCGTCTCTTGTCGGAAACGTTCGCTGCCGTCCATTGAACCTTCGTACATGTCGCGGATATGAACCAACCCCTTGTTGACGCGATCAATGGTGTCAATCTGCGAGCTGATGCTCTTCAACTGGATTTCGTAGATGGTGTTCAATCCGTACAGGTTTTTGTTGAGATGGCCCATCTGTTCCACGTAACCCTTGGAGTTTTCGGAAATGTCGCTGGAATTTTCCGTGATGCTGCGGTAGGAATCCAGCAAGATATTGGACACGGTGGTCAGGGAAGCAGTCGCGTCGCTGAACTGATTCAGGTTGTCCGACATGGATGAAAGCTGATTCAGGTAGCGCTCGGTTACATCGGTTACCTTGGAAAGGTCGCTGAGCTGGCCGGAGGCCTCTCCAACGTGCTGGATGCTTTCTGATAGGGTCTTGGCATCTTCTTCGCTGAACGTTGTATTGATAATCGGGACAGAAAGATGTTGCGTTCTCTGCACTTGAGTTTGAACCTGGGTTTGGGGCTGAGCTTGGGACGTTGCGTTGCCCACAATATTGACGGTTCCGCTTTCCACGCCCATCGGGCCGAATTCAGGTCTGTCCACTTCCTGATGGGAAGTCAAGACAGGGAATACTTCCTCCCAGCGGTAATTCCGGAAAGGTGGCTCAAATGCCGAAATTGCAAAAATGAAGACTTCTGTTCCCAAACCAATGGCAATGGCAATGTTGGCTCCATCCATGTGCAACAGTTTGAACATGGTCCCCAGGATGGCCAAAGCGGCCCCGAAGCCATAACAAAAGTTGAAAATGGTCTTGCCTTTGTGGCTGCCCAAAAAATGGGATAGTTTTGTACGGAAGCTTTTCTTATTGGGTGTTTGATCGGACATGGTCATAACGTTTTAAGCGTGATACTAACGGGTTCTGGATTCGCCGATTTGGCTACGCACGCAGCGGAAGCCAATGAAAGAACGGGATTCGTTCATGTATTCAAAAGAACGGGCATTTACCTCGATGAAACGGGCTGCGTCTTTCCAGGAGCCACCCCGCACCACTTTTCGTTTGTTGACGTAACGGTCGTTTTGACTGATGTTACCGTGCAGGCTTGGATTGATATCGTTCATGTCTTCATAGCCAGATTCGCTCCAGTTAGTGGAGGTCCATTCCGCCACATTGCCGGCCATGTCGTACAAGCCGTATTCGTTGGATGGGTAGGAAGCCACTTTCGACGTGATGAGGTGACCGTCTTGGGTATAATCGCCTTTACCCGGCTTGAAATTGGCGTAATAGCACCCACCTTCGGTGCTGGTCTTGTTGCTTTTCCATGGAAAACGACCTGTTTTCTGTTTGCCCCTGGCGGCCAGTTCCCATTCGGCCTCCGTTGGAAGGCGGAAATCGAGTGCTTTTTGCCCCCTGAGACCTAAGGCGTTGTTCAGGTACATGGTACGCCACCGGCAGAAAGCCGTGGCCTGTTCCCAGGAAACGCCAACCACGGGATGCGCGTTGTAGGCAGGGTGGGAAAAGTAGTTGAGCAGGTAAGGGTCGTTGTAACTGTTGGTAAAATCGTTCACCCAGCACGTCGTATCCGGATAAATGGGCACAATGTAGGTGTTCAGAAAATCATAACGCGACGTCAGCGGTCTGGTAATGGAGGTGTTGACCACTTGGCCGGACTCGGTCACATAGGCGGTATCCTTGGTTATTGTCACTCCCGGCAATTGGGCCGCATTGACATCGGTGTTGCGGGTGCGTTTGGATAGAACAAGTTGGTTTTCCCGTTTGGCGGCTGCCTCGTAGTCGAAATACTCGTACCGAAAGAGCATCAAATCGGTGTTGGTTTTCATACCACCCAGTACGTCATCCTTTTCCAGGAAATAATGCAAAGCGGTGAGTTCCTCCTCGGTAGCTCTTTTTTCCGAAGGAAGAGGGATTCTCCAATTCAGACGGGGTTTGGGTAGGGGTTCCCCAGCTGCATTTTCTGTAATTTTATAGTCTTCATTGCCTCCAAAGGCGGGATCGGCCATCCGTTCGCGGATAATCGAGTCACACACCCATTTGACAAAGGCACGGTACTGCCCGTTGGTGATTTCGGTTTCATCCATCCAGAAAGAACCGACTGAGACGTGTTTTGAGGGGCCGTTCAGTCCGAACAACGTATCCGTCTCGGCCTGTCCAAGTTCAAAGGAGGATTGATTGACCAACGCCATGCCGTACGGTTGAGGCTCGTTCCAGAACTTCTTCTCAACGCCAATCAATTCACCGTTGTCATAGGAGCTGCAGGAGGCCAGCAGTATCAGTATCAAACCGGTGATTACGTAATTTCTCATGTTGTTACAGTATTCGTACACTTTTCTGTTTTTTGCTAACAGTAGCCGTCTCAATTTTTTTCCTGTAGCTCAGGAAAATTTCATGGCTGCCACCCGAAGCCCCCCAGAGCGTTAGGGAAATATCGTAGGCATATCCGATGCTCAACCCTTGCGGGAGCTTGATGCCGGCCGATACAATCACGGCGTCCTGGGGTCGCCAACCCATCATTCCCCAATAGTGATCCTTGTAAGTAAGCAGGGTAGACACATCTGTTTGCCAGGCTGTAAGGTCCGATTTTAACAGAAACGACGGTTGCAAGGTGTAAAACGGATTCGCCAGTGTTATATTGTATCCACCGGTTAAATAATACGTACGGGAGGCTGTCATCGTGTAGGCATTTTCGCTCGGATCTTCTGCGCTTTTTTTTAACTTGATGGCTGTTTCTAACAAATGAGAGGTTGAAAAACCCGAATAAAAACGGGGATGGCTGAACCAGATGCCGGCACTCAGATCGGGTATTTTTCCCGAAAGATTCCCGGTTGGCAGTGACGCATCGGTGGTGCTGTGGTAATCACTGGAAGGGATGTAGATGCCGTCTGCATTAAAATCCTGTTGTAGCATGCCTCCCTGGATACCAATGCCAATCAATCCACCCCACAAGGGCCTTCTATAGGCATATTGAACTTGGAGAAGTTGGGTGCTGAAAAGCCCGATGGATTCCTTCATAATGACCAGGCCCAGTCCATGGTGCGTCTGTCCAACTACCTGTGGCATGGAGGCGTTCAGAAAAAACGTGCTGGGGGCATTGTCAATCTTTGTCCACTGTTGACGATTGGTCAGGTTGACCATCAAATCCTCTCCCTCTCCGATGGCTGCCGGATTAAACGTTCCGGGATTCAGCATGTATTGACTGAACTGTCCGTCGTATTGGGCGAGCGTCCGGCTGCAAAACAGCAACAGCAGGAGGAACCACCAGGCCCTTAACGTGACGAAATTCTTTTTTCCCATAGAGGCTTCCGGCCATCTAACACATGGTCACGGAAAAGAATAACAGAAAAAAGGACTAAAAATTGTGTAAACGTGCAAAAAAGGGGTGTTCACGCGTTCATAAAAAAAACCGCTCCGGGAAGGGAGCGGCTTTTACAGGTCAATATTCTTCTTCGTTGAAGAAAAAATCTTCTTGGCTGGGGTAATCGGGCCAAATGTCTTCGATGCTTTCGTAAATTTCTCCTTCGTCCTCAATTTCCTGCAAGTTTTCAATGACTTCCAAGGGGGAACCGGAGCGTATAGCGAAATCGATCAACTCGTCTTTGGTTGCCGGCCAGGGAGCGTCTTCTAGTTTTGATGCCAATTCCAACGTCCAATACATGATCAGGGTGGTTTAAGTTTTGTTAATTACCAGAAAATCAATCAGATGCAAATTTGGTCATTCCAGTTGCCCTGTTTTTGATTTTGACGCAAAAATATAAGATTCTTTTGATAAAACAACAACCCTGCGTGATTATTTGGACGGATCCCAGAAAAATTCCGGACTATCGTGGATACAGGCTTTCCTAGACAGCACAAACAGATAATCGGACAGTCGGTTTATGTATTTGATAATGGCGGGGTCGGTGTCGTAGGTATTCGACACATGAATGACCAGACGTTCGGCGCGTCGGCAGACCGTCCTTGCCAAATGGCAACAAGCAGAAGCTTTGTTTCCCCCCGGTAGGATGAAGAGTCGGTGATCCGGTAACTCGTGTTGGATTTGGTCAATTTCATGCTCGAGCCACAACAGCATATCGTCTGTTACGGGGTGTTTGAAGTGAGGTTCAGTGACACTTGCGTCCGTAGCCAGGCTGGATCCCAATCGGAACAGGTGCTGTTGGATGGTTTGGACAAATGCCACATCGTTATTGTCGAACAGCTCACATACGACCAAACCAAGCAATGCGTTCAATTCATCCAAGCTACCGTACGCTTCCAGACGCATATCATCCTTGGGTACGCGGGTTCCTCCAATAAGGCTGCTACTGCCTGTGTCGCCGGTTTTTGTGTAGATTTTTGTCATAACGTTTACTGTCTGATGATGTACTGCCTTTTTTCCAAATCAGGATTGAAAAGTAAGATGCCGTAGTGGAAAATATCCAGGCTGGCCCGTACTTTCGGATGTTTGATAATCGAGTACCACCTTTGTTCCATCTGTTTAGAGTGGATGTTCTTTACCACAAACACGCTTTTATCCTGTGTGTGTTCAATGCATTGCTCAAGAACTGCGGTTAGTTTGTCCGCATCGGTACACCGGCCAAAAACCGCCAAATCTATAGTGGCCATGGTATCGATGGATTGTCTCATTTCCTCTGTATCCAACAGGCAAAACAAGCGTGCTTCCGATTTGACAGACGTTAAGTAGGCCAAGTCGATGCTGTTGGCATCACAGCATGCAACTAAGGTAGAAGCGTTTATGTCCTCAGCCAATCTGAAAATTGCCTGCCCGATGGCGTGTTCCTTTTCAGGAGCCGGAAAAAGAGATTCGATGCTGTCAAAGCAATAATACCTGTTTTTGTTGAAAAGGACGTGTGTGACAAGGTGATACAGATAGGGGGAATGTATACCGTATCCATTGTGGTGTCTAGCCAACAAAATATGACGAAGCTGCGAACGAATCATGGTAAACTATTTCATGCCAAAGATACCAAACCTTTTTATATCTTGCATTTCAATTGTTATCCCAAACTGCCGATTGAACAAATTCGGGGTTGGCGTGGCGTTCAATTTATGAAGCCTACAAAAATAAAAGAGTTATTAACAATTAAAGTGTTTATAATGAGTAAAATATCGTTTAAACAGGTAAAACCACCCAAGGTAAAGTTGATTGACGATTTCAAGGCTTTTGCCCTGAAGGGGAACGTGGTGGATATGGCCGTGGGTATCATCATTGGCGCAGCCTTTGGGAAAATTGTTACCTCGCTGGTAAACGACATCATCATGCCTCCTCTCGGGTTATTCATAGGTGGCGTCTCGTTTACCGATCTGGCCATTGTGATGAAACCGGCTACCGACGTGGCGCCTGCCGTCACGTGGAACTACGGCAACTTCATTCAGGTCATCTTTGATTTTTTGATTGTAGCGTGGGCTGTTTTCATCGCCATCAAGGGTATAGCCACATTGAAGCGTAAGGAAGAAGCACCTACGGTTGAAGTGGCTCCACCGGCTCCATCCAAGGAAGAGCAGTTGTTGACTGAGATCAGGGATCTGCTGAAGCATCAACAGCGGTAACGGTTATCTGGCCTGCGCAGAAGTGGACAACTTTTTGTACTTTTGCGCAGCTATTCATTCATTGAACAACGCATGATTCTTTTTGGAACCCTGACTAATGTGGCTTTTGTCTTGGTGGGAAGTGTGGTTGGCTTATACGCCAAGTCCAAACTTCCTCAACGCATCGTCACCATCATTTTTCAGGCAATTGGCGTTTTTACCCTATTTATGGGGGTAAGCATGGCTATGAAGACGCACCAGGTATTGATTCCCATATTCAGCTTGATCGTTGGAGCCGCCTTAGGCGAATGGGCCGATCTGGATCGCTATATAGCACGGTTTGGCACGTGGGCCAAGCGGAAGACCCGTTCGGGCAACGAAGCGTTTGCCGAAGGCTTGACCAGCGCTTTTCTGCTTTTTTGTATGGGTTCGATGACTATTTTGGGCGCCTTTGAGGAGGGCACGAGGGGCGATTCCAACCTGTTGATTGCCAAGTCGGTGATGGATGGGTTCAGCGCCTTGGCCTTATCTTCAGCCTTGGGTCTCGGTGTCGCGTTCTCTGTGATTCCGCTCTTCCTTTTCCAAGGAGGGCTTACGTTGCTGGCCGGCTGGTTGGGAAACCAGATGCCACCGGTTGTCATTGATGAGCTGACTGCGTCCGGCGGATTGATTCTGCTTGCATTGGCCTTATCAATCTTGGACATCAAAAAGATCAAGGTGGTCAATTTTTTACCTGCCTTGGTTGTTTCCGTGGTGCTGGCGTATCTTTTTCAGTAAGAAATCGCGCTGAAAAACGTCTCACCGGTAGCCAGTCGTAGTTTCCACCGACAAATTTGGTAGTCGGTTGTGGCCTTGAACAGTGCCAATTGTCCTTCAGACAAGGATGTGTAGCTGTCGAGCAAGTCCAGGTTGGTGATTACCCCGTTTCGGTAACTTGTTTCAGCTATGTTGTAGGCTTGGGTTGCCTGTTGAACCTGAAAGGTACAGGTTTGGATTTTTTTCATCGCCCCCGACACATTAATCCGATTCTCAACCACTTCGCTGGTGATACTTCTTTTAAGCAGCTCTACATCTTCGTTGCAATTGTCGATTGCCGCATTGGCCTGTACTTTTGCGTATTTGCTCCGGTTGGCATCGAATAAGGGCACCCGCAGTCCCAATCCCAAGTTGTAATTCAACTTGCCGACGTCTTCATAAGAGGAGTTCAAATACCCGTTTTTGAAACCTCCGGCAGCCTGCAGGTTTAACGATGGCTTGTTCTGAACCCCTACGGCATCCAGTTTAAGCTTGGCCAGTTCTACCTTGCCCATGGCCGTTTTCATTTCCAATCGGTTAGTCAGCGCCAAGGTGCACAACGTGTCCAATGGTGCCGGTTCCTTGATATCCAGTCTCTCTTTTTTCACCGCGAATCGGGTTTCTTTTTCTGTTCCCAGCAAGCTGTTTAAGGAATTCAACTGAATGTCCAAAGCGGTCTGCAAATCGGTTTTTTGATTTTCGATAGTTGCTATCTTAACCTGGGTGCTTAGGAGGTCATATGACGTGGCCGAACCCGTAGCCTGCTTTTTTTGTACAAACTGCACGTGTTTTTCGAGGGCATTCAATTGCTCGTCTTTGATGCGAATGGCTTCCTGAAGGTAACAAAGTGAGTAATAATTGACGAGAACTGCCTGCGTAAGACGTTGACGCACTTGGCCGATGACGCGTGTTTGCAGCTCCTTGTTTTTTTCATCAATGGCCACATTTTTTTCCGTCTTTCCAAAATCCAGCAGGTTCTCGGTTAACGATACCGAGGCGTTGTATGCATTTTCCGGCATTAGTTGAATCTGATATCCACTGAAGTTGAACGTGGAGACCGGCCCAATACGGTTGTACCCGGCGGAAAAGACGACGTCGGGAAGTTTGGATGAGCGGGATAGAGCTGTTTTGGCATCGGCTGCCGTGATGTCCTTTTCAGCCTTCTTTAATTCGGGATAATTGGTAAGAACCGTTTTCATCAATTGGTCCAGGGTCAGGGAATCCGGTTTGATCTGTGCCTGCGTGACGCCTGATAGCATCAGGAGGGCGGTGGCTAGAGATATATAAAGGTATTTCATAATCAATGGGTATAATGGTTTATAGTCGCTTTTTCTTGCGTTGCATCAGAATGATGGGAATAAAGCTTATTGCCGTGATGCAGGCAGCTGTGATGAAATCGTCGTTGACACCTTCAATGAACGATTGAGTGCTGATGTGCGAAAACAGGATACTCTGACTTTGTTTGACTGCCAATGCTGCCGAAGAACCCGCATGTTGTTGGATGTATGTGGAGATTCCCTGAACGGTATTTTGAAATACCGGTGAGGTTGATTGTATTGCTCCCCCAAAAATTTGCGAATGGAAATTGACGCGCGATGTCAACAATGTTGAAAGAAGGGCCACACCAAGGCTGCCTCCAACCTGACGGATGGTATTGGAGATGCCTGACGCTTGGGCCATCTTGTCGCGGGGAATGGTGCTAAGCGACAATGAGCTTAATGGGGTGAACAACATGCCCATTCCAAGCCCCCTTAAATACAACGAAGTCATGATGAACGAATGTTCGGTCATAAATGATAGTTGGGAATTTAATAAAAAGCTGATGACCAATAGGCTGATTCCCGTAAACAGCGGTATTTTCGGATTAACCTTGTCGGAAAAGGCTCCGGCAAGTGGCGAGATGATACCTTGAATAATCCCGACCGGCAGGAAGACGGCCCCCGACTGCAGCGCCGTATATCCCATGGAATTCTGCAGAAACAACGGCAACAAAAATGTGCTGCCAAACATGCCCATACCAAAAATCATCATGACAGCATTAGCCAAACCGAAGTTTCGATTTTTGAGCAAACGTAAGTCTAAAAGCGGATGTGCCGTATGTAGTTCTCGGGTGATAAATACCGTGAAAGCCAAGGCCGACACAGCGAAGCAAGCCAGGACATAGGGCGCCGACCATCCCTGCGAATTGGTGGAGGCGGTACCTTCGGATAGCGCAAAAAGCAACACAGGTAAAAAGAGCACCACCGACACAATGCCGATAATGTCGAATTTTCGGGCATTCGGATGAATGAATTCTTGTTGAATGAGCACGGTGAGGAATAAGGCTACAATGCCGACCGGGACATTGACATCAAAAATCAACTGCCAGCTGAAATTGTCCACCAAGTAACCTCCAAGCATAGGCCCGAATGAAACGGAAGCTGCCGAAGCAATGGACCAGAAGCCCAACGCCAGCCCTCGTTGGTGTGGAGGAAATTCCCGGGTAATGATGGCCATGCCCAACGGTTGAACGGCACCGGCGCCAAGTCCTTGTAAAATTCGGGATAAAATCAACGTCGTCTCATTGTGCGAAAGTCCGCACAACAGCGATCCGAGCGTAAATAAAAACAAGCCCCAGAAATAAACTTTCTTATAGCCGAACTTGTCGGCCAACCATCCGGAAGCCGGCAACATGACAGCCATGGAAAGCATGTACGCCGTAATCACCCATTGAATGGTGGACAACCCCACACCAAACGATGACATAATCTTGGGTAGACTTACGTTTACAATGGTGCTGTCGAGCACCGCCATGAACGTACCAAGCATAATGTTGCCCAAGACGAACCACTTGTAGAGGCGGTGTCTGGGATGGTACAGGGAATCTCGGCTCCTGATTTTATTACGGAGTCGATGTGCATTGGAGACCTTTCTCATGGATTATCGAACAATTTTTACGATGGCGGACATCCCTGTCAGCAGGCGATAGCCGGATAGCGCTTTTTTTCCGCTCACTCCGTCAATGGAAATTTTAACCGGAACACGTTGTGTCACTTTTGTGAAATTGCCCGAGGCATTGCTGGCCGGGATGAGTGAAAATTGAGATGCAGTAGACGAGCCTAGCATGAATATTTTCCCGTTGAACGTTACACCAGGATACGTGTCTAGGGTAAAAATGGCCTGTTGACCTACGATGAGGCCATTCATGTTGGTTTCTTCCAGGTACACCATCACCCAGTATTGACCGTTTTCGTTGATGGTGTATATCGATTGCCCCACATTAACAATGTCACCTGTCAGTAGCCAGCGCTTGGCGACGATTCCGTCAGTCGGAGCATACAGTTTGGTGTTCCCCAGTTGGGTATTAACCACATCTATCTGCGCAATCGCCGTTTGGATGGCGGATTTGGCGCTTTTTGCCTGTTTGTCAGAGACCGTGACCTGTGCCAGAGATGCGTTGTATTGAGCTTGTGCCGACTCCAGCCCCTTCTGCAAATGGTCGTATTGTTCCTTGGGAATGACTCCCCCATTGAACTGCGCTTTGCCCCTCTCGTTGTCATCCTTGGCGCGCTGCCAAGCAATACGAAGTACTTCGGTGTTTTTGCGATCGAAGTCGTACTTGGCTTCAGCCAACTCCAAACCGGCACGGGACTGCAATTCTACCGTCTCCACTTGGCGTTTCTGAGCCAGTAGGTCAGTACTGTCCAGTTCGGCGAGCAATTGTCCCTTCCGGACACTGTCTCCTTCCTCCACATACAGGCGTCCAATCCGTCCCATAATTTTGGGGCTCACCGTAACCGCGTTTGACGTTACTAAGGCATCTTCTGTTTTGATATACCGAGAGAAATCCAGGTACCAACGCACACCTCCGGCCAAAATCAGCGCGGTTACTACCATCAGGGGAATGTAAATCTTAATTCTGTTCTTTTTCATATATAAGTTATAAATTGTCAACCCATCATGTCCGTAAGGGTATCCCGAATGAGGGCAGAAGCCAGCAACATCCGTTCCAAACTGGCATCATCCATGGCTAAAAAGTAATGCCTCATCTTTTCTCCAATAGCACGTTTTACATCTAAGTAAAAAGCCCTTCCTTCATTGGTCAGCCGAATGTTGATGATACGCCTGTCTCTTTCATCGTATGACCGCTCTGCCAGCCCTTCCTGTATAAGCCTGTCTACCAGAACTGTAGTGTGCGGTTTTGGGATGGATAGCTTGCAGCCTATTTCGGACATCGTCAATGAGTTATTGTGATGAAGGGATTTTAGCAACAACATCATACCTGGGCTAAGGTTTTTCTTTGCCCTTAATTCTCGCGTCAATTCCCTGGAAATCAATGGGAAAATCGTGAATACATGCTCTATGATTTTCTCGGCAGTATCTTCTTTGTTCATGGTTGCTGAAATTAGTTACAAAGGTATAACTATTAAGTGAAAGGTACTATTAATTGGGGGAATTTTTGTGATTTTTCTGCTGGAAATCAAATAATGTTCGTAAATTTGCGAACAACGAACAATGCTAGTTAGACGATGGATTCCTGCACAAAAACAAACACGTCAATAGACAACGAAACGCTTGCCCGTTTTGCAAAAGCAATGGGGCATCCTACGCGGATTGAGATTCTGCGTTTCCTTTCCTCCTTGAACAGTTGCTATTTTGGGGATATTCATAACGAACTGACGATTTCAAAGTCGACGGTTTCCCAGCATTTAAAAGAGCTCAAAGATGCCGGACTCATTCAAGGTGAAATAGAAACGCCTAAAGTGAAGTATTGCATCAATCGGGAAAACTGGGAAATAGCCCAATCCTGTTTTGAACACTTTTTTTCAGTAGTAAACGATAAGAACTTTTGTTGTAAATAAGTAAACCCAATGATGACGATTCACGTACTGGGAACGGGCTGTCCCAAATGCAAAACGCTCGAGAAACTAACCCGCGAAGCGGTGGCTGAAACAGGTATTGACGCAACCATTACCAAAGTGGAAGACATCATGGAAATCATGAAATTTCAGGTAATGTCAACGCCCGCTTTGGTGGTTAACGGGAAAGTCGTGGTAAAAGGCCGTGTGCCTTCCAGTGATGAGATCAAAGAAATTTTAACCAAACAACTAGAAGCAGAATGAAAAAGTTACTTTTCCTGTCGGTTATACTGTTCATGACGGTATCGTCTTTCGGCGTTTATGCGCAAGGTTCAACGAAAAGTAAAACACCTGCCGTTTCCTACTCCTCAAACGTAGAGGTGTATTATTTTCATCTTACCCGTCGTTGCATGACCTGTAAGGCCGTTGAAGCGGAAGCTAGGAAAGCGATTGCCTCGCTTTACCCCAGCCAATCTAAATCGAAGAAGATTTCTTTTGTTGCCGTCAATTTGGATAACAAAGCAAGCAAAGCATTGGCTTCAAGATGCAAGGCTGAAGGACAGGCGCTGTTGGTTATTCATGGCAACAAACGCATTGACCTGACCGACAAGGCTTTTTTGTACGCCGTAAACAATCCCGATAAGTTGAAGCAAGAATTGAAGAAGACCATAGACCCGCTACTCAACTAATTAACGAATGGATTTTTTACAGCACATCGTTGAAAATTCTCCTTATGCCTTTATCACGGCATTTGTATTGGGTCTGATGACAGCCATCAGTCCATGCCCCTTGGCTACCAACATTTCCGCCATTGGTTTTATCAGCCGTGATATTGAGGACCGTCGTCGTGTATTTGTCAACGGCTTGGTCTATACGTTGGGTAGGGCGTTCAGTTATACGGTATTGGCTGTTATCATTTTCTTGGGTGCCAGCAAGCTGAATATTTCCCTGCTTTTTCAAGGTTGGGGGGAGAAACTGTTGGGACCAGCCTTGGTGCTGATTGGTTTATTGATGCTAGATGTCTTCAATATAAAGCTTTCCGGCTTATCCGGTATTACCGAAAAGCTGGGTGAAAAAAGCAAAGGCAGTCTTTGGAATACGTTCTTGTTGGGTGTGGTATTTGCGTTGGCGTTCTGCCCGTACAGCGGTGTCTTGTATTTTGCCCTGCTTATTCCAATGACCGTATCCAGTGCAAGCGGTTTATACTTGCCCGTGGTTTTTGCCATTGCCACCGGGTTGCCCGTTATCCTTTTTGCCTGGCTGCTGGCGTTTGCCGTAGGAAATGTGGGCAAACTCTACAACAGGATCAACGTGTTTGAACGGTGGTTTCGCCGGGTGGTATCGGTTGTCTTTATTGCTGTGGGCGTGTATTATATCTATTTATTCTTCATCCAATGAAACGTACGAAGTCTATTCTCCTTCCCCTTATCCTGTTGCCCATTTGGTGTCTGGTCTATACACAGTTGCAGCCCATAACCGATTGGTTCGTTGATTCCGTACTGGGAATGACGAAGGGGGATCATTTAACGGAATCGCTGCGGTTTTTTGTGTTTGAGTTCCCTAAGGTGCTGATGCTCTTGGTGCTGATCATCTTTTTTGTGGGAATCCTTCGAAGCTTCTTCACTCCTGAACGGACGCGCAAGGCGTTGGAGGGCAAACGGACCTTTACGGGTAACGTCATGGCTGCCACGCTTGGGATAGTGACCCCTTTTTGTTCGTGTTCAGCCATTCCACTGTTTCTGGGTTTTGTGGAATCGGGCGTACCGTTGGGCATTACCTTTTCTTTCCTCATTGCTGCTCCCATGATCAATGAGGTGGCTGTCATTTTGTTGTACGGTATGTTTGGGTGGAAGGTGGCGTTGCTCTACATCCTAACCGGTCTTATTATTGCCATCATGGCCGGTTGGATTATTGGAAAGTTGAGGCTGGAAAAATGGGTGGAAGACTGGGTCTATGCTTCGCATGTAGGTGTTAACGACGGCGATGAGGAAAGACTTACTCGTTCAGATCGTGTCAAAATTGGCTTGGATGCCGTCAAGGAAATTGTCGGCAAAGTGTGGCTTTATGTAGCCATCGGTATAGCTGTTGGTGCGGGGGCTCACGGGTTTGTGCCCGCTGAATTTATGGCCTCGCTGATGGGTAAAGATGTATGGTATGCGGTGCCCCTGTCCGTTCTGATTGGCATACCGCTGTATTCCAACGCAGCGGGAATTGTTCCCATTGTGGCCGTCCTGCTTGAGAAGGGGGCGGCGCTGGGTACTTCGTTGGCATTTATGATGTCGGTCATTGCCTTGTCGTTGCCCGAAATGATCATTCTTCGCAAGGTATTGAAATTGCCCCTTATTCTCACTTTTGCCGCTATCGTGGGCTTAGGCATCATGGCTGTCGGCTTCTTATTCAATCTCATTTTTTAACCGGATAAAAATTACGCGTATGAAAACAGTCGGTTTTATTGGGGGTGGTCGCATCACCCGGATTCTGTTACAGGGTTTCGACCACGCAACCGTCACATTCGAAAAAATTGCGGTGTTCGACACGAACGAAGGGATCTTGGCTAAGCTAAAGGCTGAATTCCCTACCATCGAGGTATCAGCAACCGATTCGTTGGACGCTTCATCGGCTGAGATGGTCTTTGTTGCTTTGCATCCAGCCGTATTGATGGAATGCTTATTAAGCATCGGGGGTGCATTTCGAAAGGATGCCCTGGTCGTATCGCTTGCACCAAAGATCACGCTGGAAAAGCTCAAAGCCGCTTTGCCTCACGTGAAAAATCTCGCACGCATGAATCCGAACGCGGGAACGTTTGTGAACAAAGGATATAACCCCGTTTGTTTTTCCACTGAGGTAGAAAAAAAACAATCCGATGCGTTTATTACCATGTTTAAGAAGCTTGGAAAAGTGCCCGTTGTTGCCGAATATACGTTGGAAGCATACGCGGTAATCAGTGCGATGGGCCACACTTATTTTTGGTTTCAGGTGCAGCAGCTTAAAGAATTAGCGGTGTCGTACGGCCTATCTGAAAAAGGGGCACAAGATGCCATTTCAGCCATGTTGTGGGGTACCACCGAGACACTTTTTCACTCAGGCATGACATTTGAAGAGGTGTGTGATTTGGTTCCGGTCAAGCCGATGTCAGAACACGAAAATGCGATAAAGGAAAGTTTTAAAACTAGTCTTGACACTATTTTTCAAAAGATTAAACCCCAATAACGTTACAATGATGAGAGTCTTGATACTTTGTACAGGAAATAGCTGTCGAAGCCAAATGGCTCACGGTTTCCTGCAATCATTCGATTCCCGGTTGAATGTGTGTTCAGCCGGTACCCAGGCGAGTGGTAAACTCAATTCGAAAGCTGTGCAGGTGATGGCTGAAGCCGGTATCGACATCAGCCACCACACGTCCGATTCGGTTGAAATGTACCTGGATAAGGAATGGGATTACGTAATCACCGTTTGCGGTGGTGCCAATGAAGCGTGTCCAGCCTTTATCGGTAAGGTAAAACACCGTCTGCACATGGGGTTTGATGACCCAAGTCATGTGGTTGGTTCCGATGAATTTATCCGGAGCGAATTTATCCGCGTCCGCAATGAAATCAAGGAATGCTTTTATACTTTCTATGTTGAACAACTTAAGCCGTTGTTATGAACCCCAGAGAGTCAACGTCTCTTGATTCGCCTTCAACGCCAAAATTGCCTTTTCTGGATCGCTACCTGACGCTTTGGATCTTTCTGGCCATGTTTATCGGCGTGTTTATAGGCTGGTACAGCCCTGCCGTAGCGGATTTCTGGAATCAATTCTCATCGGGCACCACCAACATTCCCATTGCCATCGGGCTCATTGTGATGATGTACCCCCCACTGGCAAAAGTGAAGTACGAAGAGTTGGGCGATGTGTTCAAAAACACCAAAATACTGGGATTGTCGTTGGTGCAAAACTGGATCATCGGTCCCATCCTGATGTTTTTGTTGGCGATTATTTTCCTGCGGTTCAACATTGATTACATGTATGGCCTCATCCTCATCGGATTGGCCCGCTGCATTGCCATGGTCATTGTGTGGAACGATCTGGCAAAGGGTGACCGTCAGTACGCAGCCGGCTTGGTAGCCTTTAATGCGTTGTTCCAGGTCTTGTTGTTCTCCGTGTATGCCTATGTGTTTATCGCTGTCCTGCCGGGTTGGTTCGGATTGCCGGTGAATGAGTCGGTTGCACAAATTTCCATGGGTGAGATAGCCAAAAGCGTGTTCATTTATTTGGGCATTCCCATGTTGGCGGGATTCCTCACTCGGTTTATCCTGATTCGGGTGAAAAGCAAGACCTGGTACGAAGCCTCGTTTGTGCCCAAAATCTCACCGCTCACGTTGATTGCCCTGCTATTTACCATTGTGGTCATGTTCTCCCTGAAAGGGGAGTACATCGTGAAGATTCCCTTGGATGTGGTACGCATTGCCATCCCCTTGACCATCTACTTTGCAGTGATGTTCGTGCTCTCGTTCTTTTTGAGCAAGCGAATGGGTGCAACCTACGAACAATCCACCACGCTTTCCTTCACGGCCGCCAGCAACAATTTCGAATTGGCCATAGCCGTTTCCATCGCCATTTTCGGCATCAATTCGGGTGAAGCCTTTGCCGCCGTCATTGGCCCTTTGGTGGAAGTCCCGGTTATGATAGCCTTGGTTAGGGAATTCTATGGTTATTCCAACTTATTTATATTAATAAATTATCATTTTACGCTGCTTGCAGTTTCAGTGGATGAATATATTGCTTTTCATACATCTTTCCTTCCCTTACCACTGCAAATATTCTGTGTATCATTTTATTCTTTACATTATTCAATACCAGCCAATGGCTCTTGCCTTCGCTTATCTTGCGCTGATAATACTCTTTAAGTTCTGGATCAAAGCGAATACTGTTTTGGGCCGCTAATGTCAACTTTGTCTTAATATGCTTATTTGCCAACTTACTTACACGTGTTTTACCCCTTACACTACTTCCTGAGGCATGCTCAAATGGCACCACGCCACAATAGCAACCAAATTTACGGGGATTGGTAATCAGTGTAAAATTTGCAGTGGATACTAGTATCAAAGCCGCATTCACTAACCCTATGCCTACTACTGAACTCACAAGCTTATAATTGACTCTCAGAGATGTATCTTGATTCAACAATTCTACAATCCGTTTTTCGCAATTACGGATACTCTCACTCAACGTTGTGATATATGCAAGGCTATCCAGATAAATAAAGTCGCAAGAAGCATTGTCTTTTACGCGCTTCATTTCCTTGGCTGAGGTGGATAACACCTTACGTGTTTCTACCAGGCGCTCACGATAGGACAGCAACTCCCGGATTTCCTCCAACTCTTTTGAAACCGGCTGAAACAGAACCGATTTATCCTGATAACGATAGGCATACTCAGCAATCTTGCAGGCATCTACCCGGTCTGTTTTTGACCGTTTGATTCCTTGTGTCAGCTTCATCTCAAGACCGGAAACCAACCACATATCGTATCCTGATTCATGCAAAAACGTCGAAAGATTTGCAGAATAATAGCCCGTGTGCTCGCCACAAAACAAAAGGCACGATTTCTGGCAACAAGCAGTTGAGCTTACCCATTTTAGAAACTCAGCATAACCAGAAGGACCATTTTCAAACACTTCTTCCGACACAATCGACTTTCTATCAACAATATAAATTGCTGCATCAAACTTTAATTTTGAAAAATCAATTCCAATAAAAACCTTTTTCATACTTTTGGTTTAACTTTTTTAATTGGAATTAACCGATAGCTGACTTGCACTAACACTCTTATTGGTCTTTGCATATACCAGAATTCTATTTAGTGTCTTTCAGCTTGGCTATTAAGGGTCTTATACCCAAAGTGAATCATCTTCAGTGGTGTTAATAGTTTACCCTTGATAGCCGGTTAATTCCTTACTTTTTTACAACAAAAGTATAGAAATCAACCTCGCTTCTTTATACCCTTATTCTGGTGCAAACCTAAGAGTGGCGTTATGGTTCAAGCCGCTTTTTGAGAAATCAGGCGTGTAATTAGTACCAATTCCATTGTTTTGTATCCATAAATCACTATATTTGTAGATTAATAGAAACAAAATGAACTTTATCGAGTTCCGTACATCGTTTATTGAGGTGGGGTGTGTCAATTCACATCAGATAGAGGCTCAATTCCCTGGATTTAATGCTAACAACCTGACACGTTGGGTGAAGCAAGGCCTATTGGTGAAGTTGCGACAGGGCTATTACTCTTTTCCTGAGTTACTAGGACAGTCGGATTTTGTGTTCTATGTTTCAAATCGCATCTATAAACCTTCGTATATTAGCTTACATTCGGTGCTCGCATTTTACGGGATTATTCCCGAGGCGGTAACGCAGATTACGGCAGTTTCTTCCTTGAAAACGGCTGATTTTCAAAATGATTTTGGTGATTATTCGTATAAAAAAGTGCGGGAGGAACTCTTTTTCGGCTACGAATTAAAGCCTTTTGGTGAAAGGTCACTCCTTTTTGCGCACCCGGAAAAAGCACTGCTCGATTTATTGTATCTCTACCCGTTTTACAATTCGTCCCAAGAAATGGAAGCGTTGAGGCTAGATGAAGATTACCTTGCAAACCAGTTTCGTTTGGATCGGTTCGATGAATACACAGCCCGATTCGGTAGTAAGGCATTGACTTGTAGAGTGGAGCTACTTAAAAAAACGTACGGACTATGATAGATGTACAGCAGTTAAAGGGCTATTTCCCTGCGGAGTTGCAGCAAAGCACCACGTTTCAAAAATATATGCTGAAAGAGTACATTCAGTTGATGATATTGGATTGGCTCTCTACTTCTTCCTACGTGGAGAAAGTGGTATTTATTGGTGGAACGAATCTTCGGCTTGTCAAAGGCATAGACCGGTTTTCGGAGGATTTGGATTTCGATTGTAAGCATTTTTCGCAGGATGATTTTATGAAGATGACCGATGAGATAGCCACTTTTCTGCAACGTTCAGGCTTGAGAGCGGAGACGCGCGACAAAGAAAATAGCAAACTTACCGCTTTTAGACGTAATTACTATTTCCCTGAATTTCTGTTTGAATTGGGGCTTTCGGGATATAGAGAAGAACGTTTTCTTATCAAGGTTGAATGTCAGGATCAGGGGTTTGACTATAAACCGACCGTTGTTACCATCAAACGTGCGGGTTTCTTTTTCCCCATTCTGGTACCACCCGATGCGGTGTTGTGCGCGATGAAGTTATCGGCTCTGCTTACTCGTCAGAAAGGTCGTGACTTTTATGATGCCCAATTTTTGCTGGGGATAGCTGAACCTGATTATGATTACCTGTCAGTAAAACAGCATATTCACAACAAGGAAGAGTTGAGGCAGGCATTGCTCGAGACGGTTATAAACACCGATCTCAAGAAAAAGTACAGGGATTTCGAGCATCTGTTGTTCAACAAAGCCAACGCCGAACGTGTGCTACGATTTGGAGCATTTGTTGAGGCGTTTTAGGGAATGGGGTAAAAGAAAACAGGATTTATACTGCCGGTTTGATGATGTAAAAACAGGAGGTGGTCAGGAAGTTTCGCAGATAGGGGATGGCGGCAAAAGCGGAGGGGAGTTTTCGTGGCTTCAGCCCGAACTTGGTTTCATAGTGCGGGTTGATAAAATACAAGGTGCGATCAATCCGCTGAAACTGCTTTTCGCGCAACAAGGCCTCGAACGGTTCAATGGAGGCACGTGTCCGTTTGATTTCAAGCAGTTCCTCGATGCAACTGTTGTTTTCACCACCCCATTGCAGCACTTTTTTATAGGCCCAAACCGGAAGCAGGTGAATAAAGGGCAGGTGGCTTAGCAGGCTGTTTTTGCAGATTTGCTGATGGCCGCCAAAAGGCATCTGCCAAGCTGGAAAGGACATAAAGACAATGCCATCGGGTTTAAGGTACCGCAGTAAATTTGACAGGAAGATGGCTTTGTGGTCAAGGTGCTCGTACACATCATGGCAAATGATGATATCAAACGTTGCTTCCAGATGTTTCAGCAGGAAAATATCTGAAGCGATAAAGGTTCCTTCAGCCTTATTTTCGGCGAAAAATTGAATGGCCTCGTTGATTCTGGATTCAGCCATGTCCACACCGGTCACACGACATCCCATTTGGGATAGGGGCAACAGATTGCCACCTTCTCCACAGCCAATTTCCAACACATTCATTCCGGCTTCAATGTTTTTGAATCGGTTGATGTAAGGGATGAAATAGTTTTTACTGGTTATGGATAACTCGTTGAAATAAGACTCTCTGTTCTGGTGTCGTTTTTGCATACAATTTACTCTTCGCGTTTAAGCGGTGTAAAAGTATAAAAATCAAGTGAAATTCAACAACTGTTCAATCACAGTTGAAAAGGATTTCAAGAGAGTGCCGGCAGCAGAGTGTTGAATGCTTGTAACCAACACCCAGGAATATTGCGGAAAACCCACTAGAAGGGCTAAAAATAAAAGGTTGCATCGCCCAAGCATACCATCCAAGCATGTGTTAAGTTTCAAGCTGATGGTGCTGATGGGCTGAGGTAGTGAGGCTTTCAGCTTTTCTTCGGGTACTAAAAAGTAAATGGCAAGGGAAGATACAACCCAATAAAAGATCCAGCGCCCCCAATCCCAGCCCAAAATGAGTAAAGGTAAAACGGCAATAAGCTGAAGCATCATACTGTTTGACATCAACTCTCTGTTTATTGGGTCAACCGTTTTTTGGCGGAACAACGGGTAGTTTAAACTCGAAGCCTTGGTAATGATGTAATAAATAAGAATAAAAACCATCGCCCACAGAAGGGGAGCGTAGAAGCCGTTGTCGAAATTGGTGAAAATGTTGTAGGAGAACGAGATGCCTTTTCTTAACGACCAAGACAGCGCATCTATTGCACTGGGTGCCAGATTTGATTGGGCTTCTTGCAGGGGAAAGGTGATGGATTTCCACGAATTCCAGATTGCTTGTGCGCTTGCATAAGAACCTTTTGCCACAAATGTGGCAAAGAATGTGACCAATGAAGGCAATAAGAGCGTGAACGTCCGTGCCCACCTAGCTACGGGTGATTTGGCTTGATGAGTATCCGATGCAGAAAGCAACAGAAGAATGGGCAGGCAAATAAAAGCAAACCCTTCATGGATCAATATGCCGACCATCAGCAAAAAATTGACTACGATGATGCGCAGGATCTGTTTGTTTATGCGCAGGTATGAGAAAAGAGTCAGGATGAACAGGAGAATTAGAAAGACATCTTTTCGTACCCAGAAATTATTCATGATGGGGTTTCCCAGAACAAAGACAAAAGGCAGTAAAAAGAGGGATTGTTTTTTCTTACTAAACAACAGGACGAAAAAGGCAATCAATGCAAGGTATGCTGTAGCGCAAAAAACGATGATAGCTATGTATGGACTAATTCCAAACCATTGATGGAGCGAATAAAAAAACTCACCCAACAACCCCCTTCGTACAAAACCGCCTTGGTAGTTGATGAGCAATTCGGAGATGTTCCAACTCTCCTTTGCGTAGCCTGAATTAATTTGGCGAATAAAGATAATCACTAGGATCAAAACATACGCCAGAAAGAAAAGAGTCAACGCGCTTTTCTTTGAAAATGAAGGTTTCATTTGATTGAATGTTAAATCGATGAAACGTCAGAAAGCCAAGCGTTTAGCAAATCCATCTCCTCTGAACCAACCAGCCCGATTTCGATCATTTTTGTGTAACAACGCTTCATGTTTTCTGCGATACCATTGACTCCTTCAAGCAAATCGAGTTGAATGAGTTCATCCATGATGTGTTTGTTGTTTACATAACCCGAAATCTCGTCCTTGAAATCAACGAGCAGGTTGTGGTCGTTGCGTTCCTGCCAGACAGTCTTCGAGTGAAAAAGAATGGGCCAACCGCACGTCCATGCTATGCGTTGAGCGATAAACGACCGCCAAATGTCCGTCATTCGAAAACTGCAGTAAGATGGAAGGTACATCAAAGGATATGCCTCCTCAAACCACGTGGTATTTTGGCTGTTGAAGGGACAAATCGTGTTTTTCCCCAGCGCCACTGAGTCATTGTTTGAAAAGGATAGAGGAAGAGGCAGGGTCAACCGATAGATGGCGTCAACATCGGGATTTATATCGGCCAATCCTTGTTGAATGGGGCAGTCAATTTCAAGTTGTTCCCCCAGTTCTGGGTGTTTGTTCAGTATGGCTTCCAACGCAAATCCCCTTGGCCAAATATGTTCCTGCGTAAAATAGGTATAAATGTTCACCCAGTCTTTGTCTGACAGAAGGTGGGCTTTGGTTAATCTGGAACGTTTGTTCCAAAAGTCTTCCAATGGATAGTTGTCATCATCGGTTTCAATAATGACTTTTGCTCCGTTTGACATGGCAACTAAATACCCCAAATTTTTACGGGCATAGTGCTTGGTGGGTAATTTATCGGCCAACAAAAACGGAAGTTGTTGTTGGCGATTTATGGAATAGAAATCACAGCCTTCAAGCTCAAACGATTCAGGGCTTTTCGTATCACCCATAACGATAAATGGGATACCGCGTTTCGTGGTTTCCTGAGCAAAGGTGTTTAAGACCGGGTGCTCCTGATTGGCTATGGACGTGATAATTAATGAGGTGTCTTTCATTGGGCTGGTTTAGGTGTGTGTAATAAATATTTTCTGGCATTGAAGTTCCACACAAGTGTAAGGACAATTGCCAGACCTTTTGAAAACATAAAATATACGTGCAACTTTTCGGTAGCAAACCAGATGACAAGTGTATTTATGGCTAGCCCAATGCTATTTATCAGTATGTAATAAAGAAACTCACGGTATTTGTTTTTAACAACGGTATAGGTGAAAATCCAAGAAGTACATAGAAAATAGTTCAAAATGGCACCGGCAGTAAAAGAGAGAATGGAGGAAACTAAATAACTTATACCACAATAATGTGTCAGGCAGTACAACAACGAGACGTCTAAAACCGTACACAATCCGCCAACAACGATGTATTTGAGTGCTTGTCTGATTGTCTCATTCAAAGCGCCAGTGTCAATTTTTTTGAAAAAAAGAAGGTCGTTCATTTTAAAACCTGCGGTTTGAGTCTTACTCTAAGAGCAAAATAGTGCAACAGAACAGAAAGGGGGTTTTTTATGGCCTTACTTGAAACTCTGGGAGATGGAGCTTGATAATGAATTGGTATCACTAGTGTCCGGTTAAACGATTTGTCAATCTTCTGAAACGCTCATGAATAGGGGCTTTCAAGTGCGTTCTTTGATTTTTCGATTTGAATTTTTGGAAACCCGTTAGATTTACGGAAAATACCGTAAATCATGAATACTGGGAAGACCGTTTTTGCACAACTG
>Ga0302289_1000064_pt1 | contig 63096 bp, 56 predicted proteins | sample III_Fen_N1_2_FD_194552 | JGI IMG/M metagenome (GOLD analysis project Ga0302289, IMG submission 194552) | Peat permafrost microbial communities from Stordalen Mire near Abisko, Sweden - III_Fen_N1_2 | ecosystem: Environmental > Terrestrial > Soil > Wetlands > Permafrost | place: Sweden: Abisko... | reverse complement strand
CGGTGACCATATCGACATGGAAATCGACCTGATTACGCCTATCGCTGCCGAGCAGGGTCTCCGCTTCGCTATCCGCGAAGGCGGCCGTACCGTTGGCTCCGGCGTTGTCGCTAAGGTGCTCGGGTAATAAAGGGTACTGATCCCCTGAGCCCCGCCGCGGTCGCCCACGTGGCTGACCTGAACCGGATGGAAATCATCATGGCAAACGGCGGGGTATTCAGAACATTCCGCTTCCAAACTTGTATGGAGCAAGTTCCGGAAGCTCGATTACCTAATAGGAGGTGGCGGACGTGGCTAGCGTTGCCCGCAACAAGGTCATGCTGGCTTGCACTGAGTGCAAGCAGCGTAATTACAACTCCATGAAAAACAAGAAGAACACCCCCGATCGCATTGAGTTGAACAAGTACTGCCGTTTCTGCAAGAAGCACACCGTGCATCGCGAAACGAAGTAACGCGTCACGGCGAGAAGGAGTGAATGACATGGCTGACGAAAAGAAGGCGGTGGCCAAGGGCAAAAAGGAAAACTTTTTTGTCCGCTTTGGGCGCGGTTTCGTAAACTTCTTCGTGAAGATCGGCCTCGCGTTCAAGAACATGTGGCATGAGCTGCAAAAGGTCACCTGGCCTACCAAGGATAAGCTGATCAACTACATCGTGATCGTCTCCGTCGCGACGGTCTTCCTGATGGTTGTGATCGGCTTGCTGGACACGGGTGCATCCGCGCTGATCAACCTGATCATGTCCAGGTAGTAAGGAGATCGCAATGGCCGAGAAAAGCAAGGAGCCCTGCTGGTATGTCGTACATACCTATTCGGGCTACGAAAACAAGGTTAAGGACAACATCGAAAAGTCTGTCGAAAACAACGGCATGCAGGACTTGATTCTAGACGTTCGTGTTCCCGTGGAAGACGTGGTCGAGATCAAGAACAACCGCCGTGTGAAGAGCCAGCGCAAGGTCTATCCCGGCTACGTGCTTGTGCACATGATTGAGACCAGCGAAAGCTGGTATCTGGTGCGCAACACCCGCGGTGTCACAGGCTTTGTCGGTCCGGACAGCAAGCCTGTCGCCTTAACGCCCGAAGAAGTTGACATGATGCTCTCCACACAGATTAACAGTGTGGAATTCGGCATCGCGATCGGCGAGGAGGTTCGTATCCTTTCCGGCCCGCTTGAAAACTTTACGGGTGTGGTTGAAGACGTCGACACCGTGCGCCAGAAGCTCACGGTCAAGGTAAAGATGTTCCTCGGCCGCGAAATGCCTGTCGAAGTTGACCTGCAAGACGTGGTCAAAATCTGAGGCTGTTTTCCTCGCCGCTTCGGCGACGATGGACAGGTGTGCGCAATGGCACGCTCGGCGGGAGACCGCCGCTACACTCTCCCAGCCGGAGGCGGTAACAACGCATCCGGCGAGGAGGGTCGTGGGAGGAACGCAAACGTTCCGTATCACCACAAACTGAGGAGGTTCCATTACCATGGCTAAGAAAGTCACAGCGATGATCAAGTTGCAAGTTCCCGCCGCCAAGGCTACGCCCGCGCCGCCGATCGGCCCCGCGCTTGGCCAGCATGGCGTGAACATCCCGGGTTTCTGCAAAGAGTTCAACGAGCGCACGTCCAAGGATGCCGGTCTGATCATTCCCGTAGTGATCACCGTGTTCTCTGACCGTACGTTCACCTTCATCACCAAGACGCCGCCAGTGCCCGTGCTCATCAAAAAAGAACTGGGCATTGAACACGCAAGCGGCCGCCCCAACCGCGACAAAGTCGGCAAGCTCACCCAGGCGCAGGTACACAAGATCGCCGAGATCAAGCGCCCCGATGTGAACGCAACGGACATCGAAAGCATTGAGAGCATGGTCGCCGGCACCGCGCGCTCCATGGGCATCACGGTTGAGGAATAAATAAGTGTTTGTGGGAGGACATTGTGCCGTTATTACCACAGGGAGGATTTGAACGATGAAACACGGAAAGAAATATGTAGACAGCGCAAAGCTGATCGATACCCTCAAGGCCTATGACCCGGAGGAAGCCTGTGATCTCGCCATCAAAACCAGCAAGGCTAAGTTTGACGAGACCATCGAAATCTCTGTGCGTCTGGGTGTTGACCCCCGTCACGCCGACCAGCAGGTTCGTGGCGCGGTTGTTCTGCCCCATGGTACCGGCCGCGTTGTACGCGTGCTCGTAATCACCAAGGGCGACAAGCTCAAAGAAGCTGAAGCTGCAGGCGCTGATTTTATCGGCGGCGAAGAGATGGTTCAGAAAATCCAGGCCGAAAACTGGTTTGGTTATGATGTGATCGTCGCTACACCCGACATGATGGGCGTCATCGGTCGTATCGGTCGTATCCTTGGCCCTAAAGGCTTGATGCCGAACCCCAAGTCCGGCACCGTAACCATGGACATCGCCAAGGCCATCAACGATATCAAAGCCGGTAAGGTGGAGTATCGTGTGGACAAGACCGCGATTATCCATTGCCCCATTGGCAAGGCTTCCTTCGGCATTGAGAAGCTGGGCGAAAACCTGAAGGCCTTGATGGACGCAATCAACAAAGCGAAGCCTGCTACCGCAAAAGGCATTTATGTGCGTTCGCTGTATCTGGGCTCTACCATGGGTCCGTCCATCAAAATCAATCCCTTGAAGTTCTAATCCAAGAATTGGATAAGTGTCGCTACAGCAATGTGGCGACACTTTTTTTTGCGTAGAGGGCTTGTTTCCTTTCCAGTGTCTTAAAATGTACTAGGTTTCATCTTTGCAAACTGCCTATCGGTATTGGCTAGAGGATGGCTTCAACCTGTTCACCAGCGTATGCAAAAAGGCTCAAACGACGTTTTTCTTAACAAGCCAAGGAAAAACCTCTTCCACGCCATCGGAAGAGGCTCAATCGTTTATACTGGTTCAAAGAGGCTTGTCCAACCTTGTGCCGCCGCTTGAATCAGGTCTTATTGGTTTTCTATCATTTGTCCATCATCGTCAAACTCTACAATGCCCGTGTTCAAAAAGGTTTCCGGTAAGTTACTATAGCCACTGTATGCCTTGTTCCTGCGAAGATAATCCCATACCTTGCGGCGCGCAGTTTCATCTGCCAGTTCGTAGGGGCGGTAATCACCCGAGCCCTGCGTTACACAGGGTATGACGCTGAACTTATGTAATATCACACCGTTTTGGGTTTTCTGATATTCCAGCTGAAATATTCCTGTAGATGGTTCTACTTCGCTCATGGTGCCAAAGATAAAGTTTCCGGTGCTAAACAAAACCGGCTTGCCTTTATAAAACTGTACAGGTTGCAAAACATGCGGATGATGCCCCCATACCACATCAGCGCCCATGTCGATAACGTTAGCAGCATACTGTGTCTGCCCAATGTTGGGAGTCATATACGTTTCACGACCCCAGTGCAGGCTAACGATCACCACGTCACATCCGGCAGTGCGCAGGGTCTGAATTCGCTCCTGGATCAAGGCTAACGTGCTGGTTTGCGGGTAGCTGAATCCTAAAAAGCCAAACCGGATTCCTTTTGCATCTACCCACGTGGTGATGTCAGAGGCAAGCTTGCCCCCCAGAATGGCGCTCCCGAAGTGCTGAACACCCGCAGCATCGAGCGTCGCAAGCGTATCCGCATACCCCTTCGTACCAAAGTCAAAACAATGGTTGTTCACGGTGTTTACAACGTCAATGCCCCCCTGTTGAAGCACCGCGACATTTTCTGGCGGAGCGATCAGCGGAAACATTTTATCAACCGCCTTGTCGCTATGGGTGAGGCATACCTCAAGGTTGGCTACGGTAATATCGTCCGCCTTGAGATAGGAAGCTACCAGTGAAAATGGCCACTCCGCGCCATTTTTCGCAATGATGCTAGTCAGGCTAGCCGGAGTTTTTCGTGACTGATATGCATCGCCTATGCTGATATCCCCTACCAATGATAGCAACACTGTTTGATTCGCATTTTCGTTTACCGCATTGGTTTGGTTGGTTATCGCAGTTCCCGCGGTTTGAGCATCGGATTTCGGAGAAATGGTTGCTCCAAGCGATAAGGAACCTTCTGTCTGTGTTTGAGATGAAACCGCATCCGTATTCTCGAAAGCGCTGGAAGTTGCCGCTGCAGGTTGATTAACCGTTGCTGAAGGACTGACTGTAGCCATTGGCTGTACAGTCGGGCAGGTTGTCTCCTGCATCGCTGATTTTGATGTAATGTCCATCACAGGATCATCGCTTGCTTGTTGATGGAACACAATTTGAAGTGGCGATTGTTTGCTCCCGTCACCACCAACAATATCGCATAGGCTCAGGTCTATGACCATCGCTGGCCGAATACCAATGTTTGTGCGCGTATAGGCTCCGTAGCTTAAGTGCCCATTGAAACCGACAATTTGCATTTTATAGCCTTCAGGCGCCTTGACGGCCGCCACCCAATAAGGCGCCGCTCCATTCGCGTCGCCATATACACCCATCGCTTTTGCATACTCTGTCACCTTGCCGCGCCGTACCGGCACCGCGCCAAAGCGGGCGGAGCTGAAGCCGTATTTCGGCATCAAGAGCTGATCATCTGTCAGCGGATAGAGCTTCCCAAACTCCCCTGACACGAGTGCCTTCTCTAGCCCGCTATCGCCCATGATCTTTGCTAGCATCACGGTGTTCATCCAGCCGCAGAGATCGCTCTCCTCAAAACTGCTGATGCGACGGTACGCGTGTTTGGCAATGACTGCTTCATCTGATTCAAAAATGATCTGTTGTGCGTCAATCACGAATTCTGTCAGCATCAATGCCTGACCGTTTTCCACCGCGAGCGCCCGCCACAGAAGCGGTTCCACCTGCCCCTTTGCCGTTTGAGGATAGGTGCCGATGGTATAATACTGGTAGCCTTGCCCCTTGATATACCCCCGTGGCTCCACCTGCGCCAAAGCAGTGCCTGCGTAAAAGACCAACAGGAGCATAAGCCAGAGGAGGGCTTGCTTTTTCATTGTATGGCTCCAGTTTTCTGCGACGCTACATAAGTATAGTCGCGATAATCCTCGGTTTGAGTGGTAAAGGTTGCCTGACCGATGTTATCAGCATCAAATATCTTGTAGACTGCCGCAGCTGCTGCGCCTTGCACCAACCGGGGCTGATAATCATTCAGCTCGCTGTTTCCGGAGATGTTTCCCGGATAAATGCGCACCTGTTGACCAAGGTACTTTCCGCTGTCATCAAAGGAGAGGGTGACACGGGGAACAATGCATTCATTCGCCCTCACTTTGGCGTTGCCGCCAAACACGAAATTACCGATGCTGTACAGAATATAGGCATTGTTGTAAACTTCCATGCCCTCTACGACATGCGGGTGACTGCCGATCACCAGATCAGCGCCAGCATCCACCATGGTGTGCGCCATCTCCGTTTGTGCTTTGTCATGGTGGTAATTATACTCCCGGCCAAAATGCATGAAACAAACCACGACATCCGCGCCTTCGTCGCGCAGCTTCTGGATTGCCTGTTTGTAGGTTTTCTTTTTTTCGAAATAGGCTGTGCGGGAAATACCATAAAACGCGATCTTGATGCCATCTTTTTCGAAGATATACGCATCGTCGGAATTAAAAGTGGCGATACCGGCAGACTGAAGCGCTTCCAGCGTGCTGGCCTTGCCCATGTTGCCATAATCGCCATTATGGTTATTGGCCAGGTTAACCGCCTCTACGCCGCCCAGTGTCAGCACCTGCGCATATTCTGGCAGGCCTCGGAAGCAATACGTCTTGTTGGCTTTACCGTAATCGTTCTCTTTGAGTACTCCTTCAAAATTGACAACGGTCAGGTCATCCTGCGAAAACAGAGTCTTCATTTTATCCAGAAAATACGCATAGCCTTCACGTTTAGCATAGTTTGCGAACGAATAGTCCGCCCACATCAACCGTTCCTCGCAGCCAATGGTACAATCCCCCGCAAATGTGATGACAATCTGCTTCTCCGCAATGGCGCTACCGGTGATCAGACAGACGATCACAATCGCCGCGATCAGCGCTTTCGTTACCCGCACTGGCGGTTGCCCCCCTTTTGTGATGATTTCTGAGCGACAGTCCAACCCAGGTGAGTGCGATAAGCGCCCCGATCATCACCGCGTAAAGCACCTCGTTAGGGATCGGCAACTTATCCAGACCAAACTCTATCACGATCAACAGCCCGATGCAAGTTAACATGAGTAAAACAATACTCACAACCTGCCACGGCTTTTTCCCGGCTTTGGACAGCCAGATGCCAATCGCCACCACCGCCAGCAGCACGCCCCACAGTTGGTTTACACGTACAAAGCCAAAACGCAGAAAATCATCCTCACGTAAACTTTCCCAGAAGACTTGTGTCAACCCTACCAACAGCATACCCGTGAGTGCCACGTCGCCATGCTTTCCCTTGGCTCGTTTAAGCCGTATGGTCAACACAACACCGATCACCAGCGCGGTAACCGCTTCCCAAAAAAACACCGGCAGTACAAACTCACCATATACATCGGGTACGGCAAACGGGAAGCGAGAGAACATTTCATTATCGATATAAATACCAACACCGTTTAAAGTGCTGCTCTCCGCCATCCGCAAACCCACCAGGGTAAACAGCGCGGCAGGCGCTACCCAATCCAGACTTTCCGCAAAGGAGCCTTTTGTGGTTCTTGCATAGAGCCACACTGCCAGCAACAAGCCCAGGAAACCGCCTGCCAGCGAGTACCCTCCCAGCTCCAGATGAATGGGAAAGTAAGGCACATAATCGACTGCGATAAACCTCGCCCGCACCAGACAGTAACCCAGTCGTGAGAACAACAGACATAACGGTATAGCATACAGTGCAAGCCTTACGCCCTCCAGCGCTGTTTTTTGGCGCGCGCGGCCGAGCAACACCAAAAACAGGCAGCCACAAAGCACGGATGCAGCAGCGCAGATGCCATATAAATAGAGATTCATTCCGAAAACCGTACTCATCAATATCGGTTCATTCATTGTATCCATTCCTCCAGCGCGCTCAGGGTTGCGTACTTCAGGCTTGCATACTCAGTTCGTGCCCTCAAGCGTCGCAAAATAGAGGATATCGCAAATCGAACGTACCTTATGGGTGCTTAACGCATTGATTTTCGTATTGTTGAGCACCATGGTGGATGAACTGCCGCCATCCAGATTATAGGCAACCGTGCAGCCAAGCTTCGTCATCAGTTCCGCAGTTTCATCCAGGGTCAGACCCCGTGAGTCCGGGTTTTCCGGCCCCTCCGTCGCAACGCAGAGATAAGAAAGCGGCCCAGTTTGTGCCACTACCATGCGCTGCGTATATTTATCCGAGGCAATCTGGTGGCTGTAATCAATCGTCTGCGCCTTGCTATCCACCACCAAAGCCGGCCCAAAACTGAAAGAATTGACGACCTTGCCTGTAAAAGCGGCGATCTTTTCAGTGGTAGCATTTTGGATTACATGGAAATCTCCCTGATCGTCAATCAGCAGCACATCCGAGCCTTCACGCGGATTATTCCGGTAGAGTGTGCCCTGCCGAAGCACATAGCCGGTACTGTCAAAACTGAAATAATCCCCGTTGATAGCGAATACAGCGTTCACGCGGCTTGCCAGCTTCGCGCCCGGAATATCGTGCGTCGAGCCGAAACTTCCCGCCATAGCCGTACGCAACTGAGAGGCGTCCTTTACCTGAATATGCGCTACAAGGATATTCGTATCATAGTCCCGGATGCTTTCCATCGAAATGGACAGGCTATCGTCCTGATACCCCTTGCCGTCGGCGAGGTAATGCGCCGGATCGGGCTTTGGTGCAGTGGTGCTGTCCACAGGAATAGCCTGCAACACGTTTGCTTCTGCAAACGCCCCGGGCAATGGCGTGGCATCAGGGCAAAGTACGGACAGCAGCACAATCATCAGCAGCAGGAGTAGCACTCTCCAGACAATTTTCACGGACATCCTTCTCTCAAACAAACTCAACACAAACGATAGATTGGAACCCTATTTTATTCCTCATTCAAAGAGGTTGTTCCTTCCTATTGCGCCGTATCTGTTTGATTTTCTGTTGTTGATCCTGTCGGGGTCTCCGTTTCCTCCACAGTGTCTTGCGTTGCGGTTGGTTCCAGTGCCGGCACCTGACTGGTATGTCCAATGCCCACGATTTCCGAGGTCAATCGTGCATTGGTTTTACCATTGTACAAGCCGATATGGTTCAACTGCTTCCCCATGAAAAGCATCACGGCTGTTTGCCCGCCATCCAGATTGAGAGCCACCTCGCAACCTTTTTCGCGCATCAGTTCAGCAAGGTGAGCCACGGTGATGCCTCCGCTGTCCTTAAGCCGCCCTTCGGCGATGATTGCAACATAATGTCCGGGTTCCACCATACCCAAGGCACAGCGCGGGTTGGTCGTGGTGCTTACCACATTGACCTCAGGATTCACTTCCCCATCTTTAAGCAAATAAGGCCCAAACGAAAATACATCCGTCGCTCCGGCATCGATAAAGTCCTGTGCGCACATTTCGCTGGAAGTGTTCACCTGCATACTGCCGTCCGCAAACAAAGCCAGTGTGTCCAAATTCGGGAAGGCAGCAATATAATCTGGATAGGGATCATCCAAAATCACCTTCCCATTCCGGATAACGACGCCTTCCTTGCGTGGGCCATTGATGCGGTAGGTATAGTAATCCGTGTTCATACTGAACACTGTACTGTACTTCTTTGCAATTTCAGAGGCATCTACGCGCACCTTTCCCATCTTTTCTTCATCATACTGGATCGACTTGAAGACTTCGCCCGCAGTAACATCCGACCAGATTTCCGCCTCATACCATCGCAAAGGCGCATCCGGATCATACCTGCGTTGAATGACTACTTTCAGGGTTTGGGAGATATAAATCCAGCGTCCCGTATCATCGCTGTCATAAACAAATTCGCCTTCATCCAGAAAGCCTTTTTCATTGAGGGTCGGCAGCAAGGGTGTATAATCCTCGACCGGCGCAGGCATCGGCGTAGTTTCCGGTGTTACGGTAGCAGCCACATAAGTCACCGGATCGAGCACATTTTCCAAAAAATCATCGTGCCGTGTGTCCTCTCCCACCGTTGAGCATACCAACCCAAATACACGGTTGTCATACTCCTTGCCTGTTGTTTCCATCGAAAACCTTGTATTCTGCTGGGTTACATGCAGTTTGTACGCTTCGGTCGCAAGTTCGAGGCTAGTTTTCCCCTTCATGGACTGGAGCGGAACATTCCAATTAAATGTGATCTGGTTTTCCGCATACAGGTGAGAATAGAGTTTTTTCACCTGCCATGCCCCATATTTCGCAAGCGAATCGGGATCATCCTGCTCATCCGCCGCCTGATCAAAAGCCAGCTCCGCCAGTTCAGCCGTCAACATGTGCATGCCATGGCCATACTCACCATAGAAATCGTGAGTTACCACAACCTTAGGTTTATATTTTCGGTAAAGCGCTACCACGTAATCCAGCGCATCGCTTTTATCCCATTTCTTTTCCGCCATTTTCAAGCTTTTTGTATAGGTATCCCAAAAGTTACCGATCACGGGGTACGTTCGAACCCCCATCGACCATAAGCCGTTGAGCAGTTCACTCCTGCGCGTTGTGTTGCTGTGGCACATATAGGCTACCACAACCTTACGTTGTTGCTCCACAGCATATGTGGGGATTGCCCCGCCAAAAAACATCAGTTCATCATCCGGGTGGGCGACGAGGAACAGGATATCAGCATCAGTCGGTGTAGGTTGCCACTGTTGCACCCAATCGGGCACCGAACCGTTGCCAAACAGATAGACTTCGTTAATGGCTAGCTTCTGATGCACAGCATCATCGGTTACCGCAATGCGAAACTGCGTGACTCCGTACAATGGTACATAAACATGATAGTAACCGTTATCCGTAAATTCAATATCCGTCCACTTACCGCCAACGTTCGTTTGTACTGCCCAGCTCGTCGGCATTGTGGCAAAGCAGATATATACCCCATAGCACGGCGACTCAGCGGGCGTATTGATCAGGATATAGGGCTTGCTGGCCTCTTCACTGCTCCAAGAGGTGGTGTATTTCCCATCCGTCATCAATACCGTGCATTGATGGGTAAAGGATGTTTTAAAGGTGCATTCCTGTGTAATATCCTGCGCATCTTCCGCCAGCGCGCAGGCGGCGACCAAAACCATGGAAAAGAATACCGTCCAGAAAGTTAGCCACTTCACCTGATTGAGCGTCATGATTCCACACTACCTTTATCCTCATTCCAACCCTTACGGTATACCTATCGAAGTGCCTTGACCTTTGACTTGTGCCATTCGCTTGTTGCGGCCTTATATCACCACGCGGGACTAACCTGAAAGTTATCAAGCGCACATGCAGAGGTTGATTCCGGAAAGGGTGGATGGTTTTCTACTACCAACGGAGCCGGAAAGGATCGGTTTTTGTTCCGGTGCCACTATCGATTTTGATCCCGTCCAGATTGAGAGTGCAAGCAGGGCGGCAACCCTCATTTTGCACCACTACGCGAATATAGCCCAGATTACCGCCAGCCTTGGTGCAGATAGCGCCATAGCTTGCCTTTTTATGCTGTGTTCTTGACCAGTAGGGGCTGCTGTTTCCGTGCAATAAACCATACTGGTATAGGCCGTTTTGCAGGGCATAGGGGGTTGCGTATGCGACACGCGCCGCATCGGAGGTAAAGCCGTAAGCTGCGTTTCGTAAATCTTCCGCCGATGGCAGCGTGACTCGCCCCAACACAGGATCATCCATCATTCTGGAAAGCTCCTCATGGGAGAAACATAATAAAAAAGGCCCGTTGAGGAATGCATCCATCTCAGTTTTCGCAAAATCGCCACCCGAAAGGATATAAGCTGCATCGTCCGGATCCATTCGATGATTGAGAAGCACATATTCACTCAACAGATAAGCCTGGCCATTTTTTACAGACAGCACTCGCCAAAGTATCGGTTCCAAGCCGCCTTCGAGCGTTTGCGGGTACTCCCCAAGTTCTATATACTGCCAGTCATAACCCTGTGTGTAGCCACGCAATCCGTTATCTTCCGCTATTGTGCTGGGTGCAACTGCTAACAGCAGCGCAATCATCAGTGTTAGCGCTATTCGCTTCCCTGTCCATCGATCAGGGTTCTTATCACCGATCATGGAACCTCCCTCTTGCCCCAGAGCGTTGTTCTCACTTACCTTAAAATATGGCGAAGCTGCGGCATTTCTTCCTTGATATGCCTGAATCCAACGCTAAGAATTTAAACTGCTTTAAGTGATGATAGGTGCCATATAATTATGATAGTTCGAATAGATATATTTGTCAATACTTCCTCTCATTGGTATATATCATCATTATGATAACGTAGAAAAATGGAAAGCAGGTGAACAGTATGGGTATGTTAGGCGAACTTTGCATGACACTCCTGGAAATATTGAATACGCTCATTCCATTATTTGGTACAAATTATAGAATAGTTTTTTTGAATATGAAACACTCCTGAAATGAACGATCTGTGTTCTTCTCACTCATCTTTTGCAAGCAGCGCTTGCATTCCATCGTTTGCCCTCATTCGCTCCGCTTACAACCCCAATGCCATCCCCATAGACCGTCATGTGTGGAATAGATTGAGATAAAAATAGCTTTTTCCCCAAAGCGACTCTGTTTCATCTCAACCCACCTATCCAGCGTTTCCCTCCGTCCGCGACCGCAGGCGCGGCTGGGAAAAGGTTGGGGAAGGGATCGCCCTTCCCCAATTGCACGCAAGTACCCGTGTTGCTCCCCCGTTCCCGCCGTGCTATAATATAAAGGATAAACACTCGGGAGGTGCTGTATGGCAAATGTGATTCTGGTCAAAGGCAAAGAACAGCGAGTATACGGCGGACACCCTTGGGTGTTTCGCAGCGATATTGCGCGCGTAGAAGGTCAAGGCGCTGAGGGCGGCGTAGTCAGGATATTGAGTGATCGCGGGCAGTTTTTAGCCATGGCGGTATACAACCCGCTTTCGCAGATTTCCCTGCGCATTCTCAGCCGCAAAGAAGAAACGATCGATCGTGCGTTTATTTTCGGACGCGTGAAAAGGGCATTGGATTATCGTCGCCATTTTGCAGATTTGCATAGCTGCCGCCTCATTTTTGCCGAGAGCGACGGCTTGCCCGCCGTAGTCGCTGATGCGTTTGGCGAGGTGATTGTTTTGCAGGTGCTATGCCGAGGTATGGAGGCATTCAAGCAAGACATCGTGGATGCTTTGGTGGCAGAACTGCACCCGCAGGGCATCTATGAACGCAATGATGTACCCGTGCGAACGTTGGAAGGCTTACCAATGCAAACCGGCCTGCTGTATGGCACCGTGCCTGCCCGTGTGGAAATGGTTGAAAACGGCGTACATTTTTGGGTCGATGTGATGGAAGGTCAGAAAACCGGCTTCTTTCTCGATCAAAAGGAGAATCGAGCCGCCATTGCTCCGTTTGTGAAGGATGCGCGCGTGCTGGACTGCTTTACACATACCGGCAGCTTTGCACTTCACGCCGCGCATTTTGGCGCTCGCGAAGTGATCGGTGTCGATATCAGCGAATACGCCTGTGAGTTCGCTACCGAAAACGCAATACTCAACGGTGCCCAAGACCGTGTACGCTTTGAATGCGCTAACGCGTTCGATTATCTGCACAACGCGCAGGATCATCACGAGCAGTACGACATGGTTGTGCTTGATCCGCCAGCCTTCACCAAGACGCGCTCTGCCGTGCCCGGCGCGATTCGCGGGTATAAGGAGATTAACCTGCGTGGCATGAAACTGGTAAAAGACGGAGGGTATCTGGTCACATGCTCATGCAGCCAGCATGTTCTTCCGCCAATGTTTCAGGAGATGATTCTGGACGCGCAAAAGGACGCGCGTGTTCAGTTGCGGCAGATCGAGTTCCGCACGCAGGGACGCGACCACCCCACTTTGCCTGCTTCGCCGGAAACACAATATTTGAAATGCGGCATTTACCAAGTGCTCAAGTAATCTACCTTTTCGAGCCAAACACAGCGCGCGACGGGCTAATGCCCGCCGCGCGCTGTGTATATTTCGATAGGATCTATTCCTGAATCGTTTTGTATTTCGTTAGGGGATCGCGGATCATCAACCGCTCCCCCACCTTATAAAAACCGACTTTCTCATACAGCCCCGATGCAGTCTGCGTCAATAACAACCCTTTGCCCTGACAAATCCGCTTGTCGGAAAGAGCGTATTTCACCATCGCAAGCCCTAGCCCTTTGCCGCACTCCGATTCCGCAATCACCACATCCGCGAGATAATAAACTGTCGAACAGTCGGAGATAATGCGCATAAAACCCACCAGTTTCCCCACAGGGCTGAATACGCCGTACATTGCCGCCCCTCGCATGCTTTTACGCACAGTATGTGGATCGCGATCCTTTGCCCAGTATGCAAGCTTCAGCAGCGCCAGCACTTCCTTTAGCCTGAATTTCCAACGCTTGCAGGTGATGGTGTAGCCGTCGATCCGTACATCTTTCATACGTGTTCTCCTTTATGGAATGCTGAGCTGCTCCACTGTGTATCCCCTGTCGCGGAGTAGCTTGACAATGCTGTCTTCCGGTAAGGCAAGGTGCAACAGCCCGACCGTCACAAAGCAGGTATCCCCACTTTCCAGCAACTTGACAAGACCTTCTGCCATATGCGCGTTGCGCTGGGTTATCAGTTTGCGATGGTATTCAGCGCAAACCACCTCATGCCCCGGCTCCAGATAGGTGCTCAGGTATGCGTTCGCAAACGCTTCCGCATCCCCTGTGCGCCACCAGTCCGGCCACTGGGCGATGGTCGTGTCCATGCCCTTGTTAGCGCTATCGGGATTCAGAATAACGTCACATACACCCTGTAGAAGATAATGTTGCAGTGCATCGCTGAAACCTTCCAGAACGCTAACCTGCTCGGTAAGCGTTTCCAAATAGGCAGTATTTTTATGATTCGCCTCTGCGTATGCCTGTACCTGTTTTTCTACTCCAAGCGCAAGCGCATTGTTCACGTTACTGGCGCCAATCTCAACAGACGTGGTATATACGGCAAGGGTGTTAACCACCGCCCATGGCTTGAGTTTGTTGATCGTGCTCATGTCGATGTCCAACTTCTGGCATACCTGGGTCAGTTCGGCGTAAAGCGTTTCTCCAAGCAGGCTGCTCAGGGTTTCGCCTTCGCTCAATGCCATCCGTTGCCGCATATCCGCCACTGCATCCGCAGCGGCAGTATCACACTCATATACAAAGGTATCCGCTTTTGCCATCGCCTGCCGAATGTCTTCGCCGAAGGGATACATCGCGCTACTGCCGATATGAATGGAGCCGAGCAGATACATCTCGTTCTTGCCATCGTTTACGCGATACAATACGCCTCGACTCCCTTCCGCCGGATGCAGAACCGTCCATGTGAACGCGCCAACCAGCAACACAGCGATGATCGCCGCCACCCAAAGCCAATGTTTTCTTTTCATGATTCCTCCAAACGATTCAGCGCACTTGCGGCTCCCTGAATATCCTCATCCGTCAGCCGCCACTCCGGCGGCAGTAGCCGTGTATATCGGTTATCGAAATACCGGTCGTCCAGCAGGAGCACCAAACCTTTGTCCCGCTCTGTGCGGATGACACGGCCTCCTGCCTGCAGAACCTTTTGCATCGCAGGAATCATCCATGCATACAGAAATCCGTCACCAAACCGCTCCTCGTAAAACGCCTGAAGCGTTCTGAGTCGAAGCGACGGCGTAGGCAAACCGACTCCTACAATCACCGCGCCGATCAGTTGATCACCCGGCAGGTCAACCCCCTCGGAGAAAAGCCCGCCAAGAACGCACAAGCCAAGCTTTGGACTTTCATCCTCCGTAAAAGCGGCGAGGAACCGCGTGCGGGCATCCTCATCCATCTCGTTTTCCTGCACCAGTAGCGGCGGCAGAGAGAGCGTAAAAAGCTTATCCAGTACCAGCCTCATGTAAGCATAGCTGGGAAAGTAAACGATGTATTTACCGCTTCGGGCGTTCACTGCCTCCGCGATGCTCTCGGCGACGCGTTGGGCACTGTCCGCCCGAAAAGCGTATCGTGTTTGTACGCGCCTGCGCACCACGGCCAGCCTTTCCAATGGAAAGGGCGAAGGAAGCGAGAAGCATGCATCTTCCTCCGTGCCGCCGAGGAGTGATCGCATAGCTTCGAGCGGCGAAAGCGTCGCCGAGAAAAAAACTGCTCCCTTTAACCCTTTTGTGACAAACGCGATCGTCTCTGCGGGAGAAAGGCAATATAGCTCCAGTGCCCGTTCCTTGCCATGGCATTCGAGCAAAGCAGCATAGCGTTCATCAAACCGGGCGGCTGCATACAGGAAAGGCGCAAGTCGCCTGAGCAGTTTTGATGCGTCCGCACGGCATTCCGGCGTAGGAAAGTGTGCTTCCAGCAATCCGAGCGTCGCCTCACACAGCTTTTGTGCCGCTAGCACCACATCATCCGGCGGAGCGGTCAGGCGTGTTTCCCACACGGAAGGGTGCGGCTCCAGCTGCGCAGCTTCCACAGGGGTGACTGCGTCCTCCTCCGGCTGCACAGTGTTACCCTCATGGAATGTTTCCAACGCAACTTTATTGGCGTCATCATCTGGAGTGCCGCTGGCAGCCAACGATGTGATCAGCGCCGAAAGCAGCTTGTAATAAGGATGCCTGCGCCCAAGCACTTTTCCGAAAGCTACGCGGTATTGCTTGAGCTCATGCGTATCCAGCGAGCCGGACACACTCTCCCGCACACGGTCGAGCAGGTGGTGCGCCTCGTCAATCAATAGCGTAAAATCCTTACGTCGCTTAAACAGGCGGATCACCTGCGCAAACGGGTCAAAGGCATAATTCACATCCATGAGCACCACATCGGCCAGTTCTGTAAGCCTTAATGCCAGTTCAAATGGACATAGCATAAACTCGTCCGCAATAGAAACAATCAGCTCATCTGTCCAGATGGCATCTATATGGAACAGTTTCTCAACCGCGTCTCCCTGCCGGAGGTAGTGCCCCTTTGCGCGTGGGCAATCATCCGGATGGCATCGGGCAGGCGCGGGGCAGAGTTTTTCCTTGGCAGTCAGTGTGGATACACGCAGCTTTGCCCCTTGTTCCCGTATCATCTCCAGCGCATTCAACGGGCTCTGCCGCGCCGTGGTTCGGGCTGTCAGGTAAATCAAACGGTGCGTTTTGCCTTCACCAAGTGCCTTAAGCGCTGGAAAGAGTACCGCCGCACTTTTCCCTGTACCGGTGGGAAGGCTCGCAAACAGTCGCCTTTTTCGTATAATCGCCGTATATACCTGCACGGCCAACTCCCGTTGCCCTGCGCGGTAGCCGGGAAAAGGGAAACCCATCCTCTTCAGGCTTTCATTCCGTTGCTGCGTGCGCTCACGCTCCGGTACCGCAAAAGCTAACCACGGGAGCAATAAATCCAAGAGCACTTGAAGCAAAAAAGCGCGTTCCGCCACTTCGGCAAACACGCGCAGGGGTTCACCGGCAAGGTTGACATACACCACGCGCAACTCAACCGCCGCTATCGACGCTTCCCTCACCAACAGCGCGCCATACAGCCGCGCTTGTGCCACATGCTCCGCAAGTGCCTCAACAGGCGGCTCACGGCAAAGTTTGATCTCTTCCACGCAAGGCAATTCGCTCTCACGGTAGGCATCCATGCGGCCAAAGACCGTTACACACTCATCAGCGAGTTCCACGTCGCTGCGGATGGTCTTCTCCACCTCAAATTCCGCAATTTGCGTGCTCTCCCTCGCCTGATGCGCCTGTGTCCCCGCAAGCATGTCTGCCGTACTGCCTCCGGGGGTGATATCCGGCGTAAAAAAGGTGAAGCCCACCAGTTCACGGACCGACACTCGAAACGTCGCTTCCACCGGTGAGCTCCCCCTCCCAAGCGCTAACGATTTAATTGAACCTTACTGGGTGATGCGGATCAGTCTCGGCTGTTACGCGACAGGATCAATAGCCGAATCAACTGCAGCAGGCTGCTGATAGCCGCTGCCACGTAGGTAAGCGCGGCAGCATCCAGCACCGCTTTCACACCGTGGAGTTCTTCCTCGTTGACATAACCGCCATCGGAAAGCATCGTGATGGCACGTTTGCTGGCGTTAAATTCCACTGGAAGCGTCACCAGCGAAAACACCAGTGTGAGCGAAAAGCAAATGATGCCCACAAGCATCAGAGGCTTCCAACTGAAAATGATGCCCGCCAAAAAGATCGGGAAATACAGGTTGCTGCCAATGCTTACCACCGGCACCAATGCCGAGCGCAGCTTGAGCGGGCCATAGTCATGCCTGTCCTGCATGGCGTGGCCGCACTCATGCGCGGCAATCCCGATGGCCGCGATGCTATTGTTGCCAAACACTCCTTGCGACAGATGCAACACATTGGAACGGGGATCATAATTATCGGTCAGTTCGCCCGAAATTGGCTCAATCGCTACCCCCGTATTGCCATCGCGCGCCAGCAGATCGCGGGAGACTTGCTCCGCCGTTGCGCCACGAGACGTGCCTACCTTGCGATACTTCGCATAGGCGGATTTCACCTTAAACTGCGCCCATAAGCCCAGTAACAGACCCGGGATGATCAGAATCATTGTCCAGTCATAATAAAACATATTGCACCTCCACAAATGGAACCAAACATGGTATCATGTTCACAGCGGCAGTTTACCGCATGAATAGCATACACTATTTTGGCAAAAATTCAAGCGAGGCCGTTTAAAATGTCGTTTCGGCGGGTTCATCCCGCCCGTGAAAGGAGCATTGTCATGCGAGAGGTGATCGTAACTGAAATTGCCCAAATCATCGCCGAAAAATTGCAAAACGGCGGTGCGTTTCTCACATCCAGCGATGGCGTGCATGCCAACGTAATGACGATAGGCTGGGGAGGTCTGACTACTTTCTTCACCGGCTCCTGCTTTCTAGCTCCGGTACGCACCAGCCGCCACACCTTTGATATCATGAAAAAGAACAGCGCTTTTACCGTGAGCATACCGTTGCACGATATGCACAGAGAGCTCGCCTTCGCAGGCAGTAAAAGCGGTCGGGATGTCAATAAGTTCATCGGACACGGTTTGACCGCGGCACCTGCGCAATCCGTAAACGTGCCGATTGTGGAGGAATGCGAACTGCATATTGAATGCGAGCCATTCGGATCCGTGCAGCTCGATCCTGCAACGCTGACCGAATATGTGAACTCGCACTTCTATCCAACACAGGATATGCATACGTTTTTCCTTGGGAAGGTTGTCAAATGCTACTACACTAAATAAGATAAGCACAAAGTAAGCCGTGTTGCCATCGATTCTGGCGTCCCTTTGAGTACAGAAAACGAATGCCATGGCTTCAGCATCCTAGCGCATCCGTGCAGCTGATGAGAATAGGATTTGAAGCATAAAGCCTCGTAGGCATTCTGTGTCGGCATTTGTAATCCGATCCTTTCCCGTGCTTTTTCTACGGTTCGGAAAATCCAGCCCGGCTATTTTTTGTGTGGAGGGCTAACCATGCACATCCTTGCCTTGATGGGTAGCGGCCGTAAAAAAGGGAATACCTTTCGGGCGGTACAGTCAATAGAGCAGAAATTGAAAACACTGGATGCAGATTTATCATTCGAATACCTGTACTTGGCGGACGTTGATATTTCCGCCTGCTCCGGTTGCCGTGTCTGCTTTGACAAGGGCGAAGTCAGCTGTCCGCACAAAGACAGTGTATCCCTCATCGCAACGCGGCTGCTTGCGGCAGACGGCGTGATTTTTGCATCCCCTACCTATGTATGCACGATGTCTGGCTCCCTTAAAAATCTGCTGGATCGACTTGCTTACTTCTGCCATCGCCCTGCGTTTCATGGAAAAACCGCGCTGGTGATTACCACCACAGCCACCGCCGGCGCCCGCCTCGCCGCCTATACGGTTCGCCTGCCACTTGGCTCCATGGGCTTTACGGTAGCCGGATCGTTAGGCATTACACTCAACACCGGCAATGTCGTATCGGTTCCGGAGAAGGCGGTGAAACGTCTCGACAAACTAGCCGTGAAATTTTACCAAAAAGCAGCTGGTAAAAAACGAAACGCGCCTACCGTTTTCAGCCTTGTATCGTTTTACATGAACCGTGAGCACTATCATAAGCAACCAACCCTAGATTCCTGTGATTACCGCTATTTTAAAAGCAAAGGCTGGCTGGAGCCTGACCGAAAATACTACACCGATGAAAAGCCAAGCCTGCCAAAGGTGATCGTCGCTCGTTTCATCACGTTTTTTATGCATTCCACCTAATCCCGCTTCAACCCTGAACGCATCCATTTACACGAGTAACCGCAAAGCGATACCCTGTGGCAACGGCATCTGATCCCTAGGGATCTCCTTGCTCCGCAGCTTCAAAGCTACTGTTCCTGAGAATATTCAAGAATGCGTATCACTGTGATATTGCTACGTAATGCCGTTAATCCGGAGGTTCCGCCCCGTGCCCCATAATCAACCCTCTCCCAAGTCATTCGGCAGCATTACGGTGCGCTGGTATCAAAATTTGAAGCTGTTTGCATCCTGCGTACTCAAAAAACCCCGACGATAGCCTGCTGGCAATCGTCGGGGTTTGGTTTTCATTTATACCGGCATGGTTTTAGCGGCTTTATCCAGCATGGTGCTGTCTATGCCAAGCTGTTTCGCCTGACGGTATTGGAAGAACTTGACCGCGACCTGCGGGAACAATGCGTAGCTGAGTACGTCTTCTTCCTGTTGATAGTAGTCGCGAATTTCTTCGCGGTACTTATCCAACTCAGGCGGAATATCGTCGGCGGGGCGATTGGTGATGACCTTGTCATCGCCGATGATCTTCTTGCGCACTTCCTCATTCACCTTTGCAGGCAACAGGCCATACTCACCGCGCATCAGACCCTTGGACTCCTTGGATACCATCTTGTAGCGCTCTCCGCCCAGAATGTTCATCACAGCCTGTGTGCCGACGATCTGGCTCGTAGGAGTCACCAGCGGCGGAAAGCCAAAGTCTTCACGTACACGCGGTACTTCTGCCAGAACTTCGTAGTACTTATCCATAGCATTAGCCTGCTTGAGCTGACTGATCAAGTTGCTGAGCATGCCGCCCGGCACCTGATAGAGCAGAGCGTTCGCATCGGTGCCCAGCACCATCTGTGGTTCGCGCCAGCCTGCTTTGGTCAGTTCATCGGCTACACCGCGGAAATAGGTGGCCAGTTCGCTCAAGAGTTTCAAATCAAGGCCGGTGTCATACTGCGTGCCCTTGAGCGTGGCAACCATCGCCTCGGTGGTCGGTTGCGATGTGCCGCCGCCCAACGGGGACAGGGCGGTATCGATTACGTCCACGCCCGCTTCCACAGCCTTGAGCAGTGTCATTGCGCCTGTGCCGGTTGTGTCATGCGTATGCAGTACGATGGGCAGATTGGTTTCGTTCTTGAGCCGCTTGATCAGGCTGTAAGCAGAGTATGGCAGCAGAAGGTTAGCCATATCCTTGATGCAGATGATGTCCGCGCCCATCTTGGCGATCTGCGCCGCGAGCTTCACAAAGTAATCCTCCGTGTGCACGGGGCTGATGGTGTAGCTCATCGCAACTTCGGCAATGCCGCTGTACTTCTTGGTTGCCTTTACCGCAGTTTCCATGTTGCGCAGGTCGTTCAAGGCATCAAAGCAGCGGATAATGTCACAGCCGTTTTCAACAGTCTTCTTTACAAAGAAGTCCACAACGTCATCGGCATAATGCTTGTAGCCAAGAATGTTCTGGCCGCGAAGCAACATTTGCAGCTTCGTGTTGGGCAGGCCTTTGCGCAGTGTACGCAAACGCTCCCACGGGTCCTCATTGAGGAAGCGCAGGCAGCTGTCAAAGGTTGCGCCACCCCAGCATTCCAGCGAATAATAGCCAACTTTATCCAGCATTTCAAACGCGGGCACCATCTGGGATGTCCGCATGCGCGTCGCGGCCTGGCTTTGGTGCGCGTCACGCAAAATGGTATCGGTAATTCCGACCTTAGCCATATCAGTTACTCCTTTCAAACCTCAGGATGCGACTTGCGAATCGCCTGATGTGTTGGCTGCTCCGACCGTAAATACGGGCTTACCAACCGGAGGCGACTCACGGCAGTCGGCAGGGATGGGCTCTCCAGCTCTCGCAAGTGTTAACCCAAAGGGTAGCCGCGTCAGCTGGGATAGCGTTTCATCCCAAAGCGGTGTTGGTATCAGCCAATAACCGCCAGCAATTCGCCGCTGTTGACGCTTGAGCCTTTGTTCGTCGCAATCTGGAGCACGGTGCCATCCACAGGGCTGAGGATTTCATTTTCCATTTTCATGGCTTCCAGAATCATCAGCACATCGCCTTTTTTAACCTTCGCGCCTTCGGAAACGCTGACTCCTACGATGGTGCCCGGCATAGGCGCAGTGATCTTGGTACCGCCGGAAACGGGTGCAGTCGGGGCTTTCGGCGCAGGTGCGGCAGGCGCGGGGGCAGCGGCGGGAGCCGGTGCGGCAGCGGGAGCGGCAACAGGTGCAGCCGCAGGAGCGGCTACGGGCGCGGGGGCGGCGACAGGAGCGGCAAAAGCGCTGACTTCTTCCACGGAAACCTGATATCCGATGCCATTCACGGTAATATTGAACTGACGCATTGAGAGGATCCTCCTTATGTTACTCTGTCAAATTGTTAATACAGGGTATTTGCGTTACACGCGGCTGTAGGTCTGATCGTCACGACCGGCACGGTTCCACGCGGGCGCGTTGTTAACGCGTTTCACATGGCGAACCACAAAGCCAGTATCTTCCTGCCAGACAGCCGCAATGGCGGCGGTGATGGCAGCCAGCACTTCGGGAGAAATCTCTGTGCTGGAGGGTTGGGCTGCATAATGCATCCGGCTGTCCGTCGCAAGGGATGCTGGCTCCGCCTTATGTTTAAGCACGAGGTTGCGCAGCATGCTATAGCAGCGCACCAGCAGGATAAACCCGATGATGAACATCAATCCGAAAACTACAGCGGAAATGATGCATCCGAGGCTGCCTGCAACAAAAAAGTTACTCATGGATCAATCATCCTTTCGCGCTTAGAGCGGCATGTTACCATGCTTTTTAGCTGGGTTGCTGTCGCGCTTGCTCATGAGCATTTCCAGCGACGCGGCCAGCAGCTTACGCGTCTGCGCGGGGTCAATCACATCGTCCACAAGCCCTGCTTTGGCGGCATTAAGCGCGCCGGCGACCTCTGCAATGTAGCGGTCAGCCAATATGGCACGGGCTTGGGCAGGCGTGTGCTCCTGATCGGCTTTCACCTCGTCGGAATAGAGCACGGCAACAGCGGCTTCGGGCGTTAACGCGCTCACAACGGCACTCGGCCACGCAAAGGTAATATCGGCATTCGCCTTGCCACCCAGAGCAACGTAAGCCTGCCCAACGGCATCGCCGGTAATGACGGCAAGCTTAGGCACCGTGGCGGTCGCCAATGCATAGAGCAATTGGCTCTGTCCGTTCATCAGCCAGCTTTGGTTTTCGATCTTGTCAATCGCAACACCGCTGGTGTTGATGAGGCTGATGACCGGCAGGTTGAAGCAATCCATGAAATGCACGAAACGCGCGGCCTTTTGCAACGCACCGGCTGTCAAATACCCGGCGGCTGTCGCAACAATGCCAACGGAATGACCGCCAACGCGGCCAAGCGATGTGCGGATGCCAGGCTCATATGCAGGCTTGAGCTCCAGCATCGTACCCGCGTCAAAAATCTGATTGAGCAGCGCCGAAACATCTGCGGGATCAAGCTCGGGCAGCAAACGGTTCAAATCATCGCTGTCCACGATGTCGGCATCCTCCACATTGCTGCCGGGCAGCAGGGAGAGCACCTGAGCAGCCAATGCGAGCGCTTCCTCTTCATCGGCTGCTACCAGCGACACCGCACCCTGTTTCGCCATCACAGCCGCCCCGCCGAGAGCTTCCGCCTTCACGTCCACGCCGTTCATGGCGGCCAGCACCTGAGGGCCAAACACCATGAGGGAGCCAACATTTTTAGCGATGATGCTCACATCCGCAAGCTGAGCGATGAGCGCCGCTCCACCGATGCTGGGACCCAGCACCACCGCGACTACCGGCACCACACCGCTTAATCGGGCAAGGTTTTTGTAAATTTCCGCATACGCGTTCAACGCCGCCGCGCCTTCATCAATGCGCACGCCGGCACTGTCACACAGGGCGAGCACGGGTGCGCCGGTTTTTAATGCCAAATCGAGTGTTTTGTTGATCTTCTGCGCTTGGAGTTTGCCCATCGCGCCGCCGTGAACTGTGTAATCCTGAGCAAAGAGATAGACCGGGCGATCCTGAACCGTCGCGTACCCAGTGATTACACCTGCCGCGTCGCCATTTTCGCTGACCAGCGCAAACAACTCCATGAAGCTACCTGCATCTACAAGCTTCTCGATGCGTTCACGGGCAGTCAGCTTGCCGGCCTCGCGCTGCGCCTTGAGGCGCTTCTCTTCGCCTGCGTTGATGGCGTCGCGAAGCTCCTGCACCTTTTGGAGGTCTTGAGAGTTCTGCATTTCCGTTCTCCTTCCGTCGGGTTCAATGGTGTTTATCGTGGGAGAGATTGAAAAAGCTCAATTTATTCCCAAATATGTTGATTCTTCGTCTATTTCCTTCATTCCTGCCGAAATGTTGGTTTTTTGACGATTTTTTTACCAATCTATCCACCATGGTGATCCAAGACCTTTCCGAATCTCTTCCACGCTAGAACTGTTTCCTTTCGTTATAGTATATTGTATGCTTTTGTAACGCAACGGATATCAAAAAGGCGCACGCCTAAAGGGATGCGCCTTTGCACCGATTTTCCCTTCGGTATCTCAGCCTTTTAGGGCCACTTTATAAATGGGGTAAGGATGGTCGAATACATACCCCAGCTTTTCCGCCAGCGCCACAGAGTCACGATTGGCCGCATCCCAACTCGGGTACAATCCCCGCTCCAAGCATAAAAGCACCAGCATTGCGCCGCAGGCAGTCGCGAGCCCTTGTCTGCGCATATCTTTGCGGGTATCGATTTCCACTTCGATGCCGCCCTTAAACACCACATACGAGGATGCCCCCGCCAACAGTTCGCCGTTTCGAAGCGCCATCACACCTAACCCACGCGCCAAAAAGTCCGCTTCATCCGCAAACTGGCTTACAAAGTCCGTCGCCCATTCTATCCTTTGTGCTAAACGGTACCGTTCTCCATCCATCTGGAGAAGTTCAATGCCCTCCGGCAAGGTTTGAGCGAAACCGCGCAACTTTTCCGGATTAAAGTGATGAACATCCTTACGAATGGCGTAACGCTCACTCCTTGCGGCACGATTGCCAAATTGCTGCTCGATGAGCGGATACCATGCGTCTTCCTTTGCCGCGATGATGAAAGTATCTGCATGAAAGCCTTCCGGGACATGAGCCACCAATGTCTGCGCTTCAGCACACTGCGTGTCTCCAGCCAGAAAGGAGAAATCCGCATTCACCACCTGCGCCGCAGTATGCGTATCGTTCACGTACGCCTCGCCCATGCACCCGTCCAGAGTAGAACGCACGAGGTTTTCCGGCCAATCTGCGAACAACGGTTCAAGGATCGCCCTATCCATTGCGCGATGGATGCCCATGCCTTATTTCCCCCAGTTGGAAATTTCCTGCTGGATATAGTCCAGCGCAAGAAGCTTTTCAATCACCTGCTCTACGTTGAGAAGCTCCGTATTGCTGGAGTTGAACTCCGTCAACGTGTTACGGTTCTGATCGCCCTCGACCACATATTTATCATAATTGAGATCGCGGCTGTCCGCAGGAACACGGTAAAATTCCCCCATATCGATGGCGTGTAGGCACTCTTCATTGGTCAGCAAGGTTTCAAAGAGCTTTTCACCATGCCGTATGCCGATGATGCGCAGCGGTACCTCTGAGTGAAACACGCGTTTCACCGCTTCCGCTAAAACACCGATGGTGCAGGCAGGCGCTTTTTTAACAAGAATATCGCCTGTTTTAGCATGTTCAAATGCAAACAGCACCAAATCCACCGCTTCATCCAAACTCATTATGAAACGGGTCATTTCAGGTTCCGTCACGGTCAGCGGTTTCCCTGCTCTGATCTGCTCAATAAACAGTGGGATCACTGACCCACGTGAGCACATGACATTGCCATAGCGTGTGCCGCAGATGAGCGTTTTATCGGGCGAAACGGTGCGTGACTTGGCGACAAACACCTTTTCCATCATGGCCTTGCTGGTGCCCATCGCGTTCACCGGATACGCCGCTTTGTCGGTGGAAAGGCAGATCACTTTTCGTACGCCCATCTCAATACAGGCAGAAAGTACGTTATCCGTTCCCAACACATTGGTTTTAACCGCTTCAATGGGGAAAAACTCGCAGGAGGGTACCTGCTTCAGCGCGGCAGCATGGAAAAGGTAATCAACATTGAACAGCGCGCTTTTAACCGAGTCTTTTTCGCGAACATCTCCAATGTAATATTTGATTTTATCGTTCTGGTAGCGATGCCGCATATCGTCCTGTTTCTTTTCATCACGGCTAAATATGCGGATTTCCTTAATATCGGTGCTTAAAAATCGATTCAGTACCGCCTCGCCAAACGAGCCTGTGCCTCCGGTGATCATCAGCGTTTTTCCCTCGAACACGTTACGCTTCCTCCTCGCCAGTTTTATACACAAAACCGGTCAGCCGGTGCAACACATCCTGATACGCCCCCTCCACATCGCCCAAATCGCGACGGAAACGGTCGATATCCAGCGGTTCATGCGTGCTCGCGTCCCAAAAGCGGCAAGTGTCGGGAGATATCTCATCCGACAGTAGAATTTCGCCATGAAACCGGCCAAACTCCAGCTTAAAATCGATCAGCTCGATGCTGATTTCCCTGAGCACTTCGGTCAAAATATCGTTCACGCGCAGAGCGATGTGTTCCATCTGATGGATTTCCTCGGCTGTTGCCAGTGACATCGCCGTAATGTGGGTGATGTTCACCAGCGGATCATCCAGATCCGTATCCTTTAAACAGTACTCGATCACTGCATTTTTTAGTCTTGTTCCCTCGGGGTAGCCTGTGCGCTTGGCAAGGCTGCCGGCGACGATGTTACGCACTTTCACCACTACCGGGATGATTTCCACCCGTTTTACCAAGGAACTGCGGTCATCGATTCTGCGGATAAAATGATTGGGTACTCCCTGTTGTGCCAGCAATGTGAAAAGATACTCGCAAATGCGGTTGTTGATTTCGCCTTTGCCAATGATGCGCCCACGCTTTAACCCATGAAAGGCGATCGCCTCATCTTTGTAGTATACAACGGCCTCATCGGGGTTTGCCGTTGCGTATACACGTTTTCCTTTGCCTTCCGTGATCGTTTCCGCAATATTCGTCATGCTCATCCTCCCGCAGGCCCTGCCTGCGCCCGGAAGCGCTTCGGCTTCCTTTTACCTCACAAAATGCAAAACTATTGTAGCACGAACAGGCAAGCCCCGCAAGCGCAAGGGTAGTCCATACCCTTTGTATACCTTCGAGCACCGATGTTCGCGGGAACAAGAACATAACTGCTGGAAAGGTGGGGCTTTCCACTTGCTCCCCTTCGGGAGTTTTTTAATCCAGATTATCTGGTTGGCAAGGGACGCCCCAGAGGGCACTCTCGTTTGGTACACCCTCAAGATACAACAAAGGAACACCTCCTCCTACAGAAGAGGTGTTCCGAAGGGATGCAGAGGCAACTGAATGCCACTGCATCATACATTAAACTTCCTGATCGTCTTCCAACTGCTTGCCTACGGCTTCGATGTCTACAGGCAGATCCTCTGCGCCTTCGTCTGCCTGGGCAGGCTGATCTTTGTGCTCCGGCTCCAGCAGGGCGCGGATGCTCAGGCTGATGCGCTTTGCTTCTGGATCAACGCTCAGTACTTTCACATTCACGACGTCGCCGATGTTCACAGCGTCCTCCACTTTGTTGATGCGGGTGGTGGCGCACTGGCTGATATGCACAAGGCCATCAATGCCGGGCTCAAGCTCCACAAACGCGCCGAAGGTGGTGATGCGCACAACCTTGCCGGTAACCACAGCACCTTCGGGATACTTTTCGGGCGCAAGATCCCAAGGCTTAGGCTGCATCTGCTTGAGGCCAAGCTGAATTCGCTCGCGCTCGGAGTCAAGGCTCAGGATTTTGACTTCAACTTCCTGATCAGGCTTCACGATTTCCGAGGGGTGCTTTACATGCGCCCAGCTCAGATCGGTCACATGAATCAAGCCATCCACACCGCCGATATCGACAAACGCGCCAAAATCGGTCAGGCGGCGAACAATGCCCTTGATCACATCGCCCTCGTGGAGGTTGCCCCAGATCTTGGTCTTCTTGCTGGCGGCTTCTTCCTTGATCACAGCCTTGCGGCTGGCGACAATGCGCTTCTTCTGCTCGTCCACTTCGATGATCTTGAGCTTCATGGGCTGACCCACAAACTCGCCGATCTTTTCGACATAGCGATTGGAGAGTTGCGACGCGGGCACGAATGCACGAATGCCGTCCACGTTGCAAATCAAGCCGCCCTTGACGACCTCCTTGCCAACGCCATCGACAAACTCGCCTTTTTCGTACTTTTCGACAAGCGTCACGAAAGCCTTGCGATTGAGGATATTGCGCTGGGAAAGCAGAACATTCCCCTCGCCGTCGTTCACCTTGACGACTTCTACTTCGATCTCGTCGCCCAGTTTGACGTTTTCCGTAATCAGGTCTTCGCGCTTGATCAGCCCATCAGACTTAAAGCCGATATTGACGCAAACCTCGTCGTCCGTAATCTGGACAACCGTGCCGGTAACCGACTGTCCGGGTCTGATCTTGACCAGAGTGGCTTCCACGTCAGCCATAAAGCTGCTCTTGTCTGCCTCCTCGACGGAAACCCGCTGATCCAACTGTTCCTTGTCAGTCATGCGTGTGACAACCTCCTTAAGTGACCAATCCGGCGTGCTCGCGCCGGCGGTGATTCCGATTGATTCCGAATGGATATTTGCAAAGCCCGGCGGAATGTCCGCCGCGCGCTCTACCAACAGGGTACGCTCACAAATGCTCTTGCAGGTTTCATAGAGCTTTCGCGTGTTGGAGCTTCCCAAGCCCCCGACCACCAACATCGCGTCTACACGGGATGCAAGCTGTTTCGCCTCGTTTTGCCGAAGAACCGTAGCTGTGCAGATGGTATCTTCCACCGTCAGGTTTTTCACCTTGCGCATCAGCACCGGTATAATGGCTTCCCAAGCTTCGTGTGGAAATGTCGTCTGCGATACCGCAAGTGCTTCGTCCATCTCAGGCAGTCTCTCCGCCTCTTCAAGCTCGTGAACGGTGTATACCTTCCCACCGCACCAGCCGAGGGTGCCGACGACTTCAGGGTGATCGCTCCGACCGACCAGTATGACCGTTCTCCCTGTTTCGCTGTACTTGGCAACAATCCGGTGCAGCTTTGTCACAAACGGGCAGGTCAGATCAATGGTCTTCAAGCCACGCGCGTTCAGTTCCCGGTACATGTCCGGTGCAACGCCGTGGCTACGGATGATCGCGGTGCGGCCAGTCGCCTCCGCAGGCGAATGAACCGCACGTACGCCGATTTCTTCCAGTTGTCGGATGACCTCCGGATTATGAACCAATTCGCCGATGGTCACGATGTCTTTTTCCGTATCGGCGGCTTTCATCGCTTCCACTACCGCGCGGCGAACGCCCATACAGAAGCCGGCGTGTTTCGCCACTAGAATTGGCATGCGGAAGCCTCCAAAACGGTATCTTTGATGCTATTCGCCGAAATTCTCATGATTCCTTCTTTCTTCCCTTCCCAAACCGTAAAAAAACGAATTTTCCGTTTGGTTTATATTCCGGAACGGTTATGTTTTTCCGCCATGTCGCGGTACAATGCTGTGATCTGTGCCAGCACCTCTTCACAAGTTTCCTTGTTGACACCTTTTGCGGCAATTTCAGCCAGCGAAAACGGTTCGCCATAGTAACAGTCGATAGGCCGGAAAAACCTGGGTTTTCCCGAGATGTACACAGGCAGAATCGATACATTGCTTCGTAGCGCAATCATCGCCACACCGCTTTCCATCTCCTCCATCAGGGTTTTTTTATAGCGCGTGCCCTCTGGGAAAATCCCAAGCACATGGTTTTCCTTCAATGTTTTCAGGCATGCGCGAACGGCGTGCATATCCATGTTGTGGCGATCTACGGGAATCATGAGCATGTTGCGATAGACTGCGCGCATCATCGGATTTTTGATGATCTCTTTTTTACCCAGATAGCGAATCTGGTAGTACTTAAGCTTCCAACCGATCAGGAACGGGTCGAGCATATGGTTGTGGTTGCCAATCAGAATGAAGGGTGCATTCATCTCTGTGCGTTCTGTATTATGGTATCGCACAGGCATCAACACATGAAACACAAAGAAGGAACCCCACATCGCCAGCCGATAGAAAAAGGTGAACTTCTCACGGGGGTGGCTTGCCGTAGGTTTGTTTTCCTGCTGCATAAGCTTCTTCTCCAATAGTTCAATAATCGTCTGCTCCACCTGCGCCTGTGTCATGTCGCTGGTATCCAACAGCACCGCATCTTCGGCGGCTGTGAGTGGATCAATCAGGCGGTTGGTATCCTGCATGTCACGGGCGACCACATCCGCAAGCACGGTATCATAATCCGCAGGCAGTCCACGGGCCATCAGCTCATCATAGCGGCGTTTCGCGCGTATCTGGCTGGAGGCAGTCAGATATATTTTGAGCGTCGCATCCGGCAGTACCTTTGTACCGATATCCCGCCCATCCAGAATCATCGATTGACGGCTGGCAATGTCCTGCTGCAGGGCGACCATATAGCGTCGCACCACGCTGTAGGTGGCACAGTCGGAAGCCCCCATGCTGATTTGGGGCGTGCGGATATGGTCGGTTACATCCTGTCCATTCACAAGCGTATGCTGAAGTCCATCGACAAACGTAATGTCAATCTTGATACGCTTTGTGAGCTCTGCCAGTGCGGTTTCATCGCACTGGGTCAGCCCATCCCGCAATGCCTGAAGGGCAAACGCGCGGTACATTGCCCCCGTATCCAAATGCAGAACCCCGAGTTTCGCGGCAACATTGTCCGCCACCGTACTTTTGCCCGCTCCTCCGGGGCCATCGATGGCGATGGTGAAATGCTTCAAGCGGTTCATCCTTCCCTGTATATGCCGATCTGCGAAATTTTATAACAACCATTGGGCATTTGCGTTTTCATTCGGTGAGATTATATCCCCGAAAATGAAAGGCTGAAACCCACTGAGATTCGTTTCCCCGCCCTGGGTTCAGGGGCTGCAAGCATGCCATGCTGGTTTCCTGCCTTGTTAGATCGCGCGGTGCCCAAGCCCTACGCAGATTTCATCCAGATGGCCAAGTCCGATACCGAAAAACACCGCCACCGCCACATGATCGTGGTAGCGTGCTACGCCGATTTTCCCGCCGACACTCATACCCAGCGCCTTGGGGGTAATCTGGTTGAGTGCTTCACGTGCCGCGCCTGCGACGCCGCCCTCTTCCAAATGGCTTTCGCCGATGAGTCCTTCGCGCCTTGCGGCAACGACTGCCCGCTCCACAATTTTGATAATGGAGGGTACAAACTCACCGCCAAAATCGGCGGCGGCGGTGCGAATTTCATCCAACGCCATCGTTTTTTGGAGGAGCGTCTCTTCCTCACGCGAGCGGGACAAGCTCATTTCGATGGCTGCGCGGGCAACATCACGGCTCCCGAGAATTCCCTGCTTTTGCATCCGCAGCCTCCTTCCAGTTTGCCCCGCCAAAACGGAGCTTCTTTCCCGTTCATTATAACATGCTTTCCGCGCATGGCAACCGTTATTCCGATGCGAGACGGCACTGTCAGCGCAGAGTTGTTTTGGGGCTGTGCCTGTCCTTCTCACACGTTCCTTGCCATCAATTCAAACTGTCGATCCCCTTACGTTAGTCTGTTTTCGGTTTTCACATAAACTGCATTCTGACTTTTCCTGCTGCATAAAGCCAATCTGATTCCACAACGCCAAAACCTGATCCGCTGTATGTTCAGTCGTTTTCTATTCAAAGTCGAGCGCGGTACTCATGGTGCATACTCTCAGGGATACAGCTATCTTGAACCCCCTAAGGCACCTTGTTTTGCGAATGTTCCCACATCCTCCGTTACTTTCGATGATCCCAATGAATCATACTCAGGGTATCCTGCTTGTACACGGTGTGTTCAGTTGCACTTATCCAAAGAGCATTCGTCCATTCGCCAAAACTCGTAACTTGCAACTCGCCATTGCCGAATATGCGCCTTAAAAGCAGATAAATAAAAACTCCTCCGTGAATAAACGGAAGAGTGTTGAGCTCCCAAAGTGCCGCTACATCAGGTTTTTTCACCCGCTATGTAAGCAGGCTGGTACTCTATCGCCAGTTTTTGCCTTCCCCTGACATCTTGCGATGGGGGCCTGACAGCGCCGAACGAACGCGAGCTCCATTTCAGAAGTGTGGGTAAAAACGAGATGCTGGCGCACACTTCAGGAATATCTCTGGGGTTATTATAAGCGCGCCTCTTGGGGTTGTCAAGCGTTTTAGCGAGAGAAAACATCTTCCAAATGCAGGAAACAGGCCATTTCCAGGCCTGTTTCCCTTTTTTCAAAACCTTCCGGAACATCGGCGATCCATTGGTTCCAATTCCTTTTCAGTTGACCGTATCAGCGGTTTCCATACATCTGCTGGTAATAATGCTGGTAATCTCCTGCGAGAATCTCCTCCCACCATTTATGGCGGTCGAGATACCATTTCACCGTGAGACGGATGCCATCATCAAACTTAGTTGTGGGAAGCCAACCAAGCTCTGTATGGATTTTTTCCGGATTAATGGCATAACGTCGGTCATGCCCCGGACGGTCGGTCACAAATGAAATCAGACTTTCCGGCTTGCCCAACTCATGCAGGATGGTTTTCACCACATCGATATTCTGACGCTCGTTATGTCCGCCCACATTGTATACTTCGCCCACGCGACCCTTGCGCATCACCAGATCAATGGCCGCGCAGTGGTCCTCCACATACAGCCAATCACGGATATTCTCGCCTTTACCATATACCGGCAGGCTTTGGTCAGCCAGTGCGCGGCTGATCATCAGCGGAATCAGCTTTTCAGGAAATTGGTAGGGGCCGTAGTTGTTGCTGCAGCGAGTCAGGCTCACGGGCAGTTTGAATGTGCGCGCGTAAGCCAGCACAAGCAAATCAGCACTCGCCTTGCTGGCGCTGTAGGGTGAGGATGCATGCAGCGGCGTTTCTTCTGTAAAAAACAGATCCGGACGATCCAGCGGCAGATCGCCATACACTTCATCCGTACCTACCTGATGGAAGCGCCCCACGCCATACTGTCGGCAGGCATCCATAAGTGCTTGCGTGCCCATGATGTTAGTGCGTAAAAACACTTCGGGGTCGGTTACCGAGCGGTCAACGTGCGTTTCTGCAGCAAAATTGACCACGATATCCGGCTTTTCCCGCTCAAACAGACTGTTGACACACGTGCGGTCAGCAATATCGCCTCGCACAAAGGTGAAATTCGGTGCGCTGATCACAGTATCCAGCGATGCAAGGTTACCTGCATAGGTAAGCGCGTCCAGACACAGGTACTGATCCTCAGGATGGTGCTTCAGCTCATACTCGCAGAAGTTGGCGCCAATAAAGCCTGCGCCGCCGGTAATCAGGATTTTCATGTTGGCTGTATCCTCCCGTACTGTTTCTCCCGCCCTCCGCGGTATGGTTTACTCCACACTTTCGCGCGGTCGATCATACTGGATGCGACCTTCGGCTACGCGCTTGAGATGCTCGCCATACGGCGATTTCCCATAGCGTTCGGCGGCAGCCATCAGCATAGGCCTGTCAATCCATCCCTGATTATAAGCGATTTCCTCCAGCGCAGCAATCTTGATACTCTGGCGTTTTTCTACAATCTGTACAAAATTGGTCGCTTCCACCAGACTATCCATGGTTCCGGTATCCAGCCACGCAAAGCCACGTCCCATCACCTTGGCCACCAGCGTGCCATCTTTGAGGTACAGATCGTTGAGCGTCGTAATTTCCAACTCACCGCGCGCGCTGGGCTTTACCTGTTTCGCGAGCTCACATACACGCTGATCATAAAAATACAGGCCGGTAATACAATAGTTGCTCTTGGGTTCTTGCGGTTTCTCTTCCACAGAGAGCACACGGCCGTTTTCATCAAACTCCACAATGCCGAAACGCTGCGGATCGTTCACAAAATAGCCAAAGATGGTCGCCTTGCCATTCGTTGCATTTTCGACTGCTTCATGCAGCATGCGTGAAAAACCGTTGCCATAAAAGATGTTATCCCCCAGCACCATCGCGCATGGCTCATCGGCAATAAACTGCTCGCCGATGATGAATGCCTGCGCCAACCCATCCGGCGAAGGTTGCACAGCATAGGAAAGCGACAGCCCATACTGTTTGCCGTCACCCAGCAGATCACGGAAGCGCGGTGTATCTGTGGGAGTGGAGATAATCAGAATATCCCGAATGCCCGCCAGCATCAGCGTAGAAAGCGGGTAGTAGATCATCGGCTTATCGTACACGGGTAAAAGCTGCTTGCTTGTGACCATGGTAAGCGGGTAAAGTCTTGTGCCCGCGCCCCCTGCGAGGATAATTCCCTTCATAAGAAACGCCTCCTTACATTCTGTGGACAAGCGTCGTAAAGCACTGTTTAATCGTCGGCTGTTCTCTTCCCATACCGGATTACGAAAGGCGCATGCCCTCCATGCTCCCGCCGACCCTGCGTCCGTATAAAACCGAACGGATAACCGCATGGCTTAGCGGAAGCCATCCGCGTGCTTTGCGTTTTTCAAACTACATAGGTCACTTTCCAAAGCATTATACAGGATTCTCCCCCAATGCGCAACAAGGGGAGGACGCAGGTGCAAGCTTCTGAAAAGGCATGCCGATTGCCTCTTTCTATTCTTTAATTTCCGCCGCATCTGAAAAGGGGTTTTCACATTGGATGGATGCTCCTGTTGTACCACCAAAGGGCTGCAGAAATCCCCCTTTGTGCTGCACAAGTATATTGCCCTTTGCAATACGCAGGAAATCCTTCTATATATATTATAGGAATCTTTCTGCACGGGGATAGGAGCACCCGAAATGGCTGTTATCTTTCGGTCTGCCGTATCCTCCTACCTTCCCTTTGCACTTGTAAGGTGCTCACACTCTATGCTATAATGGTTTTTATGTATAGGCACGCGCATTCGGCACCAAGCCTATCCTTTTCCCTACTGCAAAATGAACGGGGGCGCAAAGCGCGCATGGACGGCAACGGTAAACGGAAGGAAGCACAGCCCGAGATTCTCGACCGCGATTTAACGTGGTTGCAGTTCAATCATCGCGTGCAAATGGAGGCTGACAACCCGGACAACCCGCTGCTGGAACGCGCCAAGTTTTTGGCCATCGTGACCTCGAACCTGGATGAGTTTATGCAGGTTCGCTATCATTCCCTGATGGAAAACGCGCATTCTCCAAATGCCGAAAAAGTACTTCCCTGCGGGCTGAGTCATAAAGCGCTTTATCAGCGTGTCAACCGTTCCATGCTTCGTCAGCAGAACCTTCAATACATGCTGTTTGAGGGCATCCACAGTGAGCTATACCATCAGGGCATACAGTCCTACCCTGTGTTTATGCTTACGGATGCAATGCGCGCCCGTATTAAGGAAATCTTCTATAACGAGCTGATGCCTAAGCTTAAACCCGTTCCATGGGGCGAGGAGATTTCACCCACCTCGCAGAAAAAATTGCATCTGATCATCCGCCTCCGCCCCAAAAGTGGACAGGACATTCGATATGCGACCCTTTCCCTGCCAAGTTCCCCACGGCTGTATGAGCTTCCCTCGGATGGGGATGCGCGATGTTATATCCGTCAGGAGGATCTGATCAAGCTGTTCCTGCCTAGCCTTTTCCCGGAGGATCGGGCGGAGGAGGCCTCCCTTTTCCGGCTTATCCGCAATCAGGATTTCGCCATTGACGAAACGGGCGATGTTGCCACAGCCGTAAGGGAAATGCTGCTTTTGCGCCGCACAGGGGATGTCATGCGGCTGGAAGCGGAAGAACGCATGAGCGCAGAACTGTTGTCCATGCTCATGAAACGCTTTGGCGTGCCTTCCGAGCGCAGGTACAGGGTGACCGGCCCGCTGGATCTCAATAAACTGCTCATGTCCCTGTACGGGCAGCTGGACAGGCCAGAGTTCAAGTATCCACGCTGCGAACCGGTCACAGTAAAGCAACTCGCAGGCAAAGGTATATTTGAGCAGATTGAAAAGCAGGATTGGCTGTTGTACCACCCGTACCATAGCTTCGAACCGATCATAAACCTGCTCAACCGAGCCGCTTCCGATCCCGACGTTACCAGCGTAAAAATGACGCTATACCGTGTTGGCAACAACAGTCCCATCGTGCGCGCGCTCACCCGCGCTGCCGAAGGCGGCAAGCAGGTGACCGTGCTGTTTGAATCCCGCGCACGGTTTGATGAGGATAACAACCTCTCACAGGGCGAGCGTCTGAAGCGTGCGGGCTGTACCGTGTTTTTTGGTATTCCCCGATACAAAACCCACAGCAAAACCGTGCTGGTAACCCGCATGGAAAATGGTCAGATCAAACGCTACCTGCATTTGGGCACGGGTAACTACCACGATGGTACCGCCAAGCTCTACACGGATATGGGTTTATTAACCGCCGATCCGCAGCTAGGCGAAGATGCGGCGAAGTTTTTCTACTGTCTGGAAGGCAACGGTCCTGCGTTTTCCACCTCGGAACTCGTGAAAGCTCCTGATCAGCTCAAACCCCGGATTTTGCACCTGATCGAGCGGGAGCGGGAGCACGCGCTGAGCGGACGTCCCTCGGGTATCATTGCCAAAATGAACTCCCTGCTGGATCATCAGGTGATTGAAGCCCTGTACGGCGCAAGCAGTGCAGGCGTACCCGTAGAACTGATCGTGCGCGGCATTTGCACGCTGGTGCCAGGCGTGGAAGGGTTAAGCGAAAACATTCGCGTCACCTCAATCGTCGGGCGGCATCTGGAGCACGCGCGCGCCTTCCGGTTTGAAAACGGCGGTTCGCCGGAGGTTTACCTTTCCTCGGCCGATTGGATGCCCCGCAACCTCGACAAACGCGTGGAGCTGATGTTCCCGATCAAGGACGCGGCTTGCAGGCGCGCGGTGGAAAATGTACTTTCCTTGCAACTGGAAGATAATCAGAAAAGCTGGCTCATGCAAAGCGATGGCAGCTATACGCGAAAAGACGTCGGCGGTTCAGGTTTGGTCAATTCGCAGGAGATGCTCCTCAAGGATGTGGAGTCTATCTTCTCCTGTGGCTGGCAGGATGACCGGTTTACCACCGACGTGATGGATGAACCCGACGGAAAGGCGGAACAACATGAATTGGAAGGAACGGCGCACACGCGCACGTGAGGATATCGCCGCGGTTATGGCTCGCGACCCAGCCGCAAGGAGCACGCTGGAAGTGAAGCTCTGCTATCCCGGCCTATCAGCGATTAAAGCCCACCGGATTGCCAACACCCTGTATAAAAAAGGTTATATTGTGCTTGCGCGCTGGCTCAGCCAACGTTCCCGCCACAAAACCGGCATTGAAATTCATCCGGGCGCGGAGATTGGTCGCCGTGTGTTTATCGATCATGGCGACGGCGTGGTCATTGGCGAAACAACCATCATCAGCGACGACGTCACCATCTATCAGGGTGTTACGCTCGGTGGCACCGGTAAGGATGTCGGCAAGCGTCACCCAACCATCGGCAACGGTGTTACCATCGGGGCGGGCGCGAAAGTACTGGGTCCCATTTTAGTGGGAGATCACAGCAAAATCGGCGCCGGGGCTATCGTACTCAAGGAAGTTCCACCAAACTGCACCGTCGTGGGCAACCCCGGTCGTATTGTGCGGAAAAAGTCGCCGCAGCCGGATGTAGATCTTGATCAGATCAACCTCCCCGACCCGATGCTTGACCGAGTGGAGGCGCTTTATCAGCGCATGATGCATTTGGAGCGCTGTCTTTCCAAGCATGCGGAACGGCTGGGCTGCGGTGCACAGGATGACACAACACCTGCCGACAATGCCAGCGATGGGCGATGTACCGGGGACTGTGCCACCTGCTCCGATGCCATGCCACCCGAAAAGGAGGAATTCTATGCTGATCTATAACAGCCAAACTCGGAAAAAGGAAGAATTTATACCGGTTGAGCCAGGCAAAGTGAAAATTTACGCCTGCGGCCCGACGGTCTACAATTATTTTCACATCGGCAACGCACGCCCGTTTATCGTGTTTGATGTGCTGCGCCGCTATTTTGAATCCCGCGGATATGAGGTAACGTTCGTTCAAAACTTTACCGACATCGATGATAAAATGATCAAGCGCGCCAACGAGGAAGGCATCACCGTCAAACAGCTGGCCGACCGCTTCATCGCCGAGTATTTCATCGATGCCAAAGCGCTGGGCATTCACCCTGCAACTGTGCATCCGCTGGCAACGGAACACATCCCGCAAATCATCGACATCATCCGTAAGCTGATCGCCAACGGTCTTGCCTACGTGGTAGATGGGGATGTGTATTACCGTGTCCATGCCTTTGCCAATTACGGCGCCCTTTGCGGTCAAAATCTGGAGGACTTGGAAAGCGGCGCTCGTGTAAGTGCGGACGAGCGCAAAGAAGATCCGCTGGATTTTGCTTTGTGGAAATCGCAAAAGCCCGGCGAACCCGCATGGGAAAGCCCGTGGGGCATGGGTCGCCCCGGCTGGCACATCGAGTGCTCTGCCATGAGCATGACCTATCTGGGGGAGACTTTCGATATTCACGGCGGCGGCAAGGATTTACTCTTCCCCCACCATGAAAACGAAATTGCCCAGAGCGAGGGCGCCACAGGCAAACCCTATGTGCATTACTGGATGCATAACGGCTTTATCAACATCGATAACGAGAAGATGAGCAAATCCGCCGGTAACTTTTTTACGGTACGCGATATCGGCAAGGAGTTTGATCTGGAAGCTGTGCGCATGTTCATGCTTGCGGCACATTATCGCAGTCCCGTCAACTTCAGCCGCGAGATGATCACGCAAGCCGCCAGCAGTCTGGAACGGCTCTATGGCGCACGCGACCATCTGACTTTCCTTGAATCCGCCGTGGAAGATCGGGAACCCAACGCTGAGGAGCAAGCATTCATGATCGAAGCCGATAAGGCACATGAGAAGTTTAACGCAGCCATGGACGATGATCTGAACACGGCCGATGCGCTTGGCGCCCTGTTTGAGCTGGTGCGGGAGGTATTTAAACTGCCGCAGAGCGGCATCAGCCGCAAGGCCGTGGAGTACGGTAAGGCGAAGATGAATACGATGGCAAGCGTGTTGGGATTGCTGATGAAGCAGACCGACGATGTAAGCCCCGAGGTAAAGGCACTGGTGGAAGAACGTGCCGCCGCGCGCCAGAACAAGAATTGGAAGCGCAGCGACGAACTGCGCGACCAGATCAAAGCCGCCGGTTACATTCTGGAGGATACATCCGCCGGACAAAAGGTGCGAAAATCCGTATGACTCGGCACCTGCGCGGAGCGCTTGCGGCCGCGTGCCTTGCGCTGGCGCTCGCTCTGTGTGCGTTCTCCATGGGCGCTCACTGGCAGGCAAGCGCTTTTTCTACGAAGCTATCTCTGGTGCCAAAGCCTCTCCGCCGTGCCGTAGCGGCACAGGTTGTTATGCCTATGGGCTCGGTTGACGTGAACACCGCCTCTGCCGAGGAGCTTTGTACCCTCAAAGGCGTTGGCCCAAAGACGGCGCAGGCCATCATTGCCGAACGGGAAGCCAACGGTCCCTTCGATTTTCCTCAGGATCTGTTGATGGTCAAAGGCATCGGCGCTAAAACGCTGACCAAGTTTTTCGATCAGCTCGATTTTTCGTCTTCGGCCAAAGAGACCCCCTGAACCACCGCCTGCCCAGGGTTTAAATCGTTTTCCACCACGGTTGAAACGCGGTTTTCCCCGACGAATCAGGGGCCGCACCCCATCGCATGATGGCATCGCGCCCCCTGCCGTCCGCCGCATCCTCAAGGCGCGGGGAAAAGCGTCTGCGGCAACTTCCCCATCGGGAGCAGTCGCGCATAGGAGGAACATTCCATGTACCAACGGTTTGTCAAACGCGTGCTGGATATCGTGCTGTCTCTGGCAGGCATCATCGTGCTTTCGCCGGTGTTTCTGCTCGTCGCGTTGTGGATTAAGCTGGATTCACCCGGTCCTGTGCTGTTCCGGCAAAAGCGTGTCGGCAAGGATAAGGTTTTATTTCAGATTCTCAAATTCCGCTCCATGCGCACCGATACACCGCATGATGTGCCCACGCACCAGCTCACCCACTCGCAGAGTTACATCACCCGTAGTGGACGCTTTTTGCGCAAATCCAGCATTGATGAATTGCCCCAGCTCTTCAACATCCTGATGGGGCAGATGTCCATCATCGGACCCCGTCCGGCGCTCTGGAATCAGGATGATCTGATCGACTGGCGCGATACTTTTTGCGCAAACGGCGTGCTGCCGGGCTTAAGCGGCTGGGCGCAGGTCAACGGGCGCGATGAGCTCGCCATCGAGAAAAAGGCGCTGCGCGATGGGGAATACGCCCAGAATGTGAGTTTCGCGCTGGATGTTAAGTGTCTGTTGCTGACCGTTGTGAAGGTCTTTAATCGGGAAGGCATCGCCGAGGGCAAGGAGGGCAAGCACTACACCGCCAAAAGATCGGAGGAGGATCAATGAAGCGCATTTTAATTGCAGGTGCGAACAGTTATCTGGGCGAACATATCGCCGCATGGCTGAATCGCACGCCTGACAGCTTCCAGACTCATACGCTCGATTTGCGTAGCGAGAGCTGGAAGCGCTTCGATTTTTCCGGCTTTCACGCGGTGGTGCTTGTTGCGGGCATCGCCCATCAACTGGAAACACCGGAAAACGCGGCCCTATATGAGTCCGTCAACCACCTGCTAGCCGTGGATGTCGCGCAGAAAGCCAAACAGGCAGGCGTTTCTCATTTTGTATTCTTCAGTTCTATGAGTGTATACGGCGTTACGGTTGGAAGAATTACCGCCGATACGCCCACCGCTCCCGATACGCAGTATGGCCGCAGCAAGTTAGCCGCCGAGACGGAGCTTGCTACAATGGCAGACGCAGGCTTTCATGTGGCCATCCTCCGTCCGCCGATGATTTATGGCGCCGGGTGCAAGGGCAACTATCCCCGGCTTGCCTCGCTTGTGCTCCGGCTACCTGTATTCCCAAGGGTACAAAACGAGCGTAGCATGCTCTATATCGATTGCTTGTGCTTATTCATGGCAAAGCTGCTGGAAAGTAGCGAAGGTGGGCTTTATTTCCCCCAAAATGAACGCTATGTTTCTACCTGCGCATTAGCACAGCAAATTGCGCTCGCGCATGGGAAAAGATTGTGGCAGCCGCGCGGCGCGGGTTGGCTGCTCAAGCTGCTGGCCGCACGGGGTGGCACAATCGGCAAGGTATTTGGCACGCTCACCTACGATCAAGCCATGAGCATTGCTTTTCAGCAAGACCCTCAACCACCGTTTGAGGAGACGATCCGCGCTACGGAGGCGCACGCATGAAGAAGAAGGTTTTGTTTGTCGCGACCGTGTTGCGCGGTCATATCCTTGTGTTTCACTTGCCCTACATGCAATGGTTCCAGCAACAAGGGTATGAAGTGCATTGCTGTGCCCGCAACGATATGGGTAACGCGAACCCGATCCTACCGTTCTGTGATCGCTATATCGACCTGGCGTTTGAACGCTCGCCCCTGAATCCGGACAACCGCAAGGCATACCGACAGCTGAAAAAACTGATGGATACAGAGGACTACGCCCTTGTGCATTGCCACACGCCTGTTGGCGGCATGCTTGCGCGGCTGGCTGCCCGCAAAGCACGCAAAAGCGGTACGCGCGTGGTCTACACTGCACATGGCTTTCACTTTTATAACGGTGCGCCCCTGCCCAACTGGCTGCTCTTCTATCCGGCGGAGCGTTTTCTGGCGCGCTATACCGATCTGCTGATTACCATCAACGGGGAAGACTACGCTCGCGCCAAACGGTTCCCGGCAAAACAAACCGTACTGGTAGAGGGCGTAGGCATTGATCTGTCGCGCTTTTCTGCACCGGTCGATCGCTCTGCGGTCCGTGATGCGCTGGCGCTGGATGATGATGATTCCGTAGTGATTACCGTTGGAGAACACATTCCGCGGAAGAACCATGAAACCTGCCTGCGTGCAGTGGCAGCGCTGCCGGGGGTTACCCTGCTGTTTTGCGGCGTAGGTGAACTTTCGGAGTCGCTTCAGGCGCAGGCGAAGGAGCTTGGAATTGACGAAAGAGTGCGTTTTCTCGGCTTCCGGCAGGATGTACCCGCACTGCTGGCAGCCAGCGATGTGTTTCTGTTCCCATCGTTTCAGGAAGGGTTGCCTGTGTCGCTGATGGAAGCGATGGCGGCAGGTCTGCCCTGTGTGGCATCAAGCGTGCGGGGCAACATCGATCTGATTGATGTAGGCGAAGGCGGTTATCTGTGCTCCCCCAATGATACCGACGGCTTTACGGACGATATACGTACCCTGCTAACCGATCCCGCGCTGCGTGAGGCGATGGGCGAACGCAATCAGCGTGAAATCCAGCGGTACAGTCTGCCAACGGTGCGCGAACACATGGCTGTGCTTTATCAGGCCGAGCTCGCCAAAGGGGAGGGTTGCTGATGCCTACCATTCTGTTTGTCATGAAATATCCGTTGCACCAGCGCGATAACCTGCAAAACAAGTTCGACGGCCAGATGGCGGCTGCACGCGCATTGGGCTGGAATGCCTACTGCATCGGTTGGGACATGCAGGGGATGTACCTTGTGGGCGAGGGCACACGTGAGCTTCTCCGACGCAATCGTTTTACTTCAATGCCAGGGTATGACCATACTTTGATCTTTACCGATTTGATGGCTGTCACGCGCGAAGCGATGCGCCGCATTCAAGTGGATAACCTCTATCTGCGCTATATGCCCACCTTCGGCAATGCTGTTGGCGTCATCCGGCAATTCAAGGCGCGGGGCGGCAAGCTCATTTTGGAGTACCCGACCTACCCCAAAGAGGAGGAAAACAACCGTTTTTTTCTGCGCAGGCAGGTGTTTCGCTATACCGATCATGTGCTGGCGCGTATCCACCCGATGGTCGATCTGTATACCTTGATTGGCACACCCTGCGGTGGCACGCTGGATGGCCGTCCGGCCATGAATATCGTCAATGGCGTAAATGTCGCGGCGCTTCCGGCACATATACCCAATGCTGATGATCCGGCAATTCGCCTGCTGGCGCTGGCCAGTATGAGCGGCTGGCATGGTTACGATCGGATTTTGCACGCGCTTGCCACCTACAAAGGTAACGCCGATGTGCGCATAGAGTTTGTCGGCGGCGATGGCGACGGCTCGCTCATGTTATGGAAAGCACTGACGGCAGAACTGAAGCTGGAAGATCGCGTCACCTTCCATGGCCCGATGTATGGCGATGCTCTCAATACCCTGATCGCCACGTGCGATATTGGCGTGGGCAGCCTTGGCATGTACCGTTACGGCATTTTGCAGGGGATGACGCTCAAACTGCGGGAGTATATGGCACGCGGCCTGCCGTTTGTTTCCGCCGTAGCCGATCCGTCTTTGCCGGATGACCCCGCTTTTGCGTTGCCTGTGCCAAACGATGATACGCCGATCGATATGGATGCCGTGGTCGCTTTTGCGCAAAACGCCAAGCACGACGAGGACGCCTCCCGTCGGATGCGTGCGTATGCGCTGGATCACATGTCGTGGGAAGGGGTTCTGCGCGGCGTGCTGGAAAGGGGAAACGCATGAAAAAAACCGTTGTCTACCTGAGCTCCTGCGCGCTGGACGGCTCTGGGAAGCCTGATCCCTTTTTTTTGCAGGAACTGCCATGGCTGCTTGCTCATTTTGATCGCGTCATCCTTTGCAGTTACTACGGTGTAGCGGAAATCAAGGAGCCAAGGCCGGAGCATGTGACCGTTCGCCAACCGGCGTTTGGCAAATTGCGCGCAAAACTGCGCGCGCCTTTCAGCCTTGAATTCTGGCGCGAAGTGCTGCATCTCAGGCGCGATGGGCTGCTAACCCCCACCAACCTGATCAAGCTGCTGTTGTTTACCATGCGTGGCTATGCGCTTCGCAACTGGACGCTCTCCATGTTACGCAAAGGGGAGCAAACTACCGTATACGCTTTCTGGATGAGCTATGAAGGCTTTGCGGCCGCACTGTGCAAACGGCGCCATCCGTCGTTCAGAGCCATTGCACGCGGGCACGCTTTTGATATCGATGTGGAGCGAAATTGCTTAAACCCGTACCTGATGAAGCGCTTCATGTGTGAAACGCTTGACGGACTCTACCCTATCAGTTTCGATGCTCAAGCACGCCTCGCTGCCTGCGTGAGCCTGCCATTGAACAAAGTACATGTGCTGGGCATGGGCTCGATGGGCGCAGAAGCGACGGAGCGGTTCCCCGCGCCACAGTATACGGATGGCGTTTTTCGTATTGTAAGCTGCGCGGCAGTCATTGAAATCAAACAGATTCCCCTGCTGATTGACGCCCTGGCCATGTGGCAGGGCGGGCGCGTACGCTGGACGCATATCGGCGGCGGTGCGGATGAACGGGCTGTTCGCGCGTATGCCGCAGAAAAATTGGGTGCATTGCACCAGATTGAATTTGAAATCACCGGTACGGTAGCGCGGGAGCGCGTGCAGCGTATCTATACCGCCCAGCCGTTTGATGTGTTTATCAACACCAGCCGCAGCGAAGGCGTGCCTGTTTCCATTATGGAGGCGATGCGCGCTGGACTGCCGGTGATCGCTCCTGCAATCGGAGGCATTCCGGAACTGGTGGACGATGCCATTGGGCGGGTTTTCAAGCCCGAAGGTGGCGCTCAGGCAGTGCTTGATGCGCTTTCGCAAATTGCAACCCTCCCCTCTGCGGATGCGGAAACCATGCGCGCCGCCTCGCAAGCCCGTTGGAATGCTCGCTGCCGCAGCGACAGGCTTTTGGAAACCTTGTTTTCCGAAGCCGGAAAAGGAACGGACACACCATGAGTAAAAGCGTGCTATTGGTAAGCTACCACTTTGCGCCGCAAAACACCATCGGCGCGGTGCGTCCCACAAAACTAGCCAAATACCTGACCCGCATGGGATACGATGTTACCGTGCTATGCGGCATAGGGCTGGATCAGGTACGAGACCCGCTGTTGGCAAGGGATCTGACCGAGCTCAAGGATGTCCATATGGTGAGGGAGCGGAGCCTGCTGCGCTGGTGGAAAGAGCGCGCCCTGCAACCGGAAACCCAAAAGGCTCTAACCAACCGTGCTGTGCTGCCGGAAAAAGCGCTGACCGACGATGCTATGACGGTGGCAAACGCACAAGCAAAGGTTCATCCGCCTACAACCGCAAAACAGACCACGCCGATCCAGGCGCCACCTTCACTTCATAAACGCTGGCTCAATACACTGTATCTGTGGCTGTATGATCTGGCAGATGCCACATTTGCCCGTGCCTGTTTTAAAGAGCTCTACGGCATGGGCAGGCATTTTGATGTGGTGATTTCCACCTATGGCCCACTGAGCGTGCACACCATAGCGCGTAAAGCCAAACGTTGGCGATTTGCTGATAGCTGGATCGCCGATTTCCGAGATGAGGCCAGCGTACCCTTCGCCTGGCAAAAAGGGCGGCTAAAACGCTATTTGCGAGGCGTACGCAAATATGCCGATGCCATTACCTCCGTTTCCTCCGGTTATTTGAGCGTGATGGGGCTGGAGTCATTCGGGCAGACCATCCATAATGGTTTTGACGTCGAAGATGTGATCGGGCTTTCCTTTCCGCCTAAACGCCGTGATAAGCTATCCTTTATCCATTGCGGGCAGATGTATGGCGCACAACGTGATCTTTCTCCGTTTTTCCGCGCTCTGCGGGAGTTGATCGAGGAAGGCGCGGTGGATGATTCACGCGTGGAACTGATCTATGCCGGACGCGATACCGACGGATTTGTCGATCAGGCGAATGCCGCCGGACTTGGGTCTTGCCTTCGCGGTTACGGCTTTTTACCGCGTGACGAATCCCTGCAATTACAGAAATCATCGCATGTGCTGCTCTTGGCTGCGTGGAACTTTCAGGATCGGTTAGGCAACCTACCCGGCAAGTTTTTGGAGTACCTGATGCTGGATATGCCCGTGCTCTGCTGCGTTGCAGGCAATGTGCCTGACAGCGAAATAGCCGCCATTATACGCCAAACAAATGTTGGCCTGTGCTATGAGCAAGCCAATGCTGTTGCTGATTACCCACGGCTGAAAGCCTATGTGCGCGAACTCTATGACGATTTTACCGCTGGAAGGCAGATTCCGTTTAGCCCTCACCCAACAGAAGTGGATGGGTTTGCTTATACTGGTGTAGCGGATGCCTTTGCCCGCATCATCGACAACGTGTCATGAGAGATATCTCTTTGGCGATGGATGATTTCAACGACTATATTGCCTGCCGGAGGCGGTAATCCAAACGCAACCGTTCCCTCTTTGCCAAAACAAAGACCGATTCTTGGGGCGATCCATTCATTTGAGATCAACGCTCGGATGCAGCGTCCCAAAATCGCCCCTTTACGCGTTTGACGCACCGGCGTATACTATCGTTTGGATTGGATGTGAAGGAACGTATGAAGGTTTGCGTGGTTGGACTGGGCTATATCGGTTTGCCTACGGCACTGATGCTGGCTGCTCACGGAGTGGACGTCACCGGTGTGGATTATAACCCCAAGGTGGTTGAAAGCCTGAACGCGGGCAAGGTAACCTTTGAGGAAAAAGGGTTGGACGAACTTTTTCAGCAGGCTACCCATCGGGGGGTACACTTTAGCTCCGCGTATATTTCTGCCGATGTGTATATCGTGGCGGTCGCGACCCCGTACGATCCTCAAACCAAAAAAGTAGACGCCAGTTACGTCGAGGCTGCTGTTGAAAACGTGCTTGACCATTGCGAAGATGGTGCGATCATCGTCGTGGAGTCTACCGTATCGCCTGGCACCATTGACCGCTGCATCCGCCCAAGGCTGGAGGGGCACCATCGCAAAGCACACCTCGTTCATGCGCCGGAACGCATTATTCCCGGCAATATGGTGTATGAACTGGTGCATAACTCCCGCACCATCGGCGCAGACGACCTGCCGACAGCGGAAAAAGTCAAAACGATGTACGCAAGTTTCTGCGAGGGGCAGATCGTGATAACCGACATCCGCACTGCCGAAATGAGCAAGGTAGTCGAAAATACCTACCGCGATGTGAACATCGCCTTTGCCAACGAACTGGCTAAGATCTGCCGCGACGGTGGAATGGATGTGTATGAGATCATCCGCATTGCTAACCTCCACCCACGTGTGAACATTCTTTCGCCGGGGCCGGGCGTTGGTGGACACTGTATCTCGGTCGATCCATGGTTTTTGGTCGGCGATTATCCGGTGGAGGCGCAGCTGATCCGCACCGCGCGTGAAATCAACGATGGGATGCCTGCCTTTGTGCTGGATCGGGCGCTCGCCATCATGCAGTCGCGTGGACTGATGGATTTTAGTCGGGTTGGCCTGTACGGCCTCACTTATAAAGAAAATGTGGATGATACGCGTGAAAGCCCCACATTGCAAATGCTTGCCACGATTAAGGCGCGCGGTTTGTCCGCGCCGCAGGTATATGATCCGTTTGTCAAAACCACGCTGGTGGATCATCAGCATCAAACTTTAGAGAGCTTTCTGGCACAGTGCGATCTGGTGGTGGTGATGGTGGGGCATACGCAACTGCGGGATGACCCAGCGCTGCTGGCAGGCAAACTTGTGCTGGATACGCGCCATCTACCCGGGTTGGAAGGCGCAGAACGCCTGTAAATGGAACGCGGATTGTAAAGGGGAGCGGCACAGTGAAGATCGTAACCATCGTCGGCGCCAGACCGCAGTTTATTAAGGCAGCGGCGATGTCCCGCGTGCTGCGACGCGAGCATACCGAGGTATTGGTGCATACCGGCCAGCATTATGATCCACAGATGAGCGACGTTTTTTTCAGCGAACTTCAAATCCCCAAACCGGATTATGATCTGGGTATTTCCGGCGGTACGCATGCACAGATGACCGCGCGCATGCTCACGGCCATCGAAGACGTACTCATGGCTGAAAAACCTGATGCGCTTCTGGTATATGGCGATACCAACTCCACCCTAGCGGGAGCGCTTGCAGCGGTCAAACTGCACATCCCTGTTTTGCATGTGGAGGCGGGTAACCGCCTTGGCAGTCTGGTCAATCCTGAAGAGGTGAACCGCATCCTGACCGATCATGTGGCCACGATGCTGTTTGCCTGCGCGCCCAGCGCTCTGGACTCGCTTCGCAGGGAAAATCTCGGCGATCATTCCTGGCTTGTTGGCGATCCGATGTTTGACGCTTTCAATTTTTACCGCCATCTCAACGGGGATGCCAAACCGCTGCAACTGCCAGGGTTGAATGGTCAACCGTTACAAACGCCCGACCGCTTTTATTACCTTACCTGCCACCGCGAAGAAAACACGCTGGATGATGCGCCACTGTCGCAGATTCTGCTTGCCATGGAAAGCCTTCCATATCCCACCCTCTACCCTGTTCACCCGCGCAACCGTGCAGCTGCGGAGCGCCTGCGCACCTCGCTTGGGCTGAGTAACGTAAAGCTTCTGGCCCCGCTGGGTTATCTTGATTCCGTGGCGCTGGTGTCCGGTGCAGAACGCATTGTAACCGATTCTGGCGGTGTGCAGCGGGAGGCCTTCTTCGCAGGCGTGCCCTGCGTCACAGTTTTCGACTATGCCGTATGGCCGGAGACCATGGTTGGCAACTGCAATATACTCGCCAAGCCCCAAAGGGAAGATATCCTCCAAAAACTCGTCACAACCCCTGTGTGGCCCACACAGATTAACCCCTTTGGCGACGGCCATGCATGCGAAAAAATTGTGTCCCTGCTAACCCATGAGCTCCCACGCGGCTAAGCCGCTGCGGAGCTTTTTTCATTTAGATTGATTGACGGATGGTGCCAGACACCTTTCAAATCCGCCCGTTTTCGATCGCTGCATACTCTTGGTTACACCATGCCTGATTTGCGGCCAGAGGCGTGTGATTCGTTTGGCGGATAAAAATTTCTATATTTTCTTACAATCCGGTTAAATCTTGTATACAAATGGTTTGCAAGTCACAATGATTATGCTATAATCATTGTACGCCAAATCGTTCTAAAAACTGGATAGCGGAATTAATTTGGAGGTTGCACCATGAAGAAGTGGATATCGATACTCCTGACACTCACTCTTTTCTGCGGCGCTCTCACTTTCACAGGTGCGGCTATCGCAGAGGAAACAACGGTTACTTTTTCTACATCCTCGGTCATTCTCGCCGTGGGCAAAACCGCCACCATTCGCCCCAGCGTCAAACCCTATGCCGCCAATAAAAAGGGCATCAGCTATTCCACCAGTGATGAAAGCATCGCCACCGTCAATTCCAAAGGAGTGCTGACGGGCGTTGCGAAGGGTGAGTGCCAGTTGATCGCCACCAGCAAATATGATTCTACCGTATCGGCTTCCATCCCTGTTCAGGTGATCAATCCTGTTAGCAAACTGACCGTAACCTCGGATAGCGGTACTGTGTTTGTGAACCAGACGCTGCCTTTGACGGTAAGCTATGCGCCTACCGATGCAACCCTGCAAAGCGCAACCTTTTCGTCCTCCCGTGATACGGTCGCGACCGTTTCTCCCGAAGGCGTTGTCACAGGCGTTGCGAAGGGTACTGCCAAGATAACCGTTCAATCCGCCGATGGCTATGCCAAAACCGTGGTCACAATCACAGTCGCACAAGCGCCAGAGAGCGTTGATATCACCCCGGAAACCGCTCAAGCCGCCGCAGGTAAAAAGGTTCAGCTCAAAGCCACCGTATTGCCCGGCGATGCCAATGATAAAACCGTAATCTGGTCATCCGCCGATGAGAAGGTCGCCACAGTAAACGCCAAGGGTCTTGTTACGTTGATGAGTGTTGGCGATACACAGATTACCGCTACCAGCAACGCCAACCCTACCGTAACCGCTAGCATTCCTGTGCGCGGGCTGGAACTTGCAAAGGGAATCGCGTTTGATAACACACTTTACTCCGTGCTTGTGGGTCAAACCACACAGCTGTATGCAAGCGTAACTCCTGAAAGCACTACGGATAAATCAATCACCTATCAGGTTAAGAATAAAAGGATCGCCACTGTGGATGAAAACGGCGTAGTAACCGGTGTGGGCGGCGGAAGGACCACCGTATACGCCTATACAGCCGATGGAAGCAAAAAGCGTGCAGCCACAACTGTTGAGGTAATCGTACCTGTGACAGGCGTAACCTATAAATATAAGGATGTGCGCGTAGGCGCGAACGGTTACGGAACCTTTACCGCAGCCATTCAGCCTTCCAATGCCAGCAACAAAGCCATGACCTGGGTCAGCAGCGATGACAGCATCGCCTCTGTAACGGGCACCACCAACCGTTTCAAGGTTTCCGGTCGCCGTTGGGGTCGCTGCAAGGTCACCGGCACCACGGAAGATGGCAGCTTTACCGTTGATATTTACGTAGATGTAGGCTCCCTCCGTCATGCGGTAACCGCCACGGATGTGACCATTAAAAACGGTAAACCTTACCTGACGCTTCGCAATCAGTCCAATATGAATCTTTCACAGGTGCGCTACCTGATTCTGGGGTATGACCAGTCTCTCCAGCCAATCCCGATGAGCACGATCGGCGATGTATACACGCTGGAAGGGTCTTATAATGTTGGGCTTGCGGCAGGCGAACGCACCAGCCATGGTCAGTTTACGTTCTACCGCCCCAGCAATTATGACGGCCTGGATGTGCTGCAATTCTGCATTACCGGTTGGTCAACCGATACGGGATATTATGATCAAAACGGTAAACTGCAATACAATTACAACATCTCAGAGGATAAATGGGAATGGATTACGTATCCCACCGGTGTAAGTCCGCTGGCAAAATAAGGTGTAAGCTTTGATTAGAGGTGACCATCTTTTGACGGTCACCTCAGACTGTAAAAAAATGGGTCGATGAATTTCATCCCTTGTCAGGATTCCGAAGGATGAAATCCTTTGGCGGGTTTGGACAAAGCCCAACGCCTTACATCGCAGCGTATTGATAAAAGCGAGTGAACATCCCGAAGGGCTATGAAGCGAGTGTCAACAACGTATTGCAGAGGTTTTTTACAGCCTGGGGTGACTGTTCTTTAACGGTCACCTCTTTTGCTTTTCTTTATCGTTCACCCCCGCAGGCGTATCGCCTGCGGAAATTTCTTTCTCTTTTCATTTTTGTTTTGCCTACATACAGGCTTTGTGCTGCACGAATCTAGATCTGTTCGTTCTGTACACTTTTAATACTTTACCATGTTACTTGACTAAAGCGTTTAACTATGCTATGCTTATCCCGTGGTATCCCATTCCTGCCTGTGATATACTGTTTCAGGGCAAATTGGGGGGCACGAATTGAGCCGCAACCCGGCGGGAGGTACTATGGAACAACGCACCGAAGCGCGCCGCGAACAGCTGATGGGTCGCCTGCGCGGCCTGTACGAAAGCCTTGGCTATACGCGCTTTTCCATGCGCAGATTTGAGGAATATGCCCTTTATCTTGAAAATAAGAGTTTTTTGAAGAGCGAGAGCGTGCTTACCTTCACAAACCCCGATGGCAAGCTTATGGCCTTAAAGCCGGATGTGACGCTGTCCATTGTGAAGCATGCGCGAAAAGAACGCGAAGGTGTCGAGAAAGTCTATTACAAGGAAAGCGTCTACCGCCTCGCCCCCACAGCGCGCGAGTTTGTGGAAATCGACCAGATGGGTGTGGAGTCACTGGGCGCTATCGACAGCTATGCCGTATCGGAAGTATTGCGTCTGGCGATTGAAAGCCTGCGGGCAGTAGGTGGGGAGTATGTTCTGGACGTGAGCCACATGGGCTTTGCCTCTGGACTGATGGAGGCTGCCGGACTCACCGCCGAACAAAAGGAACGGCTATTTACGCTCATCCGGCAGAAAAATGCACATGAGCTTGCTTTGGCGATTGCCGAAGAAAAGATCGCACCCTTTTACGCCGACCGTATCGCCAAACTGGCGGGGCTTTCCGGCACATTCCCGGAAACGCTTATCCGTGCGGAGCAACTCGCCGTGAGCGATGAAATGGAGCAGGCGCTTGGCGAACTTCGCGCCCTATATACCCTGTTAACCGCAGTTGGCCTCGCCGATTGCCTCCAGCTTGATTTTTCCATGCTGAACGATTTGAGTTATTATAACGGTATCGTATTTCAAGGGTATGTGCAGGGATCGCCGCGCGTAGTGCTTTCCGGCGGACGGTACGATCTGCTCATGCGCCGCTTTGGCAAAGAAGGGGACGCCATCGGTTTTGCCCTCTATCTGGACGAACTGACCCGTGTCCTGGCTGACCGCGGCGCATGGGATGCGGACGTACTCGCGCTATACCACAGCACCGATGATCTCGCGAAGGTCAATGCCTCCGTGTTCGCATTCGTTGCGCAGGGCTTGCGCGTGTTCGCCACCAGCACTCGGCCGAAAGATTTTCACGCCGCAAAGGTGATGGCCTTCGACGGCGAAACATTCAAGGAGGTGCCCTGAAATGCTGAACATCGCATTGCCCAAGGGGCGCCTCGGCGATAAGGTATACAAACTGTTCAGCGCCTGCGGGTATGATTGCTCCGTCATGGAAACAGATGACCGCCGTCTGGTATTGTCCGATGAAGGTGGCAAGGTACAATACCTGCTGGTGAAGCCCAGCGATGTGGCGATCTATGTTGAGCATGGCGCGGCAGATGTGGGCGTGGTTGGCAAGGATGTGCTGCTGGAAGGCGGCAATGATGTGTATGAACTGCTGGATTTGGGCTTTGGCGTGTGCCGTATGTGCGTAGCAGCCCCCGTTGGTTTCCGGGCGGATTTGAGCGCGCCCCTGCGCGTAGCCACCAAGTACCCGGCCATCACCAAACGCTACTACGCTGGAAAAAGCCGAGAAATCGAGATTATCAAGCTCAACGGTTCCATCGAACTCGCGCCGATTTTAGGGCTTTCTGATGTGATCGTGGATATTGTGGAAACCGGAACCACACTCAAACAAAACAATCTCGAAGTGATCGAGACCATTTTGCCCATCAGCGCGAGGCTCATCGCCAACAAAGCCGCGATGCGCTTCAAAGCATCGAATGTGAACCCGTTGCTTGCGGCACTGCAAGCGAAAGCCACGGAAGGAGAAAAGGCATGATTCGCATCATCCGTTATGAAAGCCAGCCTGTGGAAACGCTGCTTAACCGTGCCTCCGCCCCCCAAAAAGACGTCACCGAAACCGTGGCGGATATCCTTGCGCAGGTAAAGGCACGTGGCGACGCCGCCGTGCTGGACTATTGCGAAAAGTTTGACGGCACACGCCCGCAGAGCCTTCTGGTAACCCAGGAGGAAATCGAACAGGCTTACGCCGCCATCGAGCCGGAATTGCTTGCCACCATGGAGCTGGCAGCCGCGAACATCGCCCGCTTTCACACACAGCAAAAGCGCAGCGGCTTTATCGATGCCAAAGAGGATGGCGTGGTGATCGGTCAGCGGGTACTTCCGCTCAAATCCGTGGGATTGTATGTACCCGGCGGTACAGCACGCTATCCGAGTTCCGTATTGATGGACGCCATCCCCGCCAAAATCGCGGGTGTATCTCAAATCGTGATGACCACTCCGCCCGATGCACAGGGCAACGTGCCTGCCGTGATCCTCGCGGCGGCGAAAATCGCAGGCGTATCCCAGATTGTTAAGCTTGGCGGCGCACAGGCGATCGCGGCGCTCGCTTTTGGTACCGAAAGCGTGCCCCGTGTGGATAAAATTGTTGGCCCCGGCAATATTTTCGTTGCTACCGCCAAACAGCTGTGTTACGCGCAGGGTCTGGTGGATATCGACATGATCGCCGGCCCCAGCGAAATCCTCGTGATTGCGGACGCAGCCAGCAACCCGGCGCACATTGCCGCCGATCTGCTAAGTCAGGCCGAACACGACAAACTTTCCGCCGCGTGGCTGGTCACCACCAGCGAGGCCTTTGCCGTTCAGGTTCGTACTGAATTGGAAAGGCAGCTCCCGCTGCTCAGCCGCGAATCCATCGCCCGTGAATCCATTGATAGCAACGGCCGTGCCATTGTTGTTCCCGACCTTACTACCGCAGTCGCCGTCGCCAACGCGATTGCCCCCGAGCATTTGGAAGTGAGCACCGATGATCCTTTCGCGTTGCTGCCGTTGATTGAAAACGCGGGCAGCGTGTTCCTTGGCCGCTATTGCCCTGAGCCGCTGGGCGATTACCTCGCTGGCCCCAACCATACCCTGCCCACTTCGGGTACGGCGCGCTACTCTTCGCCTTTGGGCGTGGATGACTTTTGTAAGCGTTCCAGCTACCTCTACTATACCCGCGAAGCACTTTGCAAAGTAGGCATGGATGTGCGACGCTTCGCCGAACGGGAGGAACTGACCGCACATGCGAACGCGATCGCCATCCGCATGGAGGAAAAGCAATGAGCGATTTTCTTCTCCCCAGGCTTCACACGCTTGCCCCCTATGTGCCAGGCGAGCAGCCACAGGACAGGCGCTACATCAAGCTGAATACCAATGAAAGCCCCTACGCGCCCTCCCCCCGTGTGCTGGACGCGCTGAACCGTGAAACGATCTCCCGCCTGAACCTTTACCCCGACCCGCTGGCAAAAACCCTTCGGGAAACCATTGCGGCAGAATATGGCGTAAGTGCGGACAATGTATTTGTGGGAAACGGAAGCGACGAGGTGCTGGGCTTTGCCTTCATGGCCTATGCCGATGAAACGAGCGGCGCGACCATCCCCGATGTAAGCTATGGCTTTTACCGGGTGTATTCGCAACTGTACCGCGTTACTCCCAACATCGTGCCCCTCAACGAGGATTTTACCCTACCCGTGGAGAAGTTTCTTGGGCAGAATCACCTTGTAGCGCTAGCCAACCCCAACGCGCCTACTTCCATCGCAATGCCCCTTGTGGATGTAGAGCGCATCGTAGCAGGCAACCCGAACAGCGTGGTACTGATTGACGAGGCGTATGTGGATTTCGGCGGGGAAACATGCGTGCCGCTGCTGGCGAAGTATAAAAACCTGCTCATCGTGCGCACCTACTCCAAATCCCGTTCCCTGGCAGGCGGCAGACTCGGGTATGCGCTGGCTTCACCGGAGATAATTGATGATCTTAACCGTGTTAAGAACTCATTTCACCCATACTCCATCAACAACCTGACGATGCTGGCAGGTATTGAGGCCATGCGCGACCGTGCCTATTTTTTGGATTGCGTTCAGCGCATCTGCGAACAGCGCGCCATCAGCACGCAAGAGTTGCAATCGCTTGGTTTTGCGGTACTCCCCAGTGCGACCAACTTTCTGTTTGCCGCCGCGCCGGGCATCAATGGCATTACCTATTATCAAAAGCTCAAAGAGCGTGGCATTCTGGTACGTTATCTTTCCCAGCCCACACTCATGAACCATGTCCGAATCACCATCGGCAGCGCGGAGCAGATGCGCCGCCTGATGGAAGCCACCCGCGATATTCTCAAGGAGGAACAGGCATGAGGACTGCTTCAATCACCCGCAAAACAGCGGAAACGGATATCATGCTTTCTTTGAATCTGGACGGCACAGGCGAAGCCGCCATCGCCACGGGCTGCGGATTTCTGGATCACATGCTTACGCTTTTCGCCCGCCATGGTCGGTTCGATCTCACCGTACGATGTGTGGGCGATACGAATGTAGATGATCATCACACGGTGGAGGACATCGGCATCGCTCTGGGTCAGGCGCTTTTTACAGCGCTGGGTGATCTGCGCGGTGTGGTGCGCTATGGCGATATCACCCTGCCCATGGATGAAGCGCTGGTGCTTACCGCACTGGATTTAAGCGGACGCGGTACGCTGGGCTATGATGTCATCCTGCCCACACAGAAGGTGGGTACGTTTGATACCGAGCTTGGCAAGGAGTTCTTTCTGGCGCTGGCACGGGAGGCACGCATAACGCTGCACTTCCATCAGTTCGCGGGTGAAAACAGCCACCATATTTTAGAGGCGATGTTCAAAGGCTTTGGACGGGCGCTACACAAGGCGGTTGCTATCGATCCTGCCTGTGCGGACGAGATTCCCTCCACCAAAGGGACGCTGGGAGGCAAGGCATGATCGCGATTGTGGATTATGGCGTTGGCAACCTTTATTCACTCACCTGTTCGCTTCGTCACATCGGCGCCGAGGCAATCGTTACTCGGGATGAAGCGACCCTTCGTTCGGCAGAAAAGATCATCCTGCCCGGTGTTGGCGCATTTGGTGATGCGGCGGACAAGCTTCGAGCCCTCAAGCTGGATAGCCTGCTCAAGCAGCAGGCAGCGCTGGGAAAGCCACTCATGGGCATTTGTTTGGGTATGCAGTTATTGTTTGAGCAGGGCTTTGAATACGGCGTGCATGAAGGGTTGGGGTTGGTGCAAGGTCGCGTGGTGGCGCTTGCGCCAGAAGCCAAAGGGCTCAAAGTTCCGCACATGGGCTGGAACTGCCTTGATATCCTGAAACCCGACGATCCGCTGGTACAAAACATCCATCAGTGGGATTATGTGTACTATGTGCACAGCTATTACGCCACGGGCTGCGAGGATGCGCTCGTCGCCACATCGCCTTACGGCGCCGCAGTCGCAGGCGTGGTGCGCAACGGCAATGTATGCGGCACACAGTTCCACCCCGAAAAAAGCGGAGACGTGGGCTTAACCATCCTGAGCTCCTTTGCAAAGGGGGCCGCCTGATGCTCATTTATCCTGCCATCGACCTGCACGAAGGTCACGTGGTGCGTTTACAGCAGGGCGATTATAACCAGATGACCGTGTATGACATTGATCCTGTGGAAACCGCTGAAGGCTTTATCCGTACCGGTGCCACCTGCCTGCACGCCGTGGATTTGGACGGCGCGAAGGACGGAAATCCGCAAAACCGCGCAGTGATCGCGTCGCTTTGTAAACTGCCCCTGTTTACCGAAGTCGGCGGCGGCATGCGTACCGAAGCCGATATCGAAGCTACGCTCGCTTTGGGTGTGGATCGGGTCATCCTTGGTACGGTAGCGGTTACCGATTTTGACTTTACCGCCCGTATGGGCAAGAAGTATGGCGACCGGCTAGCCGTTGGCGTAGATGCAAAGGACGGTTTTGTGGCCATCCATGGCTGGAAAACCGTCACCGAAATGCCAAGCTTCGATTTTTGCCGCCGGTTGGTGGATGTAGGTATCCACACTGTGATCTATACCGACATCAGCAAGGACGGGCTGCTTGCAGGCACCAACCTTGCCGCCTACGAGCGGTTGCAGGCTATCCAAGGCCTACAGGTGGTTGCCAGCGGAGGTATCAGCTATGAGCATGAAATCGCGACATTGCGAAACCTGAACGTATATGGTGCAATCGTCGGCAAGGCACTGTATGCGGGCAAACTGTCCCTTTCTCGCGTGCTGAAAATCGCCAACGGGGAGGAAGTAGAATGTTAACCAAGCGCATTATTCCCTGTTTGGATGTAAGAAACGGCCGAGTGGTGAAGGGAATAAACTTTGAGGGACTCCGTGACATCGACGATCCCGTGGCATTAGCGCGCTTCTATAATGATTCCGGCGCAGATGAACTTGTTTTTTACGACATCACCGCCAGTTTTGAGGGCAGGCCGCTGTTCGCCGATGCGCTCAAGCGCGTGGCGGCAGAGGTCTTCATTCCCCTCACCGTGGGCGGTAGCATCAACTCACTGGATGATTTTGACCGCGTGCTCAAGTGCGGCGCGGACAAGGTGAGTGTGAACAGCGGCGCCATCCGAAACCCCAGTTTGATTTCCGAAGCTGCCAAACGCTATGGCGACCAGTGCGTGGTACTGTCCATGGATGTCAAGCGGGTAAACGGCACTTTCCACGTATTCGCTAAAGGCGGACGCGAAGATACGGGGCTTGACGCCATCGAATGGGTCAAGTTCGGCGAGGATCACGGCGCAGGCGAAGTGGTGGTAAACTCCATTGATACCGACGGCGTGCGAAGTGGCTTTGATCTGGAAATGCTTTCAGCCATTGGCGATGCGGTGCAACTTCCTCTGATTGCTTCCGGCGGCGCTGGCACACGGGAGGATTTTGTCGCTCTCTTTCAGCTTCCCCGCGTGGATGCAGGGCTGGCCGCAAGCATTTTTCATTCCCGCGAGGTAGACATCAAGGAACTCAAGCGTTACCTCGCCCAAAACGGCGTGCCGATGCGCCTGTAACGGAGGAAATCTTATGACATTTGAAGAAATTGAATCCAGACTTAAGTTTGACGAGCAAGGGTTAATCCCTGCCATCGTGCAGGACTATGTGACCCATGAGGTGCTTACTCTCGCGTACATGAACCGCGAAAGCCTGCAAATCAGCCTTGTGGAAGGCAATACCTGTTTTTTCAGCCGCAGCCGTCAGTGCCTGTGGCGCAAGGGTGAAACCAGCGGCAACACGCAAAAGATCATCGCCCTGCGCGCAGATTGCGACAGCGACGCGCTGGTGGTGGAAGTAAAAAAAGCTGGCCCAGCCTGCCACACAGGCGCAGAGAGTTGTTTTTTTGATGAACTGTATGAGGATGAAACGCTTAAATCCTTTTCACTCACCGATCTGCACGCGCTGATTGACGGTCGGCGCACCAACCCCGTAGAGGGCAGCTACACCAGCTACCTGTTTCAGAAGGGACGCGACAAAATCCTGAAAAAGGTCGGTGAGGAATGCACGGAAGTCCTGATCGCCGGGGCGAAAAGCGACCGTGATGAAACCATCTATGAACTGGGTGATCTGGTGTACCACGCCATGGTGCTGATGTCCGATATGGGCATCTCGCTGGAGGATGTGGTGCGCGAACTGGCAAAACGCCATGTGATCGACCACAAAGTGAAACAGGAGCGCATGAAATAGATGAAATTCCTCTCCAATGCGCATACGCATACCACGTACTGTGACGGAATCAGTTCGGCAGCGGAACAGCTTGCTGCCGCCCAGCGGCTGGGCTTTGTGAGCCTTGGCTTCTCCGGTCATGCCGTGCAGGGTTTCGATTGGAAGTATTGCATGAGTGTCGAGGGGCAGCGAGCATACCTTGCGGAACTTCGCTGCATGCAGGATAAACTAGCTGAGTGGAACCTCGCTCCCAAGGTGTATGTGGGGTTGGAGCAGGACGCTCTGGCCCCCGATGTGGAAAAAGCAAAAAACCGTCTTGATTTTGATTATCTGCTTGGTTCCACCCACTACTTTCCCGAACCCTTGGGGGAAGAATGGGTTGCGGTGGACGGTTCGCCGGAACTGCTCAAACGCTGCATTGACGAGCGTTTCGGCGGCGATGCGCTCGCCATGGCGGATGCCTACTACGCCATCCACGGGACGTATATCGAAAAGGATCAACCGGACATCATCGGGCATTTTGATCTGGTGCGCAAGTATGCCGCCCGTATCGGGTTGGATGTGACCACGCCGGCATACAAACATATGGCACTCAACGCGCTGGAACATGCCCGCAAAGGTTGCAGCGTTCTGGAAGTCAACACGGGCAACATCGCCCGCGGGTATGACGTGCTTCCCTATCCGGCGGATTTTCTGCTGGACGCATGGCAGGACTTGAGTGGCGAGCTGACGCTTACCTCCGATTGCCATGATGCGCGCAAAATGGATTGCGCGTTTGATCAGACCCTGGAAATGCTCAAGGCCAGAGGTTGGAAACGGCTACTGCGTCTCGGCACCGGAAAAGAGCTGTGGGATACGGTGGAACTTTGAGCACGTTGGAGTACAAATGGAATAATGCTGAAGCGCCGGAGATAACTCTCCGACGCTTTTGCATGCATGTACCTGCGGGTTTCAGGATTATTCGGTACCAGCCGATGCGCAATCAGCCCATCCGCAGGCAATTACGATATGGCTGTGACAGTTCTATGCTTTATGTTTCAACGCTGGAGGTTTCCGCTCACTCTTCCATTATGCTCGGTGTTTTCTTCGCTTCCCTGCGCTCCATCCACATATACCATACCAGCCCCACAATAATCACACAGCCACCGATGAATGTATAGGTCGATGGCACATCCCCCAGCGCGATAAACACCACAAGCGGCCCCGTGATAACCGAGATCATCATCAGCGCTGAAACGGTAGGCGCTTTGAAATACTTGAGCGACATGTTGAGCATCGTATGCCCCAATAGCGTGCAAAAAACTGCCAGTCCCAGCGCCCACAGGATGTTTTGTGCCTGAAAGCCCGTGGGCTGGATGCCGAACACCCACACAAAGATCGCCATCCATACGAAGGTAAACGTGTACACAATCGAAGTGTAGGTGTTGGTATCCAAGTAAACCCTTGCCTTTCGTCCACACAGGGTGTATAACGCCTGAAGCAGCGCCGCCAGCAACGCCAACAGGTTACCCGACAGCTTACCCAGTCCGCCATCCAAATTGCATACCACCACGCCCACCGTGGCAATCACCATCCCTACCACGGCTCCGCGCGATGTTCTTTCATGCAGCAGCCATGCGGAAAGCATCGCTGTGATCAGCAGATAGGTGCCCCAAATGGCAGACGCTGCGAACACATCCGTGTTATCCAAAGCCAGCGCCCATGCCGTAAAATGCAAAGCCAGCAGTGTGCCTGACAGAGCGCTGAGCCAGAAACCACTCTTGGATATATGAAGCAGACCCGCACGACGTTTGCGGCTGAGCAGCGTCATGGGCGCCATCAGCACCAGCGTGAGGAACAGGCGAAGGGCATTCACCCATAACGGGCTGAGCCCTGTCGTATAGGATAGTTTATAGAGCAACTGGGCAAGCGATGTACCTAACACACCAGTCGCCAGCGCAATATAGCCGGTTTTCATATTCAATGGGGACTTGTTTTCCATGGCCGTTGGCAGTTTGTTCATGACGTTTCCTCCGCATTGCTTTCAGAGGGCAGTATACCGCCAGCAAGCACGGTGCGTCAATGGAACTTAAAGAACACAATATGTTATTTTTACTTTACACCATTTAGTCTTTTTTGAATATAAACCGGTATCTCTCCAACACCAGGAACATCTGAGCAATCAAAAAGTCGTAGCATTAATTCCTGAAAGCAAGCGTCAGAAAGACTTTCCTCTGGCCAGTGAAAGGAGTATCTCGATTTTACAAATATCGGCAATCCTCGATCTATCAGAGGAACTCTGGAAATGCAGATGTATTTATCCGTTGAAAGATTCGAAAGCATATCTCCTTGAATAATCATTGTTTCCCATCCAACTCCACCATTTCGAGAATCCGCCTTGCTGACATAGACTTCATCACAGATGAGGAGTATTTTTTCAGCCGCTAATATTTCTTCCGTCATCCATTGAGGCAAGTCTTGTCCATGCTTTAGATGATATATATCAATTCTAGCGTTAACACCATTACTTCTTAGTTTTTCCGCCAGTATTTTAACCCATGATTGGTTTTTGGGATCGTTCCCAGAATAGCTAATAAATACTCTAGGAGGTGTTATTGCAACATCACGATTTTTCTCATCATTCATCAATTCCTGATAGACGTTGTTCGAGAATGCGAATATTTGGGCTTTAATCTTGGTTTCGTCCAAAAATTGTGATTTTATTGTTGAAAAGGATGTTTTCGCATCAAGATGTCCCGCCCCCGTTCCCAGCAAAGGAATATTAACGGTTTCTAAATGATTATCGTGGCAATATTTGATAACATCTCGAATGATGTTCGTCACATATTTCGCATCAGTTTTTACAGATTTACTGTCTACGGATGCAGCATAGCCGACCACTAAAGCAGTATTGATTGCTTTTGACTCATGTTGTTCATAAAACTCAACACTGCCTGGTTGCATCGGCTTAAGATAATATGGGATATTGTTCACAGTAAGAGCATTAAGAATCGTTGACGTTACTCCACCAGACGTATTACAAGGAATAATCACAAGATCGCATTTTTTGTCGAAAATGCTACCACTTAATAATGCATACATGGTTCAAGTACCTTCGCTTTCATTTTTATGACGATGTTTTAACGAGTTTTCTTTGACAGATTAATTCTTGCTTCGATGAATTATGATCAGATGATGAAACCAACTATAATGTTTAACGTGATATCAAGCAAAGAATCAAACTTCTAGTTATTATATTATTCAGATACTTTGATGTCAATACTTGGCAAACCGACATCTTTTTATTTCCGTGATCTCCTACACTTTTCCTTCCCTTTGCGTGCTGCTAGTGACAAATTCTTGTGCTTTATGCTATAATTCTATTTTGGGAATGAATGTCGAAGGGAGGCCGCATTGATGAACAATTGCCTAAATAGCACGGTTCAGGCAAAGCGCTGCCTCCCCGTACGGCTACTTGCTTTGCTTTGCACACTGATGCTTCTCGTGGGTGTGTTGCCGCTATATGCGATTTCATTTTACAATCATCCTTATTATGATGATTATAAATTTTCTGCCAGCGTACACAAGGTTTGGGTGGAAACGCATAACCCATTGCAAGTGTTGGCTACGGCATGGCAAAGCGCACAGGCCGCTCGCCTGGACTGGCAGGGCACTTATACAGGTACGTTGCTTAGCAATGTACAGCCCGGCGTTTTTTCGGAAGGATTGTACTGGCTTACCACGTTTATTTTGCTCACGGCGTTCCTGTTGTGCTTTGGTTTCCTGTTCAAAACTATTTTCCGCAATGTGCTGGGTGCCGGTCGCGCAGAAACGGTCTGCATCACCTGCCTTTCCCTGTTTTTAATGACCCAGTTTCTCCCCTCGGCAAACGAGGCCTTTTTCTGGTTTAATGGCGGCATCGGCAACACGTTCATCTATTCGCTGCTGGCACTTTCGCTTGCGCTGATGATCCGGTTGACCACCGCCAAGCGTGGCGCTCCATGGCTTGCAGCAGGGCTGCTTGTGCTTACAACCCTGTTGGGCGGTGGCAGTTATGGTGGCGGCTTGTTTGGGCTTATTATTTTCGCGGTTATATGCGTATATGCCTTTTATCGCAAAAACCGACATCGCTTCATCTATGCGGGTCTGACCGTGTGGTTCATGATCTGCTTTGCTTACAACATCGCCGCCCCCGGCAATGCCGTGCGCGCTGCAATAATCGGTGTGCATCCCTCTGCAGTCAAGGCTGTACTTCTGAGTTTATATTACGGTGTTGCACTCGTCGGCAATTACCTTACCCTGCCTGTGCTGACGGTAGCTCTCGCACTGGCCCCATTGCTATGGAGGCTCACCAAGAAAAGTACCTTCTCTTTCCGCCATCCCGTGCTGGTGTTGCTAACGGGAGTGTGCCTGTTTTGTGCGCAGCTTACGCCACCTATCTATGGGGGCGTTTCTCTTGGTGGCTGGCGGATTCTAGATACCTATTACTTCAGCTTTATCGTGATGTTGTTGCTGTATGAAACCTATGCTCTCGGAGCATTTGCCCGTTACCGTGAACGGCAGGGCAAACCGGAGCTGACCCTGAGTTGGACGGCGCAGCGCGGGCTGCTGATTGCCTCTGCCTGTCTGTTCCTTTTGGGTTGTTTTGGCTATAAGCACAGCGACGACACGCTCTATGGCCCTATGAACATGGCCGGTGGAAGTGCGGCGCTCTCCATGGCAAGCGGCGAAGCCAGCCAGTATGACCGGGAAATGACCGCACGCGAAAAGCTGCTTCAAGACGCGAACCAGCCCACGGTCACGCTTTCCCCGCTCACTGCGGTACCTGAGGTGTTTATGGCTGATCTGCTCATTCCCGATTCTGCGTATGATGTACGTCCGATGCTTTGCGCCTACTACGGCAAAACCGCCGTCCTGCTGGAAGGGGGCGATGGAACGTGATGAAACGGCTGTCATTCAGCCGCCGCGCCGTCGCATGGTTGTGCGCGCTTCTTCTGCTGGTAAGCGTTCTGCCCCTGTACGCGTTGGCATTATATAACCACGCTTTCTATGA